>Ga0315545_1000022_pt1 | contig 154575 bp, 107 predicted proteins | sample SalMarSW160210MG_FD_203096 | JGI IMG/M metagenome (GOLD analysis project Ga0315545, IMG submission 203096) | Salt marsh sediment microbial communities from the Plum Island Ecosystem LTER, Massachusetts, United States - Salt Marsh Sediment SW1602-10 ... | reverse complement strand
TGAGAATGCTTCTCCTGCCGTGGCTCCTACAGCCGCGTAAAAGGATGCATTCTCGCAGAAATCTTTTGGAAGTGCCGCAGTTTTTCTCCGCCCAACCACCCGCCGCAGTTTCCTACCGCCCTTCACAGCTCCGCCATCCGGTCGGAGATCACAAAGGTCTTTACCAGTTGTTCTGCTGTTTTCTTCTTATCTGCCTGACGGAGCTGAATAACCGTCTCAATGGGTTCGAACTCCACCAATTCGCTGTATTTCATCTCTCCCCTCCTAAGTTAGCCCTCCAACGGAGTTATCACGGCATCGGGTTTTTCGTATCGTCGGTACTCCCTGTGATCCGGCTCAGCATATGTCAACATGCCGTCCCGATACTTGCCGTTCCATGCAACAACCAGGCTGCGATTCCGGCTAAGGAATTGCAGACATCGCAGCGGGTCCAAGCGAAGGTCGGGATCAAACAATAGTTCGGTGTTGTCCAGGAGCAATATGTCTGACGTTTGCTCAGAGAGAACATCTTGGAGAATGGGTAAAACCTCGAGAGGTCTTTGTGGCTTGGGATAATCCAGCAGTCGCTGGCTGAGAGCAGCATTGATATTCAGGTAAGGGAAGTTTTTCTGGTCTCTGAGCGCGTGCAACAGCTTCGTTTTGCCTTTCCCCGAAGGTCCAACAAGCAAAAGAAGCCGGTAATATGCCGTCTGAAGTGCACTGGCTTGCTCAACAACGCTATTTATGAGCGGCGACGGGTTCAATTTTGCTCCTCCAGTTCGTAAAGTTCCCCTGGACCTTCGGCACGTTACCCGCGGAAAATGATTTCATGCTCATTTTACGCTTCTCCGGTGCAATGTCAATTCCCGACGGGCAACAACAAACGAAACGTGACGTCGAACTGGAGGCCCTGACATGAAGAAGGTCGCGCTTCTTCTATAGGTTCTCGGAACTCTGGTCACCAAGCTTTCCACTGCGCATCCATTGATTTCGGTCACGAGACCGTCGCTGCCCTTCTTCTTATATTCGACGTTCTATTCTCCCGCCTTGCTGGCGGCAGTAATGCTTTGACCCCCCGCAACTGTAGAAGATGGGCTTGGAGTCCCTTCTGGTTAAAGCCTGGGGATCGCCGTGTGTCCCAACGGTCACGGCTCCGATTTCTTCCTTTGCGAGGGGACTCGATCACTCGCTTAATCTCGCGCAAGATAGCCCCTGTGGCCTCTCACCTGCGAAACTTCTCGATGGTCGTGAGCGTTCGCTTGTGACATATAATGACAAGAAAATGAAATTTTGAGGAACTTATGAGGAAGCAAGGGGAAGCAAAGAGTATGACGTAACCCACTCTGCAGGAGGGTCAAGCGGTGAGACACATTGTGGGGCAGGAAGTTATAGAATCTTGCAGAATCGGATTCGAAGTCCGCAACTCTATCCTATTGAGCTATGGGCGCGCCAAGCTCGCGGCGGCTGCGCTCCTCACCAGCGTGACGAGGTATCCTTTGCTCCGCGTCTATCCCCTATCATTTACCACGAACCCGACAATTTCGACAACAACTTTATCATCATGGCGAGGCGCCTGCGCAAGGGGCGCGGGCTCAGACCGTGGAAATATGCCCGGGATTAGGCGAGACGATGGCGCGCGAACGGGCGGGCCGTGCGGAAGCATCAACATCGCCATCTTTCGGCGCCGCATCCGGCTGTGCCTTTCAGGCCGAAAAGAAGAGCCGCCCCCCACGTGCCGGCGCAGGCATCCCGTCTCTGGGAATCATGGGCAAGATGCCCATGCCACGGCAGGCGACGACGGAGTCTTTCTCATTCTCCTCGCTGCGACTCTACCGCCTTTGCGTTACCCTTTTTTCTCTCCACCGCCAAGGCGGGGTATCCGCCCGAGACTGAGGCCATACGCGTCTCGCCAGTTTTTTCTTTACAACCAGGGCACGTTCCGGTATATTATCACATTGACCAGAGGGTGAAACGCCGCTTTCCAACCGCAAGGAGGGAAGGGCGTGTACTTCAAGTTTCTGGAACTGGTGGGGTTCAAGTCGTTCGCTGAAAAGACGGTGATCGGGTTTGAGCCAGGCATCACGGCCATAATCGGTCCCAACGGCTGTGGTAAAAGCAACGTCTCGGATGCCATAAGATGGGTTCTCGGAGAGCAAAATGCGAGGCGCCTCCGAGGGAGTCTTATGGAGGACTTAATCTTCGGGGGAACGGATCAGCTCGAGCCGATGGGGATGGCCGAGGTCTCCCTGACCCTCGGCGACACCAGAGTTTTCACCGACGACCAGTATGATGAGGTAACGATCTCCCGCCGCCTCTTCCGTTCCGGAGAAAGCCAGTACTTTCTCAACAAGCGTCCCTGCCGCCTGAGAGACATCCACAGGCTTTTCATGGATACCGGATTGGGCACCCAGGCTTACTCCTTCGTCCAGCAAGGCAACATCGAACTTATCCTCAGCACTAAGCCGGAGGACAGGAGGTATTTGTTCGACGAGACGGCTGGCATTACCAAGTACAAAGCGAGCAAAAAGGAAGCTCTTCGAAAGCTGGAGTACACCGAGGTGAACCTCGCGCGTCTCGACGATCGCCTTCGGGAAGTGAAAAGGCAGATGATTTCCATCCAGCGTCAGGCCGGGAAAGCCCGCCGGTACAAGGAACTTGCCGATGAGCTCCAGCGGCTTGAAGTGGGCTATTCTCTCCATAACAGGGGACGTTTTGCCGAGCAGATGAAATCGCTGGAGAAAAAGCGCGAAGGTGTGGACGGAATACTCCGCCGGCTGGCTCAGGAGATTGAGGAACGAGAGTCCCGCATACGGGAGGTCCGGGCGGAGCTCCGCAGCTCCGAGCTGAATCACGAGGAACTGCAATCTCGCAAGCTCGACCTCTTGCGGAACATTGACCGCGAGTCCGGAAATATCTCTCTTTTCGAGCAGCGAATGGCCGACACAGACGCCCTTTCTGAAAATGTCTCCGCGGAAATCAAAAAGATGAGGCAGAAGGTCGCGGGACTGGAGACTACCATCCGCGAGCGGAAAGAGAGTCTCGAGACGCTTTCCGAGCAAAAGATGTCCTGCGAGCAGAGGCTCAAGCAGAAAGAGGAACGGTTGAACGAACAGACAGGAGAGCTGCGGAAAAGCGAGGCACACTCGGCGGAACTATCGAATCGGCTCCTCGAGCTGATCCGGCGCGAGACGGAACTGCGAAGCAGGCTGTCTTCTATTGCAGAAACATCCGGGCGGAACAATCAAGTTCTCGCCGAGCTCCAGCAGCGAAGAGAGGACGTTCTTCAATCGCTGGAGCAAGGCGAACAAGCTCGTCTCGCCGCTGAGAGACGCAACGAGGCCCTTTCCCAGCAACTCAGCCGTCAAAAGGAGGACCTGGCGAAGCTCCAGGAGAACAGGAAGAAAACGGAAGAAGACCTCTACAATCTCCGTATCGAGCTTCTCGAGGCGGAGAGCGCGATCTCGCGTGCAGCCTCTGAGCGTGAATTCCTTGCTGAAGCCCTGCGGCGGTACGAGGGGTACGACGCGGGCGTGCGAGCCGTCATTCAGGAGTCGAAGAGCGAAGGGTCGGAGCTGCGCGGAATCATCGGGACGGTCGCGGATGTCATCGAGGTGTCGCCGGGACATGAGGGTTGCGTCGAATCCGCGCTCGAAAACCGCCTGCAATGGGTTTTGACGGAGACGGTCGAGAATGCAAAAAGAGCTGCCGCGTACCTCCGAGAAAAAGCTCGGGGGAGAGCGACTTTTCTCCCTTTGGACGCTATCGAACGGTCCAACGGCGCCCGCGAGGCCGTTGAAAGGTTCTGTGAGGAAAAAGGGCGAGCCTTTAGGCCGATTCTTGACAAAGTCTCGTTTGACCAGAGGTGCAGGAAAATCGCGGAATATCTGCTGGGGGAGGTCGTCCTCGCCCCGGACTTCGATGATGCGGTCACAATCGCGGAGCAAAGCGAGCGGCGGCTGACGTTTGTCACCGCCTCCGGCGAGAAGGTCGAGGGCGGCTTTGCCATCACCGCAGGCAACGGCTCAACAGCGGCGGTCAGCCCCGTGACCCGAAAATCTCGCATCGCTTCTCTCGCCGGAGAGGAGGAGACACAGCGAAAACGCTTGCATGCACTCCGAAGCCGGGAAGAAATGTCGCTTGAGGCTCAGAAAAATCTCGTCGTGAAAATCGAGCAGCGAACAGCGACTATTTCGGGGATGGAGGACAATGCGTCCGAAGCGAACAAAAAGCTGCTGAACCTTTCCGTGAGCATCGAATCGCTCCGCAACCGGGGAGAGGAGCTCGCCGAGAGGCGTTCGCAAACCGAATCGGATCAGGGCCGCCTCGCCGAGAAAGAAAGAAATCTGGGCGATGAGCTGAAAGGGGTCACCGAGGAGAGAGCTGAGGTCGAAACCGCCATTTCCTCCACGCGGGGAACCGTCGAGAGAATGCAAAACGAGGTTGCCTCGGTCAAAAAGGATGTGGCGGAGGTTGCCCTCGCAAAAGCTTCCTACGACGAGCGAATCGGGAATCTTCAAAGCGATATGGAATATATGCGGGGACAACTGGACCTGACAAAAAAAGAGCTGGATAGCCGCGCCCGCCGCATCGAGGAGGGGAAGATGTATATTGCAGACCTCCGGGCCGAGGTTCAGGAGTGCCACGCGGCGATCGTCTCGCTCACGCAGGAAAAGGAGGGAGTCACCGCAGCCGTCGAGCAGCTCGATGACAAAAGAAAGCTCCTCGTTGACGAGTTGACGCAGGTCGAGTGGGAGGTTAAGGAGAAAGGCAACGCCGCCAGAGAGCGTGAGAGGAACAAGGGGGAGCTGGACGTCAAGCTGACGGAGGTCCGGTTGTCAATCAGCCGCATTGATGAATATCTGATGGCGGAGTACGCGCTGAGCTATGACGACCCGAACGCAGCCCCTCTGCCGGAAGGGAGCGACCTCGAGGAGGTCCAGTCCAGAATCGCTGAACTGAAAGGCCGTGTGCAGTCCCTGGGCCCGGTGAATCTGTTCGCCATCGAAGAGCACGACGCTTTGAAGGAGCGATACGATTTCCTGATGTCGCAGCACTCAGACATCTCCGAAGCGAAAAACTCGCTCCTGAAAGCCATCGCCAAGCTCGACCGCGAAAGCAAAGCCCTCTTTCGAGAAGCTTTTGAGAGGATACGGGAGGAGTTCCGGGAGATGTTTCAGCGTCTCTTCGGCGGGGGACGAGCTGACCTGATTCTCGTGGACGAATCGAATATCTTAGAAAGCGGCATCGAGATAATCGCCCGCCCGCCCGGAAAGAAACTTCAGGCCATATCCCTGCTGTCCGGGGGCGAGCGAGCGATGACCGCCGTCAGCCTCCTGTTCGCCATCTTCAAGGTCAAGCCCAGCCCCTTCTGCATCCTCGACGAGATTGATGCGCCGCTCGATGAGTCCAATGTCATGAGGTTCGCGGAAGTTCTCAAAGAATTCGCTCGCAACTCCCAGTTCGTCATTATCACACACAACAAGAGAACCATAGCCGCCTCCGACGTTATGTACGGCATAACCATGGAGGACAGCGGGAAATCGAAAGTGGTTTCCGCCAGGCTGACCAGGAGGAAGGAGGAAGCCTCCGCCCAGGCCGCGGGGGCTTCCTCGCAAATCTCCCGCGAGGAGCTTGTCCCAGCGTCCTCCGGCGCGACCTCTTTCTAAAAAAGGAAGACTTGGCCGCCGTCAATTGCAAGTTTTGTTGGCCGACAGACCGCGAAAGCGCGCCTCGGGTTCCTCCCACATTCTTCGATGCGGGCCTGCGGCGGGCATCCAGTCCGAGAGTGGGGCGTAGCGCCGATCCTCACCTCCAGACGGAGGGCGCCGCCCGCGTCTCAGTGGCACGCGCGTCCGCTCTCTTGTTGATGGGGGGAGCCGCATATCGGGGAGCGAGCCATCCCGCCCCCACAGGGTTTTTGCACTTCATCGCGTGCTATTCCCAGGATGTTGCCCTGGGCTGGAATATTACGCCCGTTCAGGGCTGAACGTTGCTTTGTCGTCGCCCTGTAAGGACAGACTTAGTCCTCCGATTCATAAGTTCGGCGACGTATTGCTCCGACAAGATAACAAGATGGACGGGGCTTTGCGTCTTTGCGAGAGGCTTCCCCTTTTTCCTTTTTCTCTCGCCAAGACGCCAAGGGCGCCAAGGTTCTTGGCGCTTCGCGAGTTCCGTGAGGTATTTGCTCCGACAGGATGACGCGATGCCTGGGATTTCGGATTGGGGATTTCGAACTGCGGATTCCGGCTCTGCTATTTTGGATTTCGGATTCCACATTCCGCATTCCGCATTCCGCAATGGACGGGGCTTTGCGTCTTTGCGTCTTTGCGAGAGGCCTCCCCTTTTTCCTTTTTCTCTCGCCAAGACGCCAAGGGCGCCAAGGTTCTTGGCGCTTCGCGAGTTCCGTGAGGTATTTGCTCCGACAGGATGACAGGATGCCTGGGATTTCGGATTGGGGATTCTGGCTCTGCTATTTGGGATTTCGGATTCCACATTCCGCAATCTGCAATCCGCAATCCGCAATGGACCGGTTGTCTCTCACGAGCAACAACAACTACCTGCCTGACGGTAGAAGCGGCTTCCAGCCGCTTGTCCTCGGGGCAAGATGCCGCGTCTCCTAACGGACTTGCGCTCCACGATGACCATACCTCTCTCGACCTCGGCATGACCACGCGGGAATCTCTCGAACAACGTCGCACGGGCGTCTCGCCCGTGGAAGGTCATGGGCAGGGGAGCCCCATGCCACGTCTTCTTCGCCAATTCTTTGTCCTTCGTGGTCTTTCACCCAGCGGCCCGCCGGCCTGTCATTTACTGGATACTTCACGTCTCTGGAACAATCCCGTCTATCCTGATTATCCCGTCAAAACAGCTCCTTTCACGACACCATTCATACTTCACCCGATTTGCGAATCCATGCACTAAGAATTCTGGTTCCTAAGTTCGGTCACGTATTCGGGTGCTGCAATGAGGAGAAGGCCTTGAAACAAATGAGGTTTCGCATCCACAACGCGCGGCCGCATTTACGAACACCGTTTAGCCACCGGCTTCAGCCGGTGGTCTCGCGCATGCGGAACCAATCCCCGTGATGACATACACACGCCCCCTGTAAGCTATGCAGCAGCCTCAGCGAGCACAACCCAGGCCATTGGTGCTTAGCCACCGGCTTCAGCCGGTGGTCACGGACGGGCCACATGTTCCTGTCGGAGCCGGCCTTAGCCGGGCTTCTCGACCAAAAGGATTCATCTATCCCGCAGCATGCTTCTGACAACATCTGCCTTCACATCATCTGGCATACGAATAACGACGGGGCGGTGAATTCGGCGAGGCGGGCGTTTTTCCGCTCCAGCGCATGAAAAGCACCATTGCGCGCTGGGCATTCGACTTGAACGGGAAGGCGGCCTGTGCAGGTTCTTAGCGCGCGAGGCTTGAAGGAGCCGGAACGAAGTTGTCCGGGCTCCCTCCTTTTTTCACACGCCGAGGTCACAACTTTATCAGACGTCTCTTTTTGGCGTAGAACAGAAGCCCCGAAAGCCCTGCACCGAACAGGATTAGTGTGCTCGCCTCAGGAACCGGGGACACTCCCGACACTTCGACAACGAGGTCGTTGTAGTCCGCGTCGCCCAGGTCCAGGTCCTCCCATGCAATCGCGTAGTTCCCTGCACTTTGGCCGCCGGTGATTAGCCAGGTCACCATGTGGTCATTTCCACTGGTATTGTCGCTCTCACGCGAGCTCCGCAGAGGCGCACCGGAAGGATCGTCGCCAAAACGGAAAACAGAAACACCGCCTGGAATAGTACCTCCCACGCCGCTACCGTGGATCGGGTAGAGCCCCCCCGTCGCGGTGAACAGTGGAACGAACGTACCGCCGCTTTCTCCTGGAATGTAGCCGAAGGTCTGGTCGTACGCAGAGTACTTCGCCGTGGCCGTCGCGCCCCCGTCAAGATTCAGCCAGATCTGGTCGCCCGGGAAAGGCCCATCTTCAATGCGCTGCACGTTGGCCAGACCGTACAACTTATTGAGGATCGAGAGTAAATCCAGCTCACCGGAGGGCGCCGGGTTGATAGGCGTAGAGTAACCCATAGCCCAGCCCGCGAACGCCAATACGGCAATACCTGCCACTACCGAGAAACATGATTTCTTCAACTTGTCAGTATCCTTTACTAAATGGAATCTTCCCGCCTCACGATATGCTCTCTGCGCTCCCGGTCAGCTCACCTCCGGGGAATGTCTTACCCGCATGTCGGCCTGGGCGACCTACCCCTCTTGGTAAACAGATGAGAACTCTCTCTGCATTTTCACCTTTTTTCCGCAGAAGGACCGCCGCCCGTCATGGAGCGGAGGGCTTAGCAGACCGATATAGCCCAACCTTCTCCCTCCCGCCCTTTGAAAAGCGGACTCAGGCCTACTCCTATCCGTGTATTGCGTAAGCAAGAGCCTTGCCATGACAGCGTGATGCTGTAAGCTTCGTTCCCCGAGGGTGTTAGACATATCACTCCTGCGAGGTCTGCTTTCCCTATCAGGCTGTAACGTGGCGTTCCGGCAACTGCGCTTCTGCGCACGGCGACATAACGCCCGATAGCTCAGAAGGTTAGCCAGGAGCGCGCCTCTGTTTCCAAAAAGCAACGCTGTGGCATGGCCGAAACGACCTGCTATTAGCCCACGAAGATGAGAAGGACTCTGTCGTTGCCTGCCGTGGCATGGGCATTTTGCCCATGATTCCCCCACGGGCGGGACGCCCGTGCCACGTGGGGGGGGGCCTTTTTTTGCCGTGAAGCGTACAACCCGAGCCCGTCGAGGGCAAGGGAGTCGCTCGATATCCCCCGCGGAACGCGGGGCGGGACAGGACGCCGGCGATACCTAAACCTCTCTGCGTGCTCTGCGCACTCTGCGGTTCAGCCTCAGCCCCCCGTAACTGAGGGATTGCGGCCACACTCGTTTTGTGGTAGGCGTTTGCGGACGGGATGATGTAAAGTGGACAAACGCAGCAGTGGGACGTCGGAACAACTGTCTTTGACGAAAACGGCGGCATCCCCCGGTTTTTTGGAAGGGGCCGGGGGCTTGGTTGCCCAGGTTGTCGAAAGCGCACGGAGAAAGCATCCTATGACGCACCCGGATGACCGCAACGCGGCGCGCAATGAGAGGCTCAGGCGCCGCTTGAGGGTCGGCGGATACCGGATTGTGGCGAGAAGCTTCTATCTGAGGAGTCCGGGAGAGGTCGCCAGGGGCATCCTCGGAAAATACCTGGTGAGGATCTTCCGGGGGAAAACTCTTATCGGGCGTATTGTCGAAGCGGAAGCGTACTATGGCAAGGATGACCCGGCATCACATGCTTTTCGAGGGATGACGGCTCGTAACGAGCTGATGTTCGATATTGGAGGAAAAACGTATATTTATCTTGCGTACGGGAACCATTTTCTGCTAAATATAGTAACAGGAGGAAATGGGAAGCCCGGCGCCGTTTTGATAAGGGCAATTGAGCCGGTTGAAGGCATCGCGGAGATGGCGAAACTTCGAGGAACCAGCGAAGCTGGTCTCTCGACGAAAGGCCCCGGGCGGCTGAGTGAAGCTTTCGCAATTGACGGAAAACTCGCCGGCTATAATGTAACTGATTCGGAATTGCTGATTTGTCGCAGAATCGGGGAGCGTAGGCCGGCGTTGGGGCGAAGCTCCAGGATAGGGATAAGCCGGGGGAAAGAACTCCTCGAGAGGTACTATATACCCGATAACCTTTTTGTATCCGCCAAACCCAACACGTAATAAATCTCTCCGCAGAAGCGTGGGCAACTTCATTCCCAATCAACTCCTTGAACGGATACTTGCCGAGACCGACATAGTCGCGGTGGTATCGTCCTATTTTCCTCTCAAGAAGTCTGGGCGCAACTTCAAGGCGCTTTGCCCTTTCCACGAGGAAAAAACGCCATCATTTATGGTCAACCGCGAGAGGCAGATTTTCAAGTGCTTCGGCTGCGGGAAGGGAGGCAATGCGTTTCACTTTCTGATGGAAAAGGAGCGGATACCTTTCTATGAGGCGGTGGAAATGCTTGCCCGGAAAGCGAATATAGCTCTTCCCCAAAAGAAAAGGGGCGCAGGGCAAGAACGAGCCAGGGAGAGAATGTTCGCGGCGATGTCATTTGCTGTAGCTTACTTCAGGGAACAGTTGAGGAAACCGGGAGGTGAGGCAGTTCGCAACTATCTGCGAGAACGAGGCATAACCGAACAAACCGCCGAGAAGTTCCATTTGGGGTTTGCACCCGATGCCTGGGATTCGCTTTTGAACAACGCAAGCCAGAAGTTCAGCCCTTCTCTCCTGGAACAAGTGGGTCTGGTGCTCGCGAGGGAAAGCTCCGCCGGCCACTATGACAGGTTCAGAAATCGGCTCATGTTCCCGATTTTCGACCCTCGGGGGCGGGCAATAGGATTCAGCGGTCGAGTGCTTCCCGGCGGCGAGCAGGCTGACGTGTCGCCCAAATATATAAACTCGCCGGAATCTCCCCTGTTCAATAAGAGCGAAGTGCTTTACGGGCTGAATTTCTCCAGGAGCGAAATAGCGAAGCAGAACAAGGCAATCGTGTGCGAGGGGCACATGGACCTGATTGCGATTGACCAGGCGGGTTTCGGCAGCGCGGTGGCGGCGCAGGGCACTTCGTTCACGCTGACGCAGGCCAGGTTGCTCAAAAGGTACTGCTCGGAGGTGATATTCGCTTTCGATTCTGACTCCGCGGGTCAGGACGCCACGCTGCGGAGTTTCGAGCCGTTGCTGGAGACGGAGCTGGACGTGCGAGTAGCTGTCCTACCAGCGACATACGACCCTGACCTTCTCATTCGCGAGAAGGGGGCGGAGGCGTTCGGGAAGCTCCTCGAGGAAGCACTGGAGCTCGTGGATTTCCAGTACGATGTCTTGCGGAAAAAAAACGATGAGGGAACGTTGGCCGGGCGGCGGGCGATCGCCTCGCAAATGCTTGTGACAGCCCATAAAAGCCCCAGCGCCATCATCAGAGACGCCTGGATCCAGAAGATAGCCGCGGCAGTCCGTATGCCGGAGGGAGTGCTCAGGGCAGAAATGCGGAGGATTCGGGGGAACTATCGCCCGTTCGCAGCGAGGGGCGCCGGCCCCCATTCTGCGGGCGAGGTGCGGGAAAATTTTGCGGACGTGGACCGAGAGAAAAACCTAATCGGCTACATGCTTGCTTCGGAAAAAGTCCGCAGCCTCGTCACCGAGCGCCTTAGCGTGCGGGACTTCAGCGACCTGGTTTGCAAGGGACTGGCGGAGAGGATTTTTTTTCTGCACGAGCACGGTGAGAAAGTCAAAGCGGAGACGCTTCTGAAAAACGTTGAGGACGGCGGGCAGGCGGAACTGGTTTCTCGTTTTATGTTCGAGGAGGTTGAGTCGAATGAGCCGCTGAAGGCGGCCGAAGACCTCATTGAAAGGGTCCTGAAACAGCGTCAATCGCAGAGAAAGAAGAAGTTGCAAGAACAGATTGCCAGGGCCGAAAAAGAGGGTGGAGACCGCAGGTCACTTGAGGCGGAGTATGATGCGATCCAGAGGGCCCAAGACGAATGGCAAACAAAAAGCTATTGACGGCAGAGTGAAGCTGGCATATACAAGCAGGCAGTGCGTCGGCGTCGCCATGAACTCATCATTAAAAATCGGTGAACTTGTATGAGCAGACAGGAGAGAAACAAAAGGATTCGCGAACTTATCCACCTCAGCTCTGAGAAGGGCTATATCACTTACGACGATATCAACGAGGTGCTGCCGGACGATGTCGTCTCTGCGGAGGAGATAGATTCGATAATGATTCTCCTGCGTGGGATGGACATCGAAATCATGGACACCTCCGAGGCCGACAAGAAGTCCTCTCGCTGGAAAGGGAAGCGGAAGAAAGTCAAAGAGAAAAAGCGGCATGACGATAAATTAGATGTTCTGGATGACCCCGTCAGGATGTATCTGAGACAAATGGGGCAGGTCCCTCTGCTGACCCGCGAGCAGGAGGTCGAAATCTCCAAGAGGATCGAGAGAGCCGAAGAGGAGATTCGCAATCGTATCGTTGAGTTTCGCCAGACCCCCAAGGAGGTCATCGCCCTGGCAAAGCGATTGGAGGCGGGGAAAGAGCGCTTCGACCGCATCGTGCGGGAAAGGGGCGTCAAGGACCGCGAGAGGCTCCTGAGCCTGCTGCCCAACTACTCCGAGCGCCTCCAGAGAGCGGACGAAAGACTCGACGTCCTCCTCGAAAAGCAGAGGCGGAGGAGAACTACCGCGCTCGAGAGGAAGAAGGTGGGCACGCAGATCAAAAGAACCCGCACGCTCATCCGAGACCTCATCAGCAAGTACCACTTGAAGCAAAAACCCATTGATATGTTCTGCGATGCCGTCGTGGTAATTTGCGACAAGGTCTGCGACTCGAAGAGGCGGATTGCTCGCTTGAAGAGTCAGAGAAGAAAGGCATCGGTCCTGGCGGAGATAAAGAGCGAAAAGATGAAACTGGCTCGTATCGAGGCTTCGGCGGGGAAGAGCCTCGATGAGTTCTCCAACGACGTGATGGAATTGCGCAGATGGATGGATGAGGCGCATACGGCGAAAAGCGAAATGGTCGAAGCCAATCTGCGGCTGGTCATCAGCATTGCGAAGAAATACACGAATAGGGGGTTATCTTTCCTTGACTTGATCCAGGAAGGGAACATGGGGCTGATGAAAGCGGTGGAGAAATTCGAATATCGCAGGGGATACAAGTTCAGCACGTATGCCACATGGTGGATTCGTCAGGCTATAACCCGCTCCATAGCGGACCAGGCCCGGACCATCCGAATACCCGTCCACATGATCGAAACCATCAATAAGCTCGTCCGCGCTTCCAAGAAGCTCGTTCAGGAGCAAGGCCGAGAGCCCACGCCAGAGGACCTCGCGGAGGAAATGAATCTCCCTTCAGACAAAGTCCGTGGGATTCTCAAAATCGCCCAGCACCCCATTTCCCTCCAGACGCCGATCGGCGACAGCGACGATAGCCACTTCGGGGACTTTATCGAGGACAAGGGAGCGGAATCGCCCGCGGAGGCCACGGGGTACACTCTCCTGAAGGAGAAAATTCAGGACGTTCTGTGCAGCTTGACCAAGAGGGAAAGGCGAGTTCTCACGCTCCGGTTCGGACTCGATGACGGCTGCCAGCGAACCCTGGAGGAAGTGGGGAACGAGTTCAACGTGACCCGCGAGCGAGTTCGGCAGATCGAAGCCAAGGCTCTCCGAAAAATGCGTCACCCCACGCGCGCCGGAAAGCTGAAGGGGTTTCTGGAATCTTACGGAAGCGGCATAATTTCCTACCGGGGAGGCATCAGCAACGCGGAATGATCATTTGCCCTCCTCACGTTGGGAGCTACCCTGCGTCCCGGCGTAAAAGCGCCGGAGGTCGCCAACGAAAGGGTCGTCCAGGTAGATGATTTCGGCGGTTTTTATCGCTTCCTTGCCGGAACGGTCGAGCCGCCTCGCCTCCCGCAATTCCCTGCCGCTTTCCTCGGGGTAGCCCGCCTGGGAGAGATAGTACGAGTAAACCAGCCGGTGGAAGCAACTCGCCGGAGAACGCAAAAAAGCTTTCCTGAATCCGTTGAGAACCTTTCCCCAGTCGCTCTTGCCCTCTGTTTTCATCCTCGCGAGCAGCGTGCGGCCAGTGCGATGGGCGACCATCGGCGAAAGGCCGTGAAGGAGGCGGTCGGCGGCGGCGTATTCCGCGAGAGCCTCCTCATATCGTTCCAGCCGGAAGTAAATCCGGGCGAGGTACATGTGGAGGTTGTGATTGGCGCCGTCCCACTTGAGGGCTTTTCTCACCTCGGCGGCGGCTCGCTCGTATTCGACATCACCCGGGGGCGGCTCAGTGCTTTCGGCAATGGATTGAGCTACCGCGAGGTGCGAGTTTGCGTTCAGGGTTTTCGAGGCGTAGAAAAGGCCGAGACCGCAGGTAACCACGAGAGCTATCGTGCATGCCGCTGCCGACCTGCCGGTGAGCTGTATGCAGCGCTCGTGTGGCTGGCGGGCGTTCTTGACCATCAATGCCAGCAAGAGCCAGACCGTCATCGCAATTCCGGGGATGTAGAGGTCAAAGTCCGCCAAACTGTGAATCAGAAAACAGGAAATCCCTATCAGAGCCGACAGGAAAACTGTCTCTCGGAGGCGGTCAGTTTTTTCTCCTCTGAGATACGCCCGTACAAATGATCTCGCCGAGGCGAGGCCAACCACCCAGATGCCCGCAAAGAAAACGAAACCGACAACGCCCGTCTCGATGAGTATCTGGAGGAAATTGTTGTGGGCGCTTCTCGCCTCGCCTGCCCCCGGCGAGCGGTACTTCGGGGAGAGTAAGCCAAAAGAATTGAACCCGTTGCCAATAACCGGGCTTGCGACAAACATTTTCAAACCCGTGCTCCAGTAATCAAGCCTCTGGCCTAACGTGTAACTGCCCTTCTCAGTCAAGTCAGCCGTATATATGATGAGCTTGCGACCAAGGGGAGACAGGAGGACGCCCGAGAGCAAAATGAGGACGGCCAGCAGGGACACCAAGAGCACCTTCGGCTTCAGGCGGAGCTTTTTTCGCGCGGCGATAATCGAGACACCGGCAACGATGAGCAAGCTCAGGAACGCGGCTTTCGATTGCGTCAGGAGGAACGAAACGAAGCACGGCAACGGCACGACAATCGCGTAGGCAATCAACTTCTTGACGTTTTTCCTCTCGAACCATTCTCTGTGCATCGCCCCGTAAAACAAGGTCAGCGGAAAGGACGCCAGGAGAAAGCCTGCCAGGGAATTCGGATAGACGAACACTGAAAAGACTCTTCGGCGAGCGATCCTCACGAGATAATCTATCTGAAGCTCGGGAGGGATGTACTGCTTGACGGCTCGGGCGACCTCTTGAAAGCCAAGAAAAAACTGGTACAGAGCCAGCCACGCAACAATTGCAGTGGAAATCAAGAAATACTTAATAATCCTCCTCTGCTGAGCCGGCGTGTCGAAGGTGTGCACAATCAGGAAGAAGAGGAGAGCATAGCTGACAAACTGTTTCAGAATGACCGCGCTGGAGTGGAACCCCGGGGAAAGAATCGTCGCGACAAACCCCGCAAGAACGAACAGCCACATCATGGCGTCAACTCTTCCAACACGGACGACGAGGGTTCGTTGCGAAAAACTCTTGATTCCCCACAGAAAAAATGTCAGAAGGATCAGGATTTCGGCAATTTCCTCCGGCCAGGGAGTGGAAAGGACGTCGGACACGGTTTTGAGCGAGGACCGCACGTCCAGGGAAAACAGGGCCCGAGTGAAATCCACCAGATGCTCGCCGAGCCGTGAGAGGTCGGAAGGGAGAATAGGAGAAGCCAAGTCCAGGTTCGGCACGCCGAATTTCAGGGGGATGAACAGCGCCACAAGGAGAAGAAGGAAGGAGATGACCCTATCGTAGGTCTGCTTATTCTCGCCGACGGGTTCTCTTGTAAAACGATTGTTCCGTTTCAAAATGGGGCGCCTTACTTTGCCAGGCTGACGGCGTGGGCTGAGCGCACGTCATCGCAGATACGGCCATGTATTTTGGCTGCGGAATCTCATGTGCTTCATAGCCTTTTCCTTTCTGCAGCGCCCGAGCACATGAGCCAACTTACCAACTTGAGCGCTTAGCGCTCCCATTCATAAATTCGGTGACGTATTCTTCCTCTGACAGGATAACCCCGCGTTCCGCGGGGTTTATCCTTGCGAAGCGTTCTTGAGCTTCCGCTTTACCTCAATTTCCCGCTGACATACTGGCTCGCCGGTGGCGACGACATTGTTAGCGAGTTGTATCTCCTGAGCCGCCACAACAACCCACTCGACGCCGCGGCACGCGGGGCTCGACGATGACCCAACCTGTTTCGGCCCAGCCATGACCGGGCCGCGAGGTCTCCAACAACTTGTGCGTCAATTGCTTGCCCTCCGTGATCTTTCACCCAGCGGCCCCTGGGCCTGTGATTTACTGGATGGCTCACCTGCCTGAAACTATCCCGTTCACGCCGATGGCGTGATTATCCCGTCAAAATAGCTCCTTTCGCAGCACCATTATACGTCACCGTATTTACAAATGGATGTGCTTAGCGCGCGAGATGCCAACGCGGTAGATGTGAACAGCAAGAGGCTCGAACTCGCCAGCAAACAACCCTTCTTCCGAAGTGATAGCACGTTTCTCGTCCACCACGACGACCTTGGCGCCAGCCCGCAGTCCACCCACCGTCACCGTTGCACTCGCCTTCCGGAGACGTTCATCATAGTTGACTGCAAAGATATAAAGGTCTCCGTTGAGGCGCTTGGCGAGCGCATCAAGCTTGACCGCTTGTCCCCCGCGTATTGACACAGCCCTGTCGGGTTTCTCTCCAAGAATGGCCGGCGCCAGGCGAGTCACCTGCGAGTTGATCCGGGTTATGGCTTCACGATTGACCTCCGGCACGCCGAATTGGGAATAGCTTGGCTTCCAGATGTGGGTGAAATAGCCGATTGCTGTCGCGCCCCGGCAAATGGCCATCCAGACCTCGGCGCGAATATGCGAAGGTGTGACATCCTTTTGTTGGGACAGCTCGCCTGTCCATTGGCTTCCTTTGCTCGTCTCGATCCAAGCGTAAACAGGTTTTGCGCCAGCCATTTTGACCAGCAGGTCGCTCCCCTCGTGAACCAGGTGGATCCATTGGGGCTTATTCCAGCCATAGATGGGATAGATGTCAAACCCGATGATGTCCGTCGCCTTGATGTAATCGGGATACATCCTTCGTTGCCGATTGTTGTACTTGCCGAAAAATGGGTGGAAGTAGCCGGTCAGGGTCATGAACACCGGGCGCGATGCATCGGATTCCTTTATCGCCCGATAACGTTCAAGGGCGCCGCCGGGATTGACGCGGGGCAACGTCCGGGGCGGCGAAACCAGTACGTTTTTCCCTTCACGGTCGAACGCCTCGATTTCGCCGACCGACCCCCAACTATGCTCGCCGGGCCGGACCGAAAGGATTCTTAACGTGAGTCCTCTGAGGGTGACAGCCTCGGGAAGATCGAATTTCTGCCGGCCTTTTTTTTCGGCGACCTTTGCTGCAAGAATACGGCGGCCATCGGCCTCGAAAGAAATCTCGCGCGCAACTGCCAGCCCCTTTGAGATGGTCAACCACAGGGCAAGGCTCTCCACAGTCACCGGTTCCTTTAGCTTTACCGTCACGGAGGCGCCCTCGAGCGGATCCAGAACTGTCCAGCTATCAGGGTCGCCGTCAACCAGTTTCCAGAAAGGAGTGCCCGAGTTGATAGTCAGGTTCTCAGCCGGTTCGACTACGGCATCGCTGATAAGCCGAGGCAGGTCAGGCTCATCGTCATGAATATAACCCAGAAGTGCCGGATGACCCTTGAGCCGCTTGTCGAAAGGCATCACGCCGTAGAGACCCGCTCGCTCGACAATGTCAAGATACTCCTTTACGTCTCGAGTGCCCCCTGACTTGCGCCAGTAGCCGGCGACGGTGTTCATTCCGCACGACCTGATGGCAAGGAAGTTCGCCGGGTCCTGAAGCCATGCCATGATTGGGAAGAAGGGCTTCCCATTCACATCAACGGCTCGGTTAGGCTGAATCTCCACTGTCTCGATAGCTGGCCTTTCTCCCGCCGGTGAGGCCGGCGCGCTTGGCAGAAAAGCGATCAAAAAGACAAGAAAGATGGAGTGGGATTTTGCTCTCACTGGCGTACGCCCCCTTTCGCTCTGCAATTTGCAAGCTGGCTTCATGCCGTGACTGTCGGCGCACGGCTCAGTCCACAGATTCCTTTCTAACGGGTCTGCCATGCCATTGCAATCCTTTTTTCCGAATTCACGTAATGCCTCAGTTACGGGCGGCTGAGCGTGGAACCGCAGAGTGCGCAGAGCACGCAGAGAGGCTTACGTATCGCCTGCATCCTGTCCCGCCCCGCGTTCCGCGGGGGATGTCGAGAGGCTCCCTTGCGCTCAACGGCCTCGGGCTGCACCCTTCACGGCAAAAAAAGCCGTCCCCCACGCGGCACGGGCATCAAACATCGCTAACTCTCCATTGGTCGAGAGCATCGGTTGAAGATGAGCACAACACAATCAGCTTCGTAGCCCCTTTTTTTTCTTCAACACATTTTTCTCGGTTCCGCGAACCCTCTCTTAACTCAGCGTCAGAGGCTAAATGATAGATTCACAGGTTCACGGCCGGGGGAGGAAATGCCGCGCCTTTCAAGGAGGGACCCTTCCAGCCGGTACAGCTCGACCAAAGCTTTTAGATGATTCACCACTGCTTGTATTTCCGAGATCTGACTGGCTACAAGGTCTCGCTGAGCCTGTGCGACAAGCAAGGTTGTTGATTTGCCGACCCGAAACTTTTCAGTCTCGGCACGCAGTTTCTCTTCTTGTAGTTTGCGGGTAGCCGAAGTGGCCGCGACCTGTTCCTTGGCACGGTTGACTTCTATGTAGGCGGAACGAACATCCACCTCCACAAGCTGTGCCAGGTTTCCGACGGCCTCCGCATTCTGTCTGTTACTGAGGATTGCCCGTCGGTGCCGAGCCTTGGCATCCCGATTACCGAACGGATATTCAAACCTGAATCCACCAAGAACATCGTGGTTGTCGCCATTGAGGTCCCGCACCGAAAGGCCGAAGGATTTGGCGTAGCCCGTCATCCCAAGAGTAACGAACAGGTCCAACTTTGGCAGCAGCCCGTTCTTGGTTTTAGCGAGCTCCAGGTCCCCACGCTTGACCCCCAGCCGCGCCTGATTCAGGTCGGGCCGCATACGGAGAGCCACTTCGACGTGCGACTCGACGTCATCCAGAGTGGCATCGAGCACAGCGGGTTGCTCCTGAAGAACAACATTTCTTTCCCAAGCGTTTGCTCCCGGAGGATTGACCAACCGCAGCAATCGCAAGCGAATTTTGGCTAAGCTGCTGCGTGCATTGATCAGGTCCTCCCGGCGCAGTGCCACCTCCGCCTGGGCTGCCGCGAGTTCAGTTTCGGCCAGCCCTCCCACCTCGATCCTTTCCCCGGTTTCGGTCTGCTGATCCTCGGCGAGTTTCAAAGACTGCGTAAAGATTTCGATCTGACGCTGCGCGAGAGCGTAATCCCAGTAGGCTGTCTCAACCTGTGCGACGAGCCATTCGGCGAAACCGCGTAACTCGTATTGTGAGGCGAGCGTATCAAGTCGGGCTTGGCGAAGGCTCGCCAGGTTTGCACGAGTTCCGAACCCCCTCAGGATAGCCTGTGTCACGGTCAAGCCCACGCGTGTGGAGGCAAAGGAATCGCTGTAAAGGGACGACTCTGTGATATTGCTACTGCTTTCGAGCGCAACCGCCGTGCCGGTGGGAAGAAACGTATTCACCGAAAACTCTCCCTCGGTGCGCTCTGAGGCGAAGCTTTCGGTTTCCGTTCCGGCTCGCGCAAGGCGTTGAGCATCCGTGCGCCCCTTGGATGCCTGCGCGCTTACGGTCGGGTCAAAGGCGGCTCGCTCCCCTTCCTCGAGTGTGCGGCGAATGGGAGGACTCAATCGCTGCACGCGAAAGGCCTTGTTGTTCTCTAATGCAAGGAGGACCGTGCCCTCGACAGTGAGCTTAAGAGGGCCTTTCGGGGATACTGGAGGAGGTGTGCCCGTGGCCCCCGACTGTAGTGCAGGTGTTTCGGGATGCCATACGTTTTCAGTATCAGCCCCCCCTTTTTGACCCAGGGGGCCGATGTAGTCGCGGTAACTGCCCGGATCAGGCGATGAACAGGATGTCAGCGAGAGGCAAGCGACACCCGCCAGCAAAAGACCAAGAAGATTTCCGAAGGTTTTCGGTGAGAACATGTATGATTTCCCTCCCTATATTGAGAACGTGGGAACTCGCCTGGCGTCAGGCAGAAGCGTGCGCCCTTCCCGCTTTTCCTGTAAGACACGGGGGGCTGCAACGTCCCGGCGGTTGGAGCACGCCACCGCTAAGTGTTGCCTGTTTTGCGATCCTCCTTGCTCCGCCAATGTTCGAAGATCGAGTATATGGTCGGCACGAACACCAGGGTAATGAGCGTCGAGCTCAGCAGTCCGCCGATGACCGCACGGGCCATGGGGGCTTGCGCCTCCCCGCCCTCGCCGAGGCCCAGTGCCAAGGGGAACAGCCCCAAGATAGTCGTCATTGCTGTCATCAGGATAGGCCGAAGCCGCCTGCGCCCTGCCTCTTCGATAGCTTCCCGCAGAGGCATCCCATCGCGGCGGCGAAGAAGGTTGGTATGGTCAACAAGCAGGATGGCATTATTGACAACGATCCCGCCGAGCATGATGCAGCCGATGAACGACTGAATATTGAAAGTTGTGTTGGTCAGAAAGAGCATCAGAACGACGCCTATGACGGCCAGCGGCACGGAGAACATCACCACGAAGGGGTCGCGAAGCGACTCGTACTGGCACGCCATCACCATGTAAACGAGCACCAGCGCGAGTACAAAGCTCAGAGCCAGCTCCCTGAACGCCTTTTGCCGCTCTTCATAATCGCCCCCAAAAAGAATCGTGAAGTCTCGCGGCACAGGGATGGAGCGAAGCTTTTTCCTGATGTCCGACAGGATGGACCCCATATCCCGGCCGCTGACATTGGCGAAAATGGTGACAACTCGCTCTTGGTCTTTTCTCTCGACCCGCACCGGCCCACTGCGGGGCCGAACCTGCACAACGTTCCGCAGCACGACCGGGTGTCCGTCCGAATTAGTCAACGTCAAATCAAGGATCTCGCGGAGGTCCATTCGCTCCGCGTCCCGGAGCCTCACGAGGATGGTGTACTCGTCCCCTGCCTCGCGAAAGTAGCCAGCGCGCGTTCCCGACAAGATGGTCTGAAGCATGTTCGCAATCTGAGACACGGTCAGCTTCATGTCCGCCACCTTTTCCCGGTCAACGATGATGACTTCCTCCGGGCTGCCGGATACGCGGCTCATCCGGGCATCGGTTACGCCGTTAACCTGCTCTACGGCCTTCTTGACACGCTGCGCCAGAAGGTCGGAAGTCGGCAGGTCGTAGCCGCGAATCTCCAGTTCGAGCCTCTCTGAGCCTCGCGTTGCCATCCGCAGCAGAAAGAGCCCTTGTCCGGCACGAGTCCGAATGGTGACACCCGGAAGATTCATAAGCTTCCGGCGAAGTAGGGTTGCGATCTCTTCACTGGAACGTGATCGCTCGGCTTGCGGCTTCAGGGCAATCCTCACTTGTCCCGTATGGGGGCCTGCCGACCGCCAACTCGGCCCCCCGACATACGTCACAGTATTCTTGGTTTCCGGAACGGCTTTCCCCACGATGGCTTCGATGGTCTTGAACTTCTGGTCGAGGATATCGAGCCTGGTGCCAACCTCCATCTCCCCGCTGATACGCACCTCACCCTCATCAGTGTTCGGCGTCAGTTCAACCCCAACCAGCCGGATGAGCGCCAGGCTTCCAAAGAAAAGCACAAGCGCTCCAGCCACGATTAACCCGCGGTGATCGAGGGCAAAATGAACCAGATGCTTGTAACCGTCTTCCAGCCGCGTAAACAAGCCACCGCTGACATGGAATATTTTATGCGGCCACGACCTGTTCACTGTCTCGTCGAGTTTCGGCGGACGTAGTATCTTCGCAGCAAGCATCGGCACGAGGGTAACGGCCATCCCAAGGGAACACAGCAGCGCGAAACTCACCACTAATGAAAGCTGTTTGAACATCACCCCGGCCATGCCTCGCACGAAGATCAATGGCAGAAAGACTGCCAGTGTCGTCAAGGTGCTGGCAATGATCGCAGGAGTGACTTCCTCGCTCCCTTCGACCGCTGCCTGCTCGGGCGAGTCCGCCGCCTCCCGCAGGCGAAAGATGTTTTCGATAACGACGATGGCGTTATCCACCAGCATTCCCACACCTAACGCCAGACCGCCAAGGGTCATTATGTTCAACGTGAACCCACCGAAATACATCAGGGCGAACGTTGCGATGATGGAAATCGGTATAGCTGTGGCAATGATCGTTGTGCTGCGAATGCTACGGAGAAAGAAGAGCAGTACCAAAATCGCCAGGAGCCCGCCATAGAGGACCGAGGAGCTAACGTTCGCAATCGAGCGCTGGATATAGTCTGAGATATCAATGATAGGAACAAGATTGATCTGGGGAATATCTTGATTGATCCTATCAACCTCGTGAAGAACTCCCCTGGCGACCTCCACAGTGTTTGTCCCCGACTGCTTGTTGACCGCCATGCGAACTCCAGGGCGGCCGTTCACCCGGACAATCCGTGTCACCTTTTGCCACGAATCCTCGACGTTGGCAATCTGCTTGAGCTGGATCGCCGCCCCTTCCCGCACCGCCACTACCGTATCGCGCAATTGGTCCAAACTCGTGTATTGCCCCGCGGTGCGGATGGTCACGTCAAAGTTTCCCCGCTCTATATTTCCTCCGGGCAGATTGACGTTCTCTGTGCGAATCCTGCCGAGTATCTGGTCGAGGGGGAGCCCCAGGGCTTTGATCTTGTCCGGGTAGAGATCAACGTGAATCTCTCGGTCGAGGCCGCCGTGCACGTCGAGTGCCGCTACGCCGGGTACCCGCTCGATACGGTACTTGACCTGGTCGTCAATGAGCCGACGCAGCTCCACAGGGTCCAGATTGCTTGAGGCTCCAAGGATGAGAATCGGAAAGCTTGCCAGGTCGAATTTTCTTAGCCGTGGTCGCTGCGCATCTTCGGGCAGACGCGGGATCACGCGGTCCAGACGGTCACGGATGTCATTCGCTGCCGCATCCAGGTCGGTTCCCCAAGAAAAAGTGGGTCGCACATTGCTGACCCCTTCCGTGGATATGGAGGAGACTTCTTCCACGCCTGGAACCGCGCTTATCGCCTCCTCCATGGGGCGTGTCACCAGTTCCTCCATCTCTTCCGGGCTGGCGTTTTCGTACTCGGTCGAAATGCTTAGCGTTGGATAGGTAATATCCGGCATCAAGTCAATCGGAAGGCGCATCAAAGACACTCCACCCAAAATGATCACGATTACCGTTAGCATGATGGTGAAGATGGGACGATGAACAGCAAACCGCGTAACCTTCATCAATGTCCTCCCTTGCGCCTTCCCGCCTTCCCTCGCCAAGACGCTAAGACGCCAAGGGCCCTCCCTATCTGGTAGTCTTCTTTGATACGCCGCCGGCGCCCGTAACACCCTCGGGTTGCTTTTGCGGCAACGTGATGGTGGAACCGTCTTCGAGAAGGTGTTGCCCCAGGGTTACAACCGCGCCGGAAAGAGGCGGGGTCAGCACTTCGGCCAGCCCCTTATTGATTATGCCCAGTGTTACCGGAACAAAGCGGGCTTTCCTTTTTTGTCTGTCCACCAAGAAAACGCCTTGTTGAGCGTTGCGTTTGATAAGAGCAACCAGCGGGACAACCGTCGCGTCGTCGTGCCGGGCAAACTCAATCTGTGCCCGGATAAACATGCCCGGCTTAAGAAGTCCGTCCGAATTGGACACCTCTATCTCCACCCTCGCCTGACGAGAGGTTTCCTTCAGTAGAGGCGCCACGCGAACCACCTTGCCCGGGAAGGTCTTGTCAGGAAAAGCATCTGTGGTTACGACCGCCTCCTGCTCTATCAGCACCTCAGAATAGTCCCGCTCGATGACGTGAATAACCGCTGTGAGGGAATGTATCTCAAGGATCGAAACGATAGGCGAGTTGGCCTTGAGCATCTCTCCCTCGTCCACAAACCGCTCGCCGACGATTCTGGGTTTATTCTCCTCCTCCCATATCGCGAGGATTTGCGTATAGGACAATCGTACTTTGGCTGCGTTCAACGCCGCTTCCTTTTGTGTCACCTGTGCCTGGGCGACCCTGTACTTGGCAGTTTGGGCGTTGTATTGCGCCTGAGCCGCGTCGAGCTCCGACTCGGACGCTATCTTTTTCTCACGCAGGGTCTCAACCCTCTCAAACTCACGCTTTGCAACGTCCAATGTGCTGAGAGACTCTTCCATGGTGGCCGTCGCCACCTCCAATTCCGCCCGAGCCTGTTCCACTTGTTGAAAGTACTCATCATCGTCCACAGAAGCTATAAGCTCGCCGCTTTTCACTTGGTCTCCGATATTCACAAACAGCTTCTCCAATCGTCCGGCGATCTTCGGGGCGACGATAAATTTCGATTTTGGCAACAGTGTGCCGGTGAAAAGCCCGATGTCACGGATCGCCGCCTTCTCGACCGGCGTTATCTCCACTGCCACGGCCACCGAACCCCGCCGGCGAACGGAGCCTTTACCCAACATGGAGGCTTTTTTATAGATCCGCCAGCCCAGAATCCCTACCACTCCCAAAATGGCGAGGATTACAATCGTTCTTTTCATTCCATTACCTCTTAATTTCGGTTAATTCCGCATCCACCCACCACCCTGCTCGGCGAGTCGTAATGGCGGAGTGAAGGGAAGCTAAGCTCCAACCACCGGGGCCGCGAAGTGAGGCTGTTTACAAAACTTCCGCCCACCCATGAAACTTCCTCAGCCCTGTTTCCATTCCACGGCCCGCCCGCCGCGTAGTGCGACCAAGATACATCGCAGAAGGGAATTCCGCTATGGCTGCACGTGCGAAGGCCAACCGGAATCAAGGCAATCGCCACACCGTTATTGCAACCGCCTCGGACGCAAGGAAAAATAACCTGCCCCCGGAATCTGCACCATACGTTGAGCGGCGGCCGTCAAGGTTCCGTTTTTCATCCATCATGCCCCACAATAGCACATCCACGGGCATTTCCAAACAAGCGTCTTACCTCTTACTCGGACCGAAAAAAGGACACTCACTTCGAGTTCCTTCCCCTTCTGCAGTGCCCCGGGACAAGCACCGACGAGGGGAGGGTATTTGATAGCATTCTGGCCTCTTGGGAACCGCTCTCCATAAACCGCGACCACGACATGCGCCGCTCAATGAGACGGAAGCATAGGACTCTTTCTGGGGTGCTCACGCGAGAAAGCCTCAGGGTCTCTCCAGAAAAATCGCCCTGAGCATTTTTCTGATGCCGGCAGCAAACAACCAATCGCTATTCGCGGCGTTAGCGCCCTTGACGAGCAAAAATGCGCGATACGTCATTATGCCCATCTTATTTTTCCTCTTGGCAGTGCATACGGAGACGCCATATACTATTGCGGTCGGAGGAGGGTGTGGCTGCGAAATCGTGGCATATCCGGCAGGCTTCCTTCAATCTCTTCGCTGGCGTGCTTGCGCCGGACATCCCAGCCTTTAGCCCCGCCTTGGCGGGGCTTCAGCCGGGCTTCTCGAACAAGGGATTCATCCATAACTTGCCACGGAAATACAGCCGCACCCTCTGAGGAAGTCTGGCGTGAAATGAGGCGCAGCAAAAGCCCGCTCGCGTGTCGTCACGGATAGGGCGCAAAGATTACTTGACCACAGGGAAGGGAAATTGACATGAGCACGATGAAACATCTCTTTCAACCCTCGGCGCTGTTGGCCGTCTTGCTGCTCAGCCTGCTTGGCCCTCACGTCAATGCCGAGAACCAGTGGATTGTCTTCGATGGTTACGACGGCCCGGGCAAGGGTAAGCACATTGTCTTTGTGACCGGTGATGAAGAGTATCGTTCGGAAGAGTCAATGCCGCAACTGGCAAAGATTTTGGCTAAACATCACGGCTTCAAATGCACCGTCCTGTTTGCAATTGACAGAGAAGATGGCACTATCAACCCGCAGCAGCTCGACAACATCCCCGGCCTTGAGGCTCTTGAAACCGCTGACCTGATGGTGTTTTTTACCCGTTTTCGCGACCTGCCCGACGAGCAGATGAAACACATTGTGGATTACATCAACTCCGGCAAGCCCATCGTGGGCCTGAGAACGGCCGTGGCCGCGTTCGATTTCAGAAAGCATAAGACCTATGCCAAATACAGTTTCAGAGCCCAGGCGTTCAAGGGCGGATTTGGGCGGCAGGTTTTAGGTGAGACCTGGATCAGACACTATGGGCGACATCAGCGAGAAAGCACACGCGGGCTCATCGCGAAAGGAATGGAAAACCATCCCATCGTTAAAGGCGTTCAAGACATCTGGGGACCCTCTGATGTTTATGGCATCACGACGCTGAGTGGTGACAGCAAACCGCTGATAATGGGCGAAGTGCTTGCGGGCATGAAGCCGGACGACGAACCCAATCCCGACAAGAAGCTGGTCCCCGTCGCATGGCTCAAGACCTATACGGGCGAAAAAGGAAAGACTTCCCGCGTTTTTACCACCACCATGGGGCACGGAGGTGACTTCAAGAACGAGGGATTCCGCCGCCTTTTTGTCAACGCCTGTTACTGGGCTCTCGGGATGGAGAACAAGACCCCCGCCAAGAGCAAGGTTGATTTTGTCAGCGAGTACAATCCCAACAGGATCGGTTTCGGTGGACACAAAAAGGGATTAAAGCCTTCGGATCATAACATCCACTGAGCCGGTCGCAGAGAGGCTTACGTAACGCCGGCATCTGGTCGGCCGTATCGAGGGGCTCCCTTGCGCTCAACGGGCGCCGGCTACACCCTTCACGGCAAAAAAAAGCCGTGTCCCACGTGGCATCCCCCGCCTCTGGCGGGGGACCCGTGGGAATCATGGGCAAGATGCCCATGCCACGGCAGGCGAAGACAGGCTCCTTCTCATCCTTCTCTCTGCGCCCCTGCGCCTTTGCGTTACCCCTCTCTTCCCTTTCTCCCTCCCCCGCTTTGGCAGGGCATCCGCCCAACACTGAGGCATTACACCCAAGTCCGTTTTGGGCTGGCGTAATCGAGGGAAATGTGGTAAAATACTATCGCTTTCATTGGCTTACACTGACCGGAGGGAGTTTCGGCTTTGGCTTTTTTGGCGCACGCGTTGCGAAGAAGAACCGAATGTCAACGGGAAAACCACGCCTTATGTAATCCCTCAGTCTCGGGCGAATAGCCGGCCGAGGCGGAGGAGGTAAGAAGGGAATAACAGATTAACGCAAAGGCGCAGAGAAGAAGGTGAGAAGGACACCCCGCCATTGCGGGGCTGTGGTTGCATGGGCGTCTGGCGCTTGATTGCCAGGTGCAGCTCAGTCTTGCCGTCTATGTAACGCTGGCGTCTCGCCGGCAGTCCCGAGGGCGTCTCGCCCTCGTCGGGGGCAGGATGCCACCGGCACAAGGGCTACGCTGCGTCCTATGAGATCCGAACCTCAGTCGCCGGTAACTGAGGCAGTACCGCCTTATGCGGCGACGGACTTGATAGATATCGCTCTGGAAGTTGGAAAGTTGGAGGAACTTTGGATGGGAAAGTCTATAGCGTTTGGCATCTGCGTCGTCGCCACATTGATGGGATCGGCGGGCGTTGTTTCGGGTGGCTCGCCTATCGTCATCAACGAATTGATGTATAACCCGCCGGGCACGGTGTCGAGCGGAGAATATGTTGAGCTTTACAATGCGGGGTACGGCTCCATGGACCTCAGCAACTGGCGGTTCAGCGATGGGATAGATTTCACCTTCCCGGAGGGGACGGTTCTCGACGAAGGGGATTATCTGGTCATCTGCAAAGACGCGAGTAGTATTCGCTCCGCATACGGCATCACCAACGCCATCGGCGATTTCGCAGGCAGTCTGTCCAATGCGGGGGAGAGGGTACGTCTGGCCAATTCGGTCGGCATGGTCATGGACGAGGTCCGGTACGCCCCCGGGAATCCGTGGCCCGCCTCGGCTGATGGCGAGGGATATTCTTTAGAGCTGAGGAATCCTTCCCTTGACAACGACGAGACACGCTCCTGGTTCGCCAGCCTGACATTTCTGGGGACGCCCGGTGTAACAAACAGCGTGTTTTGGAATCCCCAGGAGGAAATGGTGTCGTTGATTAAGCCGGGCGACATCTGGCGCTTCCTTCGCGGTTGGGGACCGCCTTCCGATCCCCTCGATGCCTGGCGGCAGTTGGACTTTCCGGAGGAATCCTCCTGGGAGGAAGGCCCGTCTGGGTTCGGGGCGCGCGACGACGATGACGCGACTGAGCTTGACGATATGCAGAACAACTACGTTTCGGTCTATATCCGAAAGGAATTCACGGTTGACAATGCCTCACTGGTCAGGAACACCAAGCTGACCGTGGATTACGATGACGGCTTCGTGGCGTATCTCAACGGGGAAGAGATTGTGCGTCGAGGGCTGGGCGAGGCGGGCACGCTGGTCTTCTACGACACGTTCGCTTCTTCTCACGAGGCGGGCACGCCCGAGAGCTTTGACATAGGCAATCTGTCCGGGCTACTTCGCACCGGCACCAACCTTCTGGCGATCGAAGTCCACAACGAGTCGTACACCAACGGTGACCTCTCCATGATTCCCTCGCTGGACATTGACTGTTCTTCTTCCGCAATCATTCTCATAAACGAGTTCGAGTGCGAGCCGGAAGGATGGATAGAGCTGTACAATCCCTCATCCGCAGCCGTTGACATCGGCGGGTATTTCCTGACGGACAACCCGTCGGACTTGACCAAGTTTCGGATTCCCGACGCCACCACGATCCAGGGAAATCGGTTCTCGGTATTCGATAAGGAGTACCTCGGGTTTGTGTTGTCAGCCGCTGGCGGAACAATCATCTTAGTATCGCCGGACGCAAGCACTGTCGTTGATTCGTTCGCGTTCGGGCAGCAATATTCCGGGATGTCGTACGGACGCTATCCCGACGGCAGCGAGAAGTGGTACTTCCTGCAAACGCCAACCAAAGGAGAACCGAACGAGGCGACTTTTCGCAACGACGTCATCATCAATGAGATTATGTATCATACTCCCGTGCAGGACACGCAGGACGAGTATGTCGAGTTATACAATCGCGGGGAGGAAACGGTCGAACTGGGCGGCTGGGAATTGACCGGGGCAATACGCTTTGCTTTCCCACAGGGGCTCTCAATCGCGTCAGGGCGCTATCTCGTGGTCGCGGGGTCTGCGGCAGTTGTTTCCGCGAAGTACGGCATCAGCGTCGTCGGCGACTTTTCGGGGAAGCTTAGAAACTACGGCGAGGAAATAGTCCTCCTCGATGCTCTCGGCAATCCCGCTGACATCGTCCACTATGCGGACGAAGCCCCCTGGCCGGCAGAAGCGGACGGCTTGGGGCCCTCTCTGGAGTTGACTCACCCCGAGCTCGACAACAGCTTCGGAGAAGTGTGGGCGCCAAGTGACGCCGAGACCGCTCCCGAAGGCACACCCGGGGCGCAGAACAGTGTCTTTGCGAAGAGCATTGCCCCCGCCATCGTGCAGACTTGCCATTCGCCCACGGTTCCCACTTCCGGCGACGCGGTTACAGTCACCACCAGGGTCATTGACGATGGCGCCGTTGTGAGCGTAAGCCTGTTTTTCCGCAGGGACGGCGACGGAGATTTCTCAGAAGTGCCGATGGTGGCGGCGGGAGGCGGCTCGCCCACGGACGAAGTTTATGAAACTCAGATTCCTCCCGAACCGAACGGGACGATAATCGAGTTTTACATCCGGGCGGCAGATGACGGCTCGAACGAATCGCTCTTCCCGAACGATGCTCCGGCAAGAACATGTCTCTATCTGGTTGACGACACCGCTGAGCCGGGCGACCTTCCTCTATATAGGGTGGTCATGAGCGACGCCAGCTACACGGAACTGCGGTCACGGGACGTTCATAGCAACGTCCTGCTGGATGCTACGTTTATCTGCGGCGACGAAGTCTGGTACAACGTGGCAATAAGGTACAGGGGGCTGGGATCGCGAGGTCAAGGCGAACCCCGCATGTCGTACAGAATCCGATTCAACGACGGCTCGCCTTTCGGGAATGTTCGGAAGCTCAACCTGAACGGGCAGCGCCCCAGCAGCCAGTGTGTCGGTTGGGACACGACGCGGAGGGTAGGGCTGCCTTACTCCGACACACAACTTGTGAACCTGAAACTCAACGACGTCTTTCGCGGCATCAGGATTCAGGTGGAGACAGTTGACGAGGATTACCTGAGGAGGGTCTTCCCTGAAGATTCCTCGGGGAACCTTTACAGGGGAGAAGGCCATTCGAATCGTACCGGCGTGCCGTACGGCGCCGACCTGAGATATCATGGCGAGGACCCGGCCGCTTACGCGCCGTACATCAAGCATACCAACGAGCTGGAGAACGACTTCACCGACATCATGCACCTCTGCGATGTTTTCACCAACACGCCCGACGACCAATTTGAGGAGGCGGTGAGCCAGCTTGTCAACGTGGAGGAATGGGTCACATATTTCGCGGTGAACACCTGCTTCAACAACAAGGAAGGGGCGATCTATCGCGATGCCGGCGACGATTACTACATCTACCATTATCCCTTCGACGGCAAATGGTATCTGATTCCCTGGGACCTGGACAGCATCCTCGACGACCCGACTGAGACGATTTTCCGGCAAACTCTGCCGTCCATTGTCCGGTTTCTTTCGGTGCCCACTTTCCGACTGATGTACTATCGGAAACTCGAACATCTCCTGGACTACGAGTTCTCCGAGCGGCAGATGTTCCCTGCTATAGACAGTCTCCAGGGGAAGTTCGGCGCTTCCACGCTTCAAGGATTCAAAAATGTCGTCACTGGAAGGATCGCCGACATTCGCAGTCAGATAGTGACGGAGCTGACCGTCGAGCCGCCGGAGCTCGGGACCGAGTACGTCCGCGAGGGAGACCTCTGGCAGTTCTTCAGGGGGAAGGAGCCGCCCAGCGACCCGCCCGATGCCTGGAAGGAAGCGGACTTCGACGACTCACACTGGGAAACAGGCCGGAGCGGCTTCGGCTATGGTGACAACGACGATGCCACCGTGCTCTCCGACATGCGGGACAATTACCTTTCCGTGTACATACGGAAGGAGTTCACGATTTCTTCAACAGAAGACATCGGCGCGCTGCAGCTTGTGGTTGATTACGACGACGGTTTCATCGCCTACCTCAACGGCGTGGAGGTTGAGCGAGGCAACATGCCGAACGGAGCCGTCTTCTACAACACTCCGGCGTCGAATGGCAATCACGAAGCGGGGACACCGGAAGTTTTCGACCTCGGTCAATTCGTCGGCGTTCTCAGAATCGGGGAAAACGTCCTGGCGACGGAAGGGCACAACGGGTCGCTCACCAGCAGCGATCTCTCTCTGATTCCGGAGCTGAGAAGCACCGCGGATGTCACCCTGAGCAGTGGAAGGTGGATCGTAAACCGTGCGGACCTGACGCTGACGGGCAAGGCGCCGGTTGCCTTCACGGAGGCCGTGACTGTCAACGGCGAGCTCGCGGACTACGATTCCGGATTCGGAACGTGGTCCTCGCCGATTTCGCTCGTCGCTGGGCCGAACGAAGTGACCGTGGTTGCCCTCGCGGCGGGGGGAGCGACCGTGGACAGCAAATCAATCGAGGTGCTGTACATTCCGCCCGACCGCGTCGTGCGAGGCGAGCTTTCCGGAGATTCCACCTGGACGAAAGAGCCGAGTCCCTATGTCATCGCAGAGACTCTCATCGTGCTGCCGGGGGCCACTCTGACCATCGAGGCGGGGACTGAAGTCCTTGTCGCTCACGACCAATCGCTCGTGGTAGCGGGCAGGCTTCTCGCGAAAGGCACGGAGGACGAGCCGATTGTCTTCACCCGGTACAGAGACGGCGAGAGCTGGGGTAGCCTTGTGTTCGACCAAGCGATGCCGAGCGAGTTGACCCATTGCATCGTCGAGTACTCCTCCGGTGGGGGTTCCTACGCCGGAGCAGTGACGGTCACTGAAAGCCATCTCGACGTGGATGGGTGCACTTTTCGGAACCTTCCCGACGAAAGCCCGACCGCGGAAGGCGCCGGTATTGTCCTTTCCAGCGGGGCATCGGCAAACATAAGCAACAGCCGCTTCGTCTCCATGGGAGCTGGAGTTCATACCGACCATAACTACGTTCTCGTGGAAAACTGCGTTTTCGAAGACATACACGGCGCCGGCAATGACCCCGTGGATGTCAACGGGGAATCTTCGCCCACCCCAATCATCCGAAATAACCTGTTCATCAGTTCGGAGGATGATGGCGTTGACATGGACGGCTGCTCGCCTCTGGTCACCGGAAACCTTATTTACTCGTCCGCCGACAAAGGCATTTCCGTCAGCGGAGGTTCCAGCCCCAGGATCGAGAATAACGTTCTGGCGATGAACGGGACCGGAATCGCCGTGATGGACGGCGCAAACGCCCTTATTGTGAACGACACGATTGTCGGCAACGAGATAGGCCTCGACTGCTTCGAGAAGACGGCAGGAAAGGGCGGCGGAACGGGCAATGTCGTCAATTCTATCTTCTACGGAAATCAAACGGAGGTTCTTCTGGATGAGCTCTCCTCGGCGAACATTTCGCATTCGGTTGTGGAGGGAGATTCGCTCTGGCCGGGAGAGGGGAACATCAATGACGCCCCGCTTTTCGTTGACGCCCACAACGAGGATTTTCATTTGACCAAGCTTTCTCCGTGCATTGACGTGGGAAGCGCCGAGGATGCGCCGAGCACTGACGCGGCCGGAAATCCGCGCCCTCGCGGCAGCGGCTTCGATATGGGCGCGTATGAGTCGCCGTACTGGGCTTTCGTTGACAGCGACGGCGACGGCATGGCGGACGGCTGGGAGAAGCACTACTTCGGCAACCTCGCTCAAGGCGCCGGCGACGATTTCGACAGCGACGGAATGAACGACCTGACGGAGTACCATGTCGGGTCCGACCCCGGCAATTCCGATACCGATGGAGATGGTCTGCCCGACGGCTGGGAATGGTCGTACGGCCTGAGCACAGTCTCTTCCGCGGGCGATGACGGGCCGCAAGGCGACCCGGACGCTGACGGCATGACCAATTATGAGGAATACGTCGCGGACACGCTGCCCAACGACCCGCAATCGGTTTTTGAGGTCGGCGAGGTCGTGATAGGGTCCCGCGTGGGACTGAGATGGCAGGCACGGCAGGGGAAAGAGTATCGTGTTCTGGCGAGCAACGACCTGGTCCAGTGGTCCCAGGCGGCGACTATAGCTCCGGGCGACGAGCGCCTCGCCGAATGGTTCGACTCCACCTCAAACGGAGAATCAGACCGATTCTACAAGCTGCAAGTTGCGAGTCCCCTTGACCTTCTTGAGAAAACGCCTTGACTGCGCGGCGAACCGGGGCTACGTCGTAAGCACAAAAAGGGTAACCGTCCCGCGAGCGCATACATGTCGGGCAGGGATCTTGGGTTATCTCCTTTGCCACGCACTTGCTCGAAGCGGGCTACGACATCCGGACAGTTCAGGAACTGTTGGGCCATAGGGGCCGTGAAGACGACGATGACTTACACCCATGTCCTCAACCGTGGACCGGCTGGCGTTCGCAGTCGGGTGGACGCGCTTTGAGCCAACTTAAGGAGGTTCTATTATGCCCATCCGCATAAGACACCGTGATGAAAACAACGCCTCGTCACAACAGGCTGATAGACCAATGGTTATCGCCGATGCGACATCTGTTTCGCGGGCGTATTATGCGGCACTTGCAGTGGTGTTTGGCCTCTTATACGGGTCAATCTAAACAATGTTAGGCTGCGCCGAAGAAGGGGTTTGTCAGGTATAACTTTATGGAGGGTGATATGGCTACTACAGTAGCTCAGATGACAAAAAGTGAACTCAAGGAAATGATCGAGACTCTCATCGAGCAGAAATTGGTAGAGTTGCTTGGCGATCCTGATGAAGGATTGGCTATTAGAAAATCGGTGCGTGATAGGCTCCTGCGCCAGAAACGGGTTGTGGCAGCAGGTGAACGCGGCGAACCATTTGAGGATGTCGTGCAACGCCTTGGGTTGGAGTAACGGTCGTGTATCGTATCCGCATCTTGGACGGCGCCTCTCGGGAGCTGGCTCAGTTAGCCAAACCTGTTGCCCGCCGCATTGTTGAGCGTGTCAATTGGCTGGCCGCGAATCTGGACGTCATTAGACTCGAAGCACTGACAGGGCATCTTGCACGGCTCCATAAACTTCGCGTGGGTGATTATCGGGTCATCTATGAGATTCTTCACGACGAACAAACCATCGTCATTCATGCTATTGGTCATCGTAGGGAGATCTATCGGAAGCGATAAAAGGGGGCACTTATACATCACTTTTTTGGAGCAGAAGGCAGCCCAACATCTCGCTGGAGCCGACCGGCTTTCGGGCGGCGGCTCAGCTCGGGTCCGTTAGGTGGATGAAACGCAGGGGGTGAGGGCACATGCGAGTTGCAAAGAGAGAAGACGTAGCGCGACAATTATTGGAAATTGAGGCCTTCGCCGAGGCGAACGCCGTCAAAACGCCCCGGAGCGGCGGGGAAGGAACAAAAAAGGAACGTTATATACCGGCTTTAGCCTCGCCCCGGCGATGCGCTCCGACATCATTGTGGAGGATTTTATGCCGATCCGCATAAGACACCCTGATAAAAACAGCGGCTCGCCACAACAGGTTAATAGACCAATGGTTATGGTCGCTGCGACATCCGTTTCGCGGGCGTATTATCCGGCCCTTGTAGTGCTGTTTGGGCTGTTATACGGGTCAATCTAAACAACGTTGGGGCTCAGGAATCGTAGTACACGACCAGCAGAGAGGAACACAGAATGTCAGACAAGCTGAAGCAGAAGATAATGGAATTTGTGGCCCTTGCGAAGCAGTGTCCAGAAAACCTTCAAGAGAAGTGCTTCGAACTCCTCCTCACTGATCACCTTCAACAACTTCGCCCGAAAGCTCCCAGCGTAGTGGAAGACGCCAAGCAGCCGAAGCCCACCGGCGATGAAGGTAAGAAGGAAGGCGAAGACAAGAAGACACCGCAACAAGAGGACATCGCAGAAATTGACCTTCACGTCAAGGCGCGCAATTTCCTGAAAAAGTCCGGCTTGACAGTAGAACATATCAACCAGCTCTTCTACAAACAAGAAGGCGACTTCCTCCCTTTGTACGATGACCTCAAGACGACCAAAGCGTCTGAGAGTCAAATACGGATAGCTCTCCTCCTTTCACTGCATAACGGCATGCACAAGGGTGACTTCGAGTTCAACGGAGAGTTAGTCAGGGAGGAGGCACGAGTCAGAAAATGCTACGACGGGCCAAACTTCGGCGCGCACTTTAAGAACAGTAAAGAGCTGTTCGAGGGCTTTGCCAAATACAACAAGAAGAGCCCACCCATTAAACTGAGCGCGCAAGGAAAAGCAAAACTGGCGGAAGTCATCAAGGACCTGCAGTAATCCATGCTCGACGGACTCCGAACTCTCCAGAAGGACTTGGGCACATTGCGGAAAGAAGTCTCCTCCGTTAAGACTGACCGCATTGCCAGGAAATCTATACGCAACAAGGCCGAAGAGATCGGGTCAAGGTGGTTTTCTGAATTCTCCGAAGCACTTGTGAACCAACACGGACTCTCTCCGGAGATGATCGAGTCATACTCACAGCATTTCGGTCGTCTTATCAAGGTCAGTGCGCCGAGCAATCTGAAGAAGAGTTACGCCGACACACTGCGGGCCGTTCTCAAATCTTTCAGAGACGACCTCATCATCCCGTTACAGACGCAGCCCAAAGGGACACCCAAGGCGTCGTTGTTGTCCGAAGTCCTAGACGTCCTCTCTTCAGCAGCGGAAAGCGCGTATCTGAAAGAGGCCATCGAGTGCGCTCGCCACCACTTTTACAGAGCCTCAGTCGTGTTGGGATGGTGCGCCGCAATCGACCGAATTCACAGAACCATCGAGAAAGCTGGATTTCCAAAGTTCAATATCGCATCTGCCACGATGGCTAGCCAGACCGCCGGTAGATTCAAGAAGTTCAATGCAGTGCAAAATGTGTTGTCCTTGAGCGAGATTCGACAAGTCTTTGACACACTGATCTTGTGGATAATGGAGGGTATGGGACTTATCGACACCAACCAACATAAGCGTCTTCGCAGTTGCTTCGACATGCGCTGCCAGTGTGCCCATCCAGGAGATGCACCAGTGACACAATACAATCTCCTTTCGTACTTCTCCGACCTGAACGAAATCATTTTCAAGAACGATAAGTTCAAGACGGAGTAGCCCCAACAATTGAATGCACCGTATTCGCAACCCGCCGCCGGTTGAAAAACGGTGATTCACGACGTTAAGCGTATAGCAGGATAAGTCAGGATGTATGGTCGGTACCACAAGCGTCGTGTTATGGCGAACAGCACCCGCTACCAGTTTGCTGAACAGGTCTCGTTCTTTGGATGCAATAATGGGTTCATTCCTTGGCTTCTTCAACTTCAAACAGCAGCTGGCCAAAATGAACCCTACCTGTGGCATCTGGAAGTTGAAAAGGCTCTTGCGGGAACCGATGAATACAAAGGTTCGACTTTGGTTGTCGACCTCAAGCCAAAACAGCATAAAACAAATGTCTCGCTCTACGAAGTCTTAGATGTTTCGGGATATTCGTCCGGTAGTTGGACGCCCATTTTGTTGCATTTGGGCGGTTTGTTTGTTGACGCAGATCCAAGTTCTGTAGACCGAAATGACTTCAGCATTTCTGACAATGAAGTTGATGGCCCAATATACGAGGTGCTCTACCTCGATGGATCTATTGAAAATGGGGAAATAGTCGGAACGTGGAATGCACCACCGGCAAGCCCTACAAATGCTGCACTTCTGTGGCCAGATACGCTGAATTACTTTGTAAAGCGCATCCGAGAACGGACGCCTGATGTGTTGGACTTTTAAGCGCATAACAAGCCGCTTCAGCGGACGGATGGTAGCCGCCGCTGAGCTTTATCGTTGGGGTCCCGATACCTTCTCCACCACGACGCACGCGACGTCGTACTCGGGGGGAGCGGCGAAAAGATAAGGGACAACGGCAAAAGGAGGTAGGCAATGGGAGACAAGGGCAAGAAGGATAAGGACAAGAGTCGGAAACAGAAGATAAGCAAACAGGACCAAAGGGCAAAAAGGAAGCTGGAGAAGCAACCGAGAACAACCCCTTGACAGAAAGCATGGTGAGGTGTCCGCGTCATCCACACGGCCAACATCCTTATGTCCCTTGATGGACCGGCAATGGCGTTCGCAGCCCGGTTGAGGGTGTGTGCCACGAGCATGCGAAACGATCTTCGCCGTTGTGATGCACATCTCCTGCACCTCGGTTCACCCGATTGGCTCCCACCGTTCCAGATGTCCCCAATAATCTTCCATCAGCGACCGTAATTCTGCCGCGCCGAGGACATGTTTTCAACTCTTGCCCCTGACTCGAGGAAGCTCCAGAGAATACACGAGAGACACCGGTTGAGGTGACTTCTCCGGCGGATGCCTTTTACGGGAGCAGCTCCACCCGGAAGAAGTACCTCCGGAGAGAGGGCTCGTTCGCGATGCGCACGCTGACCGTGGGGGCCTCGGCGACGATGGGACCGAGATTAGATTTCCAAAAGAAGAGGTGTGGGCTGAAATGTACGCGATAGGACCTCCCCGGCGCCGCCGACCAGGTAATGCTGAATTCGCGCCCTCCCTCTTCCAACCGGATGGTCGGAAAGGGGAACTGGGAAAGGGGATCGAGGGGGTCCGTCCCGACGGAAACCTCCTCCTTGTCGGAGACACCATCATCATCGGTGTCAATATCGTTGGGATCAGTTTTGAACTCGTGTACTTCGACGCCGTCGTTCAAGCCATCGCCGTCGGTGTCGGGGATTTTCGGGAGTGTGGAGTAGAAATTGACCTCTTCTCCATCCGTGAGGCCGTCTGAATCGGTGTCCGGGTTTTGCGGGTCTGTACCTTGATTGAACTCGTTGATGTTTGCGAGGTCGTCGGCGTCGGGGTCTCCGAGCGAGCCATCCTGGCTTTGCGAAGAAGTCGGGCTGAGCTGGTGCCTCAACTCCCAATCATCTGGCATCGTATCGCCGTCGGTGTCAATGTCGTTGGGGTCAGTTTTCAGCTCATGCACCTCGAAGCCGTCGTTCAAGCCGTCGCCGTCAGTGTCGGGGATTGTGGGGAGTGTGGAGTAGGAATTCACCTCTTCTCCGTCGGTGAGGCCGTCTGAATCGGTGTCCGGTTTTTGCGGGTCTGTACCCTGATTGAACTCGTTGATGTTTGCGAGGTCGTCGGCGTCGGGGTCTCCAAGGGCGCCGTGCAGCTCCTCCGACGAGGTCGGACTGAGCTGGTGGCTCAATTCCCAATCATCTGGCATGCCATCCGAATCGGTGTCTGAGTCCTGTGGATGAGTGCCCAACTGGAGTTCCTCTGCATTCGTCAGACCGTCGTTGTCGGGGTCTCCCGAGGGGCCATCCTCTCCCTCTGCCGCGGTCGGGCTGAGTTCGTGGGTGAATTCCCAATCGTCGGGCATGCCATCGCCATCGGTGTCAGTGTCATTGGGATCCGTCTCGAGGTCGTGCACTTCAAAACCATCGTTCAAACCGTCGCCGTCGGTGTCGGGGTCAGTGGGAATGGTCAGATAGAGCCTGACCTCCTCTCCGTCGGTAAGCCCGTCTGAGTCAGTATCCGGGTTCTGTGGGTCGGTACCTTCGCTGAGCTCGTCTATGTTCGTGAGGTCGTCGCTGTCCGGGTCTCCAAGAGCACCGTTATGGCCCTCTGAAGAGTTTGGGTCGAGCTGATGGATGAATTCCCAGCGGTCGGGCATGTTATCGCTATCCGTGTCAACGGCATTCGGGTCGGTTTTGAGCTGATGAACTTCGAGTTCGTCATCGAGGCCATCGCCGTCAGAGTCCGGGTTGGTGGGGAGTGTCGAGTAAACCAGAACTTCCTCCCCGTCACCCAGGCCATCGCCATCTGTATCTGGATTCGTGGGATCGGCCTGCCAGGAGTGAACCTCATCTCCATCGAGCAGGCCGTCACCATCGGTGTCAGGGATGTTCCACCCGGAGCGGTTCAGCAATTCGCCAAGATTCGTCAATGCATCGTTATCGGGATCTCCTTCAGGAGCAGCGTCGGTGGTGCCGAACTCCCTGATCTCCCAGTAGTCCGGCAGCAGGTCACCATCGGAGTCGGTGAACTGGTCCGCGCCGATATCCGGCCTCCTGTTGAAGGGGAAAGGCTCGAGGTCTATGTCAAATTGCGGCATTTCCGGCCGCGGCCATCCCGCGGCAATGCACGGTGACGTGGGCAAAAGATGGTAATCCCCGTCGGCGGGATCGACGAACATGGGATCCTGACGAATGTCACCGACTCCCTTCGGGCCGGTCGCGCCGGCAAAGTATGAGTAGCTGGCCCTGCATCCTGCCAAGTCCACATCGTGTCCCCAGACAATGCAATTTGTAATGTCGGCGCGAGAGTCGGCCTTGATGCCCACGCTCTCGGTCTCCTCGCCGCCCTGGTCCCCCGGTCGCGGCGAACGGTTATTCACGATAGTGTTATTGGCTATTACGGCCTCTGCGGCAGAAATGCCCCCCGGCTTGCCCACGTTTTCGGCGACGAGGTTGCCGGTGATCCAGATGGAACGTCCAACGCAATCGATTCCTCCCGCGTCTGTCAGCGAGGAGTTGCGCAGGATGAAGTTACCTTCGACGACCGATGTGCCGGCGCAGTCAATGCCAGTCCCCTGGTTATCAACGACTGTGTTGCCTATGATGCGGGCAAAGCCTCGGCCTGGGCTGCCACAACCACCGGTCCCGGTGAACCAGATGGCTCCCTGTTGGTTTCTGGCAATATAGTTGCTCATGATCGTTGGGAAAGCGAGATAGCACCGCACGGCCCCATCGTTGTCCACAATGTTGTTGCCGATGATAAGGGGTGACGACTCGTCGCAGGCGATAGGGCTGGAGCAGGCGGTTATCGTGTTGTCTCTGATTTCTGGTGAGCCTCCTTCGGACGAAATGCCGTTGCCGGTAGCACAGGTGATGACGTTGTTCCTGATCAAAGGAGACGAATTTTCGCAAAATATGGCGCAGTCCGACCCGCTCTCGACCGTCAAGCCGGCGAGGATGGTATCGGTACCTTCGCCCCATTCGAACTTCACAGCGGGACCGGAGGAAGTCCTGATGATAGTGCTTGCTACCACATCCGGGCTCGCGGGATCGAGGGAACGAACCGTCACAGCTCGGCCGCTGAAACTAAATCCCTTCCGGTGAGTTCCGGGCAGGACGATGATTTCATCGCCGTCATACGCCTCCATGATGGCCGCATGAATTTCCTGGAGGTACCGCCCGGAAGAAAGGTTAACCACGCGCTCCGGGGCGGGAACCAGGGGGTCCCAATCGTAAAGGTACTCGCCGTGGTTTGTGATGCCGTCCGAATCAGCGTCACCCGATCCTTCTTCCGCGATGTTGCCAAAGTGAAAGATCTCCCAGTCGTCGGGCAGGCCATCAACATCCGTGTCGGCGGATCTGATGGTAGCTTCCGCGGTGTTGCCGTAGGCGCCGACATTCACGCGGCCGCCATTCGGCTGGGGTTCCAGGGAAAAGTCCGATTCCGGGTCTCCGGCATCTATGCAGGGCGACCAGGGTTGAAGGCGAAAATCCCCCTTTTCTGCGTCTGCGAAGTGGGGGAAATAGGAGAAGTTAGTCTCTCCGGGGCAACCGGTTTGCGTGCAACAATAGAAAGCAATGGCTCGGCGGAGGTCGGGGTTATTGTTCCAGAGGATGCAGTTGCGGACGATGACGGGACCGTCTACGCCGGCTCCAGTGTTCCCAACGATGGTGTTGTTCGTAACTTCAACGGACTCGGAGTCGGAATAAATGCCTGCTCCGTGAAGGGCCTGATTGTCAACGATGATGTTGTTCTCGATCACCGCGGAGCATGAGCTTGAGACATAAATGCCGCCCCCACGAGTGGCCGGGCTTCGAGTCGAATTGTTGGAGATCCGGCAACTTATTATCGAAACCGAAGCGTCTATGCACGAACAGTAGATGCCGCCTCCCGCGTAAGAAGTAGTGTTATCGGTGATCACGCACCGCTTGATGACGGCCCAGGACCCGCAGCGGACCCCTGAATAACGGCTTCCCGTAATCGTGAAACCGTCAAGGATCGCCTTTTCTGCCGCAGTTCCCCGGATATCAACGGCGCTTCCGTAGCGAGCAGTGCCCTGAATGATAGTCATTGCCACCACCTGGGCATTTGGAGGGTTACTCGACCGAAGGGTTACACCTTTCGCCTCGATTTTCACCTCCTCGGCGTAAGTTCCCGGCGCGACGATGACGGTATCGCCGTCGGAGGCGGCATCAATGCCCTCTTGAATCCTTCTGAACGCGGTCTCCCACGATGTGCCGTCCCCCGAAAACGCGACATCCCCGTCAACGTGCCAGACGGCGGCGAAACTGGGGGAGAAAGAGAACGCAGTGAGAAGCAGGGTTACTAAAACACGGATAAGTTTGGCAGACGTCATTTCGGGCACCCCCATATTTAGATTTCTGGGGACTTGCCGGAACTCGATGCCGACTTCAGTCCCTATGGCGAAAACCCGATCCTTTCCGTCCCGATGTAAGGCTGGCCCGCAACCCCGATATCTTAATATAGCACAACCTCAGGGCGTCGGTCAAGGCCGTTCAGCGAGACGCCTCTTTCGGCGCCTGGGATTCAGCGGCGGTAGGTTCGGCTCGGGACGGGAAGCCGGCTCCGTCGGGAAGCCGGCGGTTTTCTTTGAAGTATTGATAAACGCTTTCGGCGGCGGGGCGGGTCATTCCAGGGACGGCGGCGAGCTCGTTGACGGAAGCTTCTCTAATCCGCTTCAGGCTGCCGAAATGTCTGAGGAGCCGCTTCTTTCGCTTGGGCCCGATGCCGGGCAGGAGGTCCAGGACGGAACGAAAAGCGGCTTTCTTCCGGAGGGATTTGTGATAGGTGATGGCGAAACGGTGGGCCTCGTCGCGCAGACGCTGGATGAGAAAAAGCACGGGGGAGTTGGCTCGGAGCATAACGGGGTTTCTGCGGTTGGGCCGATAGATTTTTTCGCCCTGCGGCTTGACCGGTTTCCAGTCGGTTTTGTCCTTGGCGAGGCTGATGAGGTCAATGCCTTCTATCTGCAAGTCCCGCAGGATTTCCCTTGCGACGTTGAGCTGTCCTTTACCGCCATCTATCACCATGAGATCGGGGAGGTCGCCTGCTTCCTTGCCTCGACGGAGCCTTCGGGAAAGGACCTCCCGCGTCATGGCGTAATCGTCAGGCTGAGAAACGGTCTTGATTTTGTAGCGGCGGTACTTGGAGGTGTCCTTCCTGCCATTGGTGAAGGCGACCATGGAGCCGACGGCGAGGTTGCCGCCGATGTTCGATATATCATAACATTCAATCCGGACGGGCAGTTTCGTGAGGCGGAGTTTTTTCCGCGTGAGGGCAAGGGTCTGGGCGAGGATCGCCTCCTCGTCCTTCCGAGCGGCGAGTGCGCCTTCGGCGTTCTTGTTCGCCATTTCGAGGAGCTTGCCTTTTTCTCCCTTTTGCGGCGAGAAAATGGCGACTTTTTTCTCCCTCCTCTCGGTAAGCATATCCTCAAAAGCGTTTTTCTCGGGAATCTGAATCGGGAGGATGATTTCGTCAGGAATCGGCCGGCCCGAGCTGTAGAACTGGTTTATGAAGGAGGAGACGACTTCTTCGTCGGAAATCATGACGCGGGAAAAGTCGTAGCTGGAGCTTTCGAGAAGTTTGCCCTCGCGGATGTGCATGATGGACAACTGCGCTTCGTCAGCCTGTCGGCAGAGGCCGAAAACGTCTCTGTCAACTGGCCGGAGGGAGACGACTCTCTGCTTTTCGACCGTTTTTTCGACGGCGTGAATCTGGTTGCGAATTCTGGCGGCTTCCTCGAAACTGAGCCGTTCGGCGGCGCGATTCATTTTCTCGGTCAGGGAATCAATAAGCTCCTTGCTTCTGCCCTGGAGGAATAGAACGGCATTGTGGACAATTTGCGAGTACACCTCTTCGCTGATGAGGTTGCAGCACGGCCCGCAGCAGCGTTTGATCTGGTACTGGAGGCACGGGCGGTCGGAATGGGAGCGCATCTTCCCGTCGGTGCACGTTCGCAGCGGAAAGGTCTTGTTGAGAAGCCGCAGGGTCTCTCTGACTGAGCCTGCGGAGGAATAGGGGCCGAAATAGAGGGCTTTGTCCTTTATCCTGCCCCGCACCCGGACGATGGAGATTCTCGGGAACTTTTTCGCAAGGTCAATGCGGAGGCTTATGTAAGTCTTATCGTCCCGCCACACGATGTTGTAGCGGGGACGATGTATTTTGATGAGGTTGTTCTCGAGAATGAGCGCCTCTTTCTCAGTGTTGGTGATGAGCCACTCGATGCTTTCGGCTTTCCGGGCGATGAAGGGGACGGAATGGCGGGTGTCGGCGCCGGAAAAGTACGAGCGGACGCGGCTGCGCAAATTGACAGCTTTGCCGATGTAGATGATTTCGCCTTTGGCGTTTTTCATGAGGTAAACGCCGGGGCTTTTGGGGATGTCTTCGAGCGTCTCTTGGTCAATCATGTGGAACCTGAGGCCTCGACAGGCTGGCAGCGGTTAAGTGCTCCCGCTCACAGAGTATAGCACCGGGCCGGAGAGATAGGAATAGGAAAGCACGGGGCATGGTAATCCCTCAGTCTCGGGCGGATAGCCGGCCGAACTGGAGGAGGCAAGAAGGGAACAGCAGATTAACGCAAAGTCGCAGAGAGAAGGATGAGAAGGACACCCCGCGTCTCGCGGGGCTGCCGTGGCATGGGCATCTTGCCCATGATTCCCACGGGTCCCGCCTCCAGCGGGATGCCACGTGGGGGATGGCTTTTTTTGCCGTGAAGGGTACAACCCGAGCCAGTCGAGGGCAAGGGGGCCGGTCGCTATCTCGCCCTCGGCGGGGGCAGGATGCCACCGAGACAGCCGGCAAGATGCCAGCGTTACACTTCGTCTCTGCGTGCTGTGGGCAATCTGCGGTTGGACCCTGAGCCGCCGGTAACTGAGCGATTACAAGCCGAGGGGGATGTGGCTACATTTCGGTGGCAAGGAAAGGAGGGTGAAAGGGCTCAACGCAAAGACGCGGAGGCGCAGAGAGCGGGTAAGTAATAAAAGTCGGACGGCCCCTTGTGACACGGGCGGCTTGGCCGGGAACAATCGTGGGCGAGGCGCCTATGTCATCGGGCGGCTGGTCGCGTTTTCCCTCCGGGCACGAAGGCAAGCCGGTCAGAGCTGACCCGGAGGCATTATTGCGTTGCTTTCCTGCGAGGTGTGCTTTCAGTGGGGAGAGGACTGACGCTCGCGGGTTTCATCCTGCGTTTTTGCGCTCGGCTTTTCTCTTGCCGCGAAACCTTCCTCAACGATGTCGAGGAGCTGCTGGTTGGAGAAGGGCTTGTGGAGGCTCGCGAAAACGTTCAGGCGGGTGACATCCTCTTCCGAGCTTTCGAGGCGGCCGGTCAGAATCACTTTCAGGGGCCTTCTCTCAGGAGGAAGATGATTAACTCTCTCCATAAAATCCTCGCCCGCCATCTCGGGCATCTGGAGGTCAATGAAAGCCAGAGAGTATTCTTCTCGCCCAAGCGCTTTGATAGCTTCTTTCGGGTTTGTGAAGCCATGAACCGCGTATCCGGCATGGGACAATATGTCCAGGAGAAGCTCCGTGATGGCCTTTTCGTCATCAACCACCATAATGCGTCCGGCAGCTTCTTTTCCCGCTTTCTCCGCTTGCTGCCGAAGCGGCTCGCTCTCCGAGGCAGGGGGAAAATATACCGTGAACGTCGTGCCCTTGCCAACTTGACTGCTGACCTTGATCTCGCCGTCGTGCCCCGCGATGATGCTGTGGCAAAGGCTCAAGCCCAGCCCTGTCCCGTGAGCTTTCCCATCGTAAACCCCTCCGCTCGCCAGCGACCCTTTCGTCGTGAAGAAAGGCTCGAAAACCTTTGGGATGGCCTCCTTCGGTATGCCACAACCGGTGTCCTTGACCCTGATGAAAGGTCTTCCGCCGACCGTTCCGGTCTGAACGCTCAACTTCTTCACCGGCGACTCAAGCATGGCGTGTCTGGCATTTACGACAAGGTTCATCACTACCTGCGATAGCAGGCTGGCGTCTCCCGACACCTGAGACGCCTTCATCGAATGCCTCACGGTCAGCTCTATCCCCTCGCTGGTAAACTCCTTCTCCGTGACCCTCAAGACGGAATCAACGACATCTTGGAGGCTGAGCGGTTTTCTCTCGCTGACGTGCTTCTCGGAGAACGCCAGGAGGCTTCTCGTGAGATTGGCGCCCCGAAACACCGAGGACCGCACGACCTCCAGATTCCGGCGGGCAGTGGCAGAAAGCTCCTCGGTCTGCAACGTGAAATCAATGTATCCGATAATGGCTGCGTTGATGTTGTTGAACTCGTGGGCGATTCCTCCGGCGAGTGTGCCGACCGCCTCCATCTTCTGGGCATGCGCCAGTTGCTCCTGGAGCTCCCGCTTTTCTTCTTCCGCTTTCTTGCGCTCGCTGATGTCTCTGCAAACAGCCAGAATTCCCGTGGGCCTTCCGTCATTACTCATCAGCAAAGTAACCGACATGTACGTGGGAAAAGAGGTGCCATCCTTTCTGATGTGCGCTATTTCGCCGCTCCACGAGCCCTGTGTCTTTATCTGATTCATGCCCCTTTCGTATTCATGCATCTGGTCTTCGTTATGTAAGTTCACAACTCTCATTCCGATCATTTCTTCGGGGGAGTAACCGTGCATGCGGGCAAAAGCGTCGTTGACATACCTGATCGTGGGTTCTAAGTCACCGATGGCTATGCCGTCGATGGATTGCTCCATGGCGAGGCTTAACTCTCTCATGCGCTCGTGGATTCGCTTTCGCTCGATGGCGTAGCGGGCCGCTCGCAGGAGCAGATTGGCATTCACCTGCCCCTTGACGAGGTAGTCCTGCGCCCCCTCTCTCACAGCCTTGAGCGCCAGAGCTTCATCCTCCAGGCCGGTCAAAACGATAATTGGGACGTGCGGTGCTTGAGCCTGCATCCTGACGAGGGTATCGAGTCCGGCGGCGTCCGGGAGAGATAGGTCCAAAAGCATGACATCAATGCCTCCTGCGGCGACCCGCTCCAGCCCGCCGGCAAGCCGGTCAACCCACTCCAGAGAGAGCGGGACTCCCGTGAGTTGTGCAAGCATCTCTCTCAGGAGACGGGCGTCTCCGGGATTGTCCTCCACGAGGAGAATCCGTATTGTCTCGGAATCTGCATCCGAGATTTCGGCTTGTCTGTTCATCTTTGTGTCCTCTTCTCAGTCATGATTGCAGAAACAGGTGTGACATCTGCTTGCTTTCCCTCATTTACGTCACGTAGGAGCAGGGCGCTCCAGCTCCACGATGAACGTATCAAGCTGCGACTTTTCGACGGGATAACAGGATATGCAGGATTCCTGGAGTCCTCTGTATCCCTTATCCGGTCCATCCTGTTATCCCGTCAAAGAAAATCCCTTCGCACACCGCTATGGGGCGCCCAACGTACGAGCTTATGTACTTCGCCTTTACGTCTCTACTCCTGCGCTTCGCGATGCTCTCCACCGCTGTCACCTTCCGCGAAGCAGAAGCCCCGCTCTTCTTCGCACTTGCCTTGCGCTCATTTTTTCTCCGACGCGCAATCCGCAATCCGCAATCGCCTCACTCCGGCGGCAGCTTGACGATGGCGGACCAGAAGCCCTCGATGGATTTCACCACGGCGATGAACTGCTCCAGCCCAAACGGCTTGGTGACGTAGCAGTTGGCGTGTAGCTCATAACTTCTGGCGATGTCTTCATCGGCTTTGGAGGAGGTCAAAATAACCACGGGGATGCGTTTGAGGTCTTGGTCGGATTTGATCTCCGCGAGAACCTCAAGCCCGCCTTTTTTGGGGAGGTTCAGGTCGAGGAGTATGAGGTCCGGACGGGGCGCATTGGCATACTTGCCTTCTCGGCGAAGGAAGGCTATTGCCTCCAGGCCATCCGCAGCGACGCTCAATTTGTTGTGCACCTTGGCCTGTTCGAGGACTTCCGCCGTCAGACGGATGTCTCCGGGGTTGTCCTCGACGAGCAAGATTTTGACTGGCGCAACCCTCATGCTATTTCTCCAAGTCTCCCGGGAGAGTTACAATGGTGAACCAGAACTCCTGAATGGTTTTCACAACCTTAATGAACTGATCGAGCTCAACCGGCTTGGTGACGTAACAGTTGGCATGGTGCTCGTAGGTTTTGAAAATGTCCTCTTCGGCTTTGGACGTTGTCAGAATAACAACGGGGATGCGTTTGAGGTCTTCATCGGTCTTAATCTCCGCGAGAACCTCCCGCCCGTCCTTTTTCGGGAGGTTCAGGTCGAGGAGGATGAGGTCCGGACGAGGCGCATCACTGTACTTCCCTTCCCGCCGGACGTAGGCCATGGCCTCCACGCCATCCGCCACGACGTTCAGCTTGTTGCGGAACTTATTTTCCCGGAGGGCTTCTGCTGTCAGGCGGACGTCGCCGGGGTTGTCCTCCACCAACAGGATCTCAATAGGTTTACCGAGCATCTGAGCGTCCATCGTTATTTACCTCCTGTCTTTGGGATTGTGAAGTAGAATGTCGAGCCTTTCCCCGGCTGCGACTCGACCCAGATTCGTCCCCCGTGGCGTTCTACGATTTTCTTGCAGATTGCCAGGCCAATGCCCGTGCCCGAGTAGTCGCGCCTGTGATGCAAGCGCTGAAAGATAACGAAGATTCGCTCGGCGTATTCCGCATCAATGCCGATGCCGTTGTCTCGCACGAAGAAAGTCCATTCCTTTCCTCTTCGCCTCGCTGCCACATGCAGACGCGGGGGCTTCTCGCCGTGGAACTTGATGGCGTTGCCGAGGAGATTCTGGAACAACTGACCCAGTTGCGTGGGGTCCGCTGTGACGGTGGGCAACGGATCGTGCGTGACCACCGCCCCGCTCTCTTCGACCGCCATCTGCAGGTTGGCAAGGGAACGCTCGAGTAGCGCCTCGCAGTCCGTTGGCTCGAAGGCTTTGCCCCGGGTGCCGACACGCGAATACGCCAGCAAGTCATTGATGAGCTTCTGCATCCTCGTTGCCCCGTCCACGATATAGTGGATGAATTCGTCGGCGTCCTGGTCGAGCTTCTCTTTGTATCGCCTCGCCAGGAGCTGTGTATAGCTTGCCACCATTCGCAGCGGCTCCTGGAGGTCGTGGGAGGCAACATAAGCGAACTGCTCCAGCTCTGCATTGGAACGGGCGAGTTCCTCGGCGGTCCGCTTCAGTTGCTGCTCCGCCCGCTTGCGGTCCGTGATATCCCTGGACACGCCGAAAGTACCGATGACCTTTCCTTTCTCGTCGCGAAGGGGCATCTTGGTCGTCGAAACCCATCTCACCTTGCCATCAGACCACGTCTCCTCCTCTTCCTTCGCCACCAGCGGTCGGCCGGACCTCATTATTTCCTGTTCGTCCTCGAATGCGGGTCGGGCGTGCTCCTCCGTGAAAAAGTCGAAGTCTGTTTTTCCCAGCGCTTTCGCCGGATCGTCCAGGCCGAATCCCCGCGTGAGGGCCCTGTTTATTTTTGTGAAGCGGCTGTTGGCATCTTTGAAGTAAATGTTGTCAGGGACATTGTCCATGAGGCTGTCCATCAGGTATCTTTCCTGGATCAGCGCCTCCTCCGCCCGCTTGCGGTCCGTGATGTCCCAGAAGATTCCCTGCGTCCCTATAATCACTCCCTCGAAGTTACGCACCGGCGTTTTGAGTACCTGAACATAGATTCTCTCGCCGTCCGGCTTTTGGTGCTCTTCAACGTCTTCGAAGACCTGTCCCGTTTCGACAACTCGTCTGTCATCCCTTCTGTACTTCTCCGCCAGCTCTTTCGGGAAAAAGTCAAGGTCATTCTTGCCGATGATTTCTTCAAGGGGCCTGGCCATCGTCTCGCAGTACAGTCTGTTGCCAAAGGTGAATCTCCCCTCCAGGTCCTTGCGAAATACGTTCAAGGGCAAGCTCTCGACAAGGGAATGATAAAGAGCCTCAGAATCTCTCAACGCCTCCTCCGCCCGCTTGCGAGTACACAGGTGCCCCAGAGCGGATGCGTATAGGGCTAATAGCTCGCGCTGGCGTTCGGTTATGGGCTGGCGGAGAAGAAGATTGTCGCTGCTCACGTAGCCGACGACCTTTTCGCCATCCCAGAGGGCCACTGCCGCATGCGACCCTTTGCCGACAACCTTGTCACTATCGTTGCGCAGAGGGGCGTCCTCTTGGTAGAAGCACGATATTTCGCCCGCGCGAATTCGCCACCACGGAGAGCCGGGGTCAGCGGTGAACCGACAGCTACGCTCGTCGCGCAGGTGTCCGTGTTCGTCCACGCCGAAGGTGCCGAGGAGGGTGCTGGGGTCGTCACCGACAAGCCAGACCGATAGCCTGTCAAATCCCAAACGGCTTCGGCCGAGCTTTACGGCCCGGCGACACAACTCATCAACGGAGGGCAACTTGGAAAGCTCGTTGGTCACTTCCTGCAATGCGGCCAGCCGCCTTCCGAAGGTCCGTTCGGCTTTCTCGCTTTCCCGCAGCGCCTGCTCTGCCCGCTTCTGCTCGGTGATGTCGCGGCCGGTGCCGACAAGTCCGACGACCTCCCCATCGCTATTTCGTAAAGGCACCTTGCTGCTTGAAACCCATTTCTGGTTGCCTTTCGTGTCTATGACTGGTTCTTCATAACTGATGAGACGCTGGCCCGATTCTATGACCTTTCTGTCATCGCCATGATAACGACTTGCCAGTTCCTTCGGGTAGAAGTCGAAGTCGGTCTTGCCGATGAGTTGGTCCGCTGTTTTCGCCCCCATGAGCAGTGCCACGGCGATGTTGCCCAGGAGAAAGCGGCTTTGCGTGTCTTTGACATAGATTGGGTCTGGGGAGGTGTCTATCACAGTGCGGAGCAGATTGCGCTCTTGCGCCAGCGCCTCCTCCCCCTTTTTGTGTTCGGTGATGTCCCGGACGACTCCCAGGACTCCGCGGATTTCGCCGGTGGCAGTCTTGAGCGGGAGAAAGGTTTCCGAAGTGAAACCACTGGTTCCGTCCTTGAGGCGATATGGGATGTCATCTTCTCGCCCCATCTCACCTCCCATCGCCTTCCGCATCATTTCATCTATTCCTACTTCGATGAGGTGAGGAAACATCTCCCACGCTACCTTCTCGTTGCCGACGACCTCCTCTCGTGGGGTCTTGGAGATCTTTTCCATCCCACGGTTCCAATAGGTGTAGTGGAAATCCCGGTCCAAGACCAAGATTCCATCGCTCATAGACTCAACGATGTTCCCGAGAAGTTCCTGATTTTCTCTTAGCGCCTCCTCCGCCTTCTTGCGCTCGGTGATGTCCCGGAAAATGCCCTGGATTATCTTTTTTCCGCCGAGTTCCATTACAGTAGCGCTTATGTACACCGGGACAGTGGTTCCGTCTTTCCTGACGACGTGCCCTTCGTAATCAGCTTTTTGACCCGATTCGACGTGCTTGCGAAATCCTTCCTGGTGAAACTCAACCTTATCTGCGGGATGCAACTGGGGCTGATGCGTGCCGATGATCTCTTTTCGAGAACGACCTACTAATCGTTCAGCCTCCTTGTTGGCATCCAGAAGTACACCTGTCTCGACATCCGCAATGAAGATAGCATCGCCTGCGTTTTCAAAAAGGAGGCGATGCTTTTTCTCCGAGGCCCTCAACGCTTCTTCGATTTTCTTGCGCTCGGTGACGTCCCAGAAAACTCCCTGCATCCCTACGACCTCTCCCTTGAAGCTGCGCACGGGCGATTTGAACACCTGCACATATATCCTCTCGCCGTCCGGTGTTTGGTGCTCTTCAACGTCCTCGAAAACCTCTCCCGTTTCGACGATCCGTTTGTCGTCGCTGCTGTACTTCTGCGCCAGCTCTTTCGGGAAGAAGTCGAAGTCCGTTTTGCCGAGGATTTCGCTCAGAGGCCTCCCCAGGACGGCGCAGAAGTTCTCGTTCCCGAAGGTGAACCTCCCTTCCAGGTCCTTACGGAATATATTTTGCGGCAGGCTTTCAACAAGGGAGTGATATAGGGCTTCGGAGTCCCTCAGCGCCTCCTCCGCACGCTTGCGAGCGGTTTCCAGCGCCTCCAGTTCGGCAACCCTTTGACGCATCTGCGCGAGTTCATCTATGAGTTGCTGTTTTGATTTGGCTTCATCCTTCATCCTTTTTCTCCTGAAGACGCGGCTAATCCCCGAATGGGCCGGTAGCGGTTTCAACCCCGGTCTTTCTCACGAAAGCGGGGCTTTCTTGTGGTCAAAGCCAGAGCGGGCGACAAAAAAAGCCTTATACCCCCCCGTATAGGAAGTTATAAAGCTACGTGTTTCCCCCCGGAAAAACTCCGCCGCCGCCGGTCTGTTTTGTGGGCTTTGCTTGCCGCCACCGCCGGCCTGAAGGGTGTTAAGATTTAACCTTTCTCCTCCTTTTCCTCCTTTCAAATAATATCAATTGTCTTTTACCACGAAAGGAGCAAGCCTGTCAACCACTTTTTTGGGTGCGGCGTATGGCATCGGTCTTGGGCGGATACCCCGCGAAGGCGGCGGAGGGAAAAAGGGAATAGAAGGGTAACGCAAAGGCGCAGAGTCGCAGAGAGAAGGTTGAGAAGGATCCCCCGCCATGGCGGGGCTGTCGTGGCATGGGCATTTTGCCCATGGGTGTTCACGGGCGGGACGCCCGTGGCACGTGGGGCACGATGAGCTACCACTCAGGATACATCGTGCTCAGGCTGAATTGCTGTGTTGTCGCGCTCGCTTGGACTTCGGGTTTGCGGACTTTTCGCTTTCCCTGCCGCCTCCATCGCCCTCGTCGGTATAGTAGCTGTATCTGTAACTGTAACGGTAGCCGTAACCGTAGCCGTAGTAATAGTAACGGCTTTCCCTCTTATCCACTTCGTTGAAGACGAAGCCCAGGATGTTAGCGTTCGCGCGCTCCAGGTCCCTAACGCCCATCTCAACCATCTTTTTCGGAGACTTGGCGCTGCGGGTGACGTTGATCACTGCGTCCACAACATTGGCCATGACCAGAGGGTCGGCTACGACTGTGCATGGAGGTGAATCGAAAAGTATGAGGTCGAACTTATCTCTGAGAAGTTCCGTCAACTTCTTCATCCGCTCAGAGGAAATGAGGCGGGAGGGATTCGGAGAGGATCCGCCGCGAGCTATCGCAGAGAGGTCCTCAATGCCCGTCTCCTGGATTACCTCGTCCAGATCGGCCTCTCCGACGAGGTAATCGGTCACGCCCTTCTCATTCTTCAGATCGAATATCTTATGAATGGTGGGCTTGCGTAAATCACAATCAACCAGCAACACTTTCTTGCCATTGCGGGCGGCGGATATTCCGAGGTTGGTGAGAGTGGTCGTCTTACCCTCGGCGGGGCCGGCGCTTGTCACCAGGATTGTTTTAAGGTTGTCGGACGCAGAGGAGTACTGTATGCTTGCGAGGACTTTCTTGTAGGCTTCGGATATGTTTGACCGCGGGGATATGTCAGCGATTCTCCCTCTCTCATCAAGAGAGCTATAGTTGGCAGAGAACTTAGGCACGGCTCCAAGGACGGGTTTGCCCAACTCCACTTCAATGTATTGCGGGTCCTCCACCTTGTCGTTCAAGTGCTCGACGAAGAAGGCGCCGCCGCATCCCAGAACCAAGCCAGCAACAACTGCAAGGGCGATATTGACTTTGGTCCGGGGCCGGAAGGGCCTCTGCGGAACATCCGCCCTGTCCACGATACGCACGTTGCTTTTCTCGGTCTCTTCCGAAACCGCCGTCTCCCTCTTCCGCTTCAGGATCTCCTCGTAAACCCTCTTGTCGGCTTGAACCTCTCGCTCAAGGCGCTGATATTGGACAACGTTGCTGGTGAACTGCAGCACTTCCTGCTTTTTCTTGGTGACCAGTGCAAGTAGTCGCTTTTCTTCTTCCTTCGCCTTGAAGTAGCGGTTTTTCACCTCCTCGACGACTTTTTGAATATTCTTATCAATTTCCTTTCTAATGTTGTCCAGCTCTTCCTTGGCCGAAATCATCTTCGGGTGCTTCGTCCCATAGATTTGCTCCAGCTTTTTTTCGTTCTGAATCGCCTTGAACTCCTCCAATTTTTTGTCGTTTATCAGCTTATCGTTGACAACCTCCTCTTCATGCCTAAGGTCGTCGAGGGACAGGTTCTTGAGATGTTCGTATCTCGCTTCTCTCTTTAAGCGCTCGGCGCTTGCCACGGTCGCTGCTTCGATGAGTTTGGATAGCTCTTTCTGCTTTTCGTCCACACCGACAATGTTCGTGTCTTTGAAGACCTTAAGCTTGAAGTTCATGAACCTCTCTTCTGATTGATCGACCTTTCCCCCCGCCTTGGTGAGCTCTTCACCAAGCTTATCGGCCGCCTCGCGAATGTCCTCGACTTTTTTGTTTCTGTCTTGCTCGATGTAAGCTTCTGCGAGGGTGTTGGCCATGCGTGCCGCCTGCGCGGGGATTCTGGATTGCGCGATTATGTTCACCAGGCGGCTATTCCGGACGGGCTCGATCTTCGTCATCGCCAGCACGTGTTTTCTCGTCAGCTTGGCATCCTGCGGACTGGCAGGACGGCGCTTCTCATTGCCCTCCTCGTCCTTATACTTTCTTCCATTTACCAGCCACTCTGCGACAGTCTGAGCCAGGGTGCGACTTTTCAGAATCTTGTACTGCGTATTGTAGTAGTCAAGATACGCCGTATTCACATTGACCACGTCCTTGAAGGAAAGCAGGTTGACGGTTTCTTTCTGGATCTCGATCTGCGCTGTCGCCCTGTACATCGGGGTCGCCTTCAGCGAGGCTATGGCTACAATGGCAACGAGGAATGCAAGACAAGTTACGGGAATCAACCATCTCTTACGCAGAACGTAGTAGAGGTCCTTTATCGTCGTGCGCTTCGCGTAGATGTACGGACCGACCTCCGGCGCCGTCTGCGGTACTTGCTCGTGATTTTCTTGTGAGGCGTTGTTTCTCGCCATTAGACCAATCTCCTCGTGGCAGAAGGCACAGTTCCACTTAGGACATCATACGCAAATAACAAACATGCCAGAGCCAAAGAAAATCGAGTTTCCCCGTTCCATCCGGGTCGTACGCACGCTTGCACGCTTAACCTCGCGGAACTCCATGTGGCAGCCCTACGCTCATTTGCCTCCAATGGGCTCCTCCCTTTCCCAAAAATCTCCGTTTCAGAAGCTATCTTTTCCCCGCGCAAAAGCCGCCGGCAGACGCCTATTATCCCTTCTCTCAAGCTTCCACCGGTTGGATGCCGCCTTGGCTTGGTGACCCATCCTCCGCCTTTTCCTGAGGTGACCAGCCCACGGTTTTCTGGCTTATGCTCGGGTGGTATTCCGGCACCATCTCCATCAGCTTCCCACGTACCTCACCAAGTTGCATCATAATAGACTTTTCGACGAGATAGTCAATATCTTTATCCAGAGCGGCGGCGTCTGGAACGTCGAGTCCGAAGTTTATGCGGTGGATCTTCGGGTGCTCTGTTTCGGCGAAGGTCTCATTGCGGCCCACCAACTGCTCTTCGAGCTTCTCGCCGGGGCGAATCCCGGTAACCTCAACGCGTATGTCCCTCCCCTCGACATATCCGGATAGCCTTATCATTTGTTTCGCGAGGTCGAGGATACTCACAGGCTCACCCATGTCCAGCATCAATATGTCACCGTGCTGACCTATCGCTCCGGCCTGGATGACAAGCTCCACGGCCTCCGGGATGGTCATGAAATACCTCTTCATGCTTTTGTCCGTGACGGTCACCGGCCCGCCGAGCTCTATCTGGCGCCTGAAGGTGGGGAGGACGCTCCCCTTGCTATCCAAAACGTTGCAGAAGCGTACTCCGACAATCACTGTGCCGGATTGTTTCCGGGCGCTGACCATCATTTCAACGATGCGCTTGGTGCATCCCATAACGCTTGTGGGGTCGGCTGCTTTATCGGTAGAGATGACAACAACTCTTTCCACACCGTACTCTTCAGAAACATCCAGGATGTTTCGAGTGCCCATGACGTTGTTCAAGACCGCTTCGTCGCAATTAACTTCCGTCAAATCAACATGCTTGTGAGCGGCCGCATGGAAGACGACGTGGGGACGAAATCGAGCAAAGACGGCGGCCATCTTGCGCTTATTCGTTACCGAGCCGAGGACACAGTAGATTTTCCCTTGTGAGCTTTTTGGAGCGAGCTGAAGGCGAATGTGGTGAAGGCTGTTCTCGCCTTTACCGAGGAGGATCAACGATTCGGGCTCGAACTCCGTGACCTGCTTGCAAATCTCACCGCCGATGGACCCCCCCCCGCCCGTTACGAGAACTCTCTTTCCCCGCAGGTAGCCGCTGGCTTTCTCCAGATCCGTGCTAATTGCCTCTCTTCCCAGCACGTCCTCCGCATCCAGCTCGTTCAAATCGCTTATCTGCCTCTTGCCGATAATCACGTCGTGTAGGTTCGGCACCGTCTTGACACTGATCTGGGTTTGCGCGCAAGCTGCAAACACCTGCCTTCTCAGGATGCGTGTCGCTGACGGTATGGCAATGATTACCTCGTCAATCCTCTCTTGCTCGATCACCGCCGGAAGGTCAGCAATCTTTCCAAGCACCGCCACTCCATGAATCCTCAGTCCGGTCTTCACGGGGTCATCGTCGAGGAATCCGACGGCGACGCGTGGACTGCCATTTCCGTACCGAAAGCTTCGTACAATCGCCTCGCCGGCGTCTCCCGCGCCGATTATCAGTGACCTCGGCAGGAGGCTGCCGCGCTTTCTCCCAATGCCCCGACTCTTTATCATGCGAAAAGCGAATCTCGTCCCTCCGAGTAGAAACACCAGCAGCATGGCATCAATAACAAGAACTCTTCTGGGATAGCCCTCGAGCCTCGTTACGAAAACCAACAGGACGATAATGAGCGCCTGGCTGGAAGCAACCGCTTTGAGGATGTTCTCCAAGTCGGTTATGCTTGTGTACCTCCACGAAGCTGTGTGCAGCTTGAAGAACAAGAACGAAAGAATGCGACAGCCGACTACCAGGGACAACGTCTCGGCGAACACGTTAAAGTACGACCTCTCGAGACCGGACAGCCCGATGACAAAGGAGAGCCAGTAGCTCAGGATGGCGCAGGCAATATCCAAAAGGAAGAGGAGGTCACGCTTTCCTCGCCAAAATGTTTCCATCAGTTGGGACCCCCTTTGCGTTTCGGTTGCTTGAGATTTAGGATTGAAGTCGTGTCCCGGACACTCCTTCGGTGCGGCTTCCTCGCGACAACTCGCTCTGTTTTTCTTACCACATTTCGCGCGGAAATGGGAGCTTTATTGTCCTATTCTCCAGCTCCCGTCGGCGAAAATCTTGGGCGTTGACGAGTGGCGAAAGGCACTTTGTCCCTTGCGGACAGGGTATCCTGCCTCTCTGCGATAATCCGTTCCCCAAGGCGAGGGCGTGCAACATTGGTTGTTTGTCAGCACAACACGCACCGCCGGCCTCGGAGACGTAAGACTCCCACCGGCCATGTTTCTCCGGGTGCGGCAAGATGTAAAAAACCCGTTAAACTCGCGGCGAATCCACGTATATGTTTAGGTCAACGAGCCATAACCAAAACAGCTCCCGCCTGGCTCGATGTTCTTTACTGCGTGTAAAAACTGCGAATACGGTCTATGACATACTGGACCTGGTCGTTGCTCAATTCCGGTATGTTCGGGATTGAAATGACGTCCTGGGCAAGCCTTTCTGTGTTCGGGAGATGAAAGCGTGAAAGTCCCAACTGTTCTTGATGATGCACCGGAATGGGATTGGAGATTATGACTTCAATACCGCTCTCGCGGAGGTAGGCGGCAAGCTCGTCCCTCTTGGCTACTCGCAAGACATAGTTTTGGTACACGTCCTGAAATCGCTCATCCGGGCGTGGGGGGAGCTTGACGCCTGGAACATCCGAAAGCCCTTCGTAATACAAGTCGGCTATTTCTCGCCGCCTCTGGACCCACGCTGTGACATATTTGAGCTTGACGTTCAAAATGGCGGCCTGAACATTATCCAGCCTGGTATTAAACCCGAAACACGCAAGCTCGTCCTTCGTTTTCCGTCCGTGATCCCTCAACAGCCAGACTTCTTCTGCGAGTTGCGGGTCGCTGGTAGCGATAAGTCCTGCGTCCCCCGCGGCGCCGAGGACTTTTGCGGGGTAGAAACTGAAACCACTGGCCAGCCCAAAGGAACCGGCTTTTTTACCGTCGCAAGTCGCCGTCAGGGCCTGAGCCGCGTCCTCGATGACGATGAGACCATGCTTCGCTGTGACCTCCATTAACCTTGTCATATCGCACATGCGTCCGTTGAGATGCACGGGCATGACAGCTTTTGTTTTCGACGTCACGGCTTCCTCCACCTGGCCGACGTCCATGTTCATGTCATCGCCGACGTCCACCAGAACCGGAGTGCCCCCTGCGTGGACGATAGCGGCGATGCTTGCGACATAAGTATGAGCCACAGTGATAACTTCATCGCCCGGACCTATCCCTGCCGCCAGGAGGGACAGAATCAACGCATCGGTCCCGCTGTTGACTCCGACGCAACGCTCAACATCGAGCAGGTCCGCCATGCTTTCCTCGAATCTCTTCGTCTCCTCCCTGAGAATGAACTCGCCGCCGGCAAGAGCGCTCGTGACCGCGCGATCTACCTCATCCCTGATTCTCTCGTACTGAAGGGGATAGTTCACAAAGGGAACTTTGTATTTCATTTCTGGGTCCTCTCGCGAAAATTGTTGTCAATCATCTTTTTTGACTCACTCACTATGCCTTCAACAGATAAGCCGTAAACTTTCCGCAGATGCTCCTGGTTGCCAACCTCGTGGCAGAAGCTATCGCTTACGCCCATCCTCTTCAAGACCGCCTGGTGACCGGCGGCCTCAGCAAGAACCTCTGCAACCGAGGTTCCCAGGCCCCCGATGACGCTGTGTTCTTCGACAGTGACGATCTTCCCCGTGTCCCGTGCGGCAGCCAGAACGCTTTCGGCGTCCAGTGGTTTTAGCGTATGCATGCTCAGGACGCGCGCGCTCATTCCTTGCTGCTTCAACACGACAGCGGCTTTCAGTACGGTAGGGAGAATCCCCCCGGTGGCGATAAGGGTGATATCTTTGCCGTCCTGCAGTGTGATGGCCTTACCAATTTCGAACCTCGGTGGGCTCTTGTGGACGACCACCTCCCCGGCCCTGCCGAGTCGGAGGTAACAAGGGCCCGGGGTCTCATAGACAGCTTTGGTTGCAAGGGCCGCTTCGACAGGGTCCCCAGGCGCCACGACAGTCATATTGGGCATGGCGCGCATGACGGCGAGGTCCTCGGTGGCATGGTGCGATAAGCCCAGGGCCCCGTAAGCAAAACCGCCACCGACGCAGACAACGTTCACATTAAGCTCATGATAACAGACGTCATTCCGTATTTGCTCGACGCAACGTATGGTGGGGAAGTTGCCTATGGAATAAGTGAAAACAATCTTGTTGCTCAGGCCCAACCCCGAGGCTACGCCGGTCATGTTTTGCTCAGCGACGCCTGTGTTAATGAAACGACTGGGGAACCGTCGAGAAAATTCCTCAAAAACTCCGAAGCCCAGGTCGGCCGTGAGAAGGAAGATGCGCTCGTCACGGCTCGCCAAATCCGTCAGCGCTTTGATAAAGGATTTTCTCATTCTCGGTCAGCCAATTCTTCGAGAGCTCGCCTCAGCTCGTCGTCATCCGGGGCTTTATAGTGCCACAAAACATTGTTCTCCATAAAGCTGATTCCCTTCCCCTTGACTGTGTGGGCAATGACGCACGATGGTTTGCCATCCTCGAACGGAACGGCGGAAAGCACACTCTCAATCTCTTCACAGTCATGTCCGTCAACTTCCTTTACTGCCCAGCCGAAAGCACTCACTTTTTCTGCAAGGGGTTCGAGGTCAAGGACTTCCTCCGTTCTCCCGCACGCCTGAATCTTGTTGTAATCAATGATGGCTGTGAGGTTGTCCAGGCGATGGTGCGAACCGAAAAGCATAGCCTCCCACACCGGCCCCTCGTCGCATTCTCCATCGCTGAGAAGCGCAAACACGCGGTACGATGCGTTATCACTTTTCCCAGAGAGCGCCATCCCGGAGGCGATGGGGAGCCCATGCCCCAGAGAGCCCGTTGAAGCTTCAACGCCCGGTATGCCGTAGTGTGTGATGTGCCCGTAGAGGCGTCCCCCGTCAAGATAGTAACTGTCCAGCCATTCCATGGGGAAGAACCCTTTCATGGCAAGGACAGCATAGACCGTCGCGCATCCGTGTCCCTTGCTCAAAATGAAGCGGTCGCGCAAATCCCAATCCGGATTGGAAGGATCGAGTCGCAGAATCCGGTCGTACAGCACCGCGACAATCTCGGCAATGGATAGCGCGGAGCCAATATGCGAGCATCTGGCCCTGTGGACCATCTCGAGAACGTGAATCCGAATCTGCCTTGCCGTCACTTCGCACGAATTTTCTGGCATCGTCCCGCCCTTGGCGCTGTCGCAGCCCCGTGAGCTTTTCATAGCCCGCGCTGCGCTGCGAGAGTGGTTGAGAAGCGTGTTCCGCTGTCCCTGCTTAAGAAAGAGGCTCCATGAAAGCAATCAAGCCCGGATGCGCGTGAAAGCCCTGCCCGGGAAAAGGCTGCCCAGGACAGCGTGCAATGAACCACGCATGTCGTCATTTCTCGAAGAAATCGCGTACACAGTCCATAACGTACTGCACCTGCTCGTTGCTGATTTCGGGGCAGTCCGGCAGGCAAGCAAGTTCTCTTGCTACCCTCTCCGTGTTCGGAAGAGAAACGTTTGTGAAGCCCAGGGCATCGTGCAGATGTACGGGCTTTGCCAGAGAAATCAACGTCTCGACGCCGCGCTCCTTGAGGTGCTGTATGAAAGAGTCCCTTTGCTTCGTACGGATGACATAGTTCTGGTAAACATCAAAATACCTATCGTCCTCAAAAATCGGCAGCCTCAGGCTGGGAATGTCCGACAAACCGGCATCGTACATCCGGGCTATCTCTCTCCGTCGGTCAATCCACTCAGGCACGTACTGCAATTTCACGTTCAGCACAGCCGCGTTAACATTATCCAATCTGGCGTTGAAACCGAAGCAGCGAAAGTCACCGGTTTCTCTATCTTGCCCGTAGTCCCTCCAGAAAGAGAGATTCCGCGCTAACTCCCGGTCATTTGTCACAATCATCCCGGCATCTCCGATGCCACCGAGCATCTTCAACGGGTAAAGGCTGAAGCAGCCCGCCAAACCGAATGAGCCGACCATTCTCCCATCAAATCTGGCGCCAAGGGCTTGCCCCGCGTCTTCTATGACCACCAGATTGTGCTTCTCGGCTATGCTCATGAGCCTCGCCATGTCACATGATCTTCCATTGAGGTGCACCGGAACAACGGCGCGCGTCCGTGACGTAATGGCCTGCTCCAATTCGTCCATGTCCATGTTGAAGTCGTCGCCCACCTCCACGAACTTCACCTGCGCCCCGCAATTGACGACAGCGGATACAGTGGCGATGCAGGTGTGGGAGACTGTGATTACTTCATCATTCCGATCTAAATCTATCGCCCTCAGCGCGAGGTGGACGGCGTCTGTTCCGCTGCCGACGCCTACGGCATATTCGCTTCCGACGAAAGACGCGAAGTTCTTCTCGAACTCTCTCACGTCCCCCCTTAGAATCAAGTCCCCGCGAGACAGAACGTCTCTGATCGTCTCCATAATGGGTCGCTCGAGGCGATTAAACTGGGCTGCAGGATTGATGAATGGCACCTTGTATCCCATGACTAAACCTCCTTGGAGAGCCTGGTGTGAATTATCGTTTTGATCGTCGCGAAGATAATCTTAATGTCCCCCCAGAAAGACCGCTCCTCGATGTATCGTAGCTGAAGCGCGATCTTCTCATGCATGACCCTCTCCACATACGCCTTCACCGGGTTGTCGCTGCCAGTTAGAAGCTTGCCCTCGTCGTGGAATCGCAGCGAGCCGTAGTCTGTCATTCCGGGGCGAACGGATAGAATCGCGTTCTTCTCTTCCTCAGCGTAATATTCAAAAAACAGTGGGGCCTCCGGCCTTGGCCCGACGAGGCTCATTTCACCCCGGACAACGTTAAGAAGCTGAGGCAGCTCATCTAACTTGAACTTTCTGATAAACTCTCCGACCCTGGTAACTCTCGGGTCGCCCTCCGGGGTAGCAAGCACGCCGATTCTTTCCGCGTCGGGCACCATGGTCCTGAACTTAAGCATCCTGAAGCGCTTACCAAAGCGGCCAAGCCGTAACCCTTTGTAAAACACCGGACCCCTCGAATCCAGTTTTATGAACAAGCAGATGACCAACAACAACGGCGATAGAAAAGCGAGTCCTATGGAAGAGGATATGATGTCAAAGGAAAGCTTTAGCACCGAGTCCATGGCTGGTCTCCACCCAAAACAACAACCGTGGTACACCGCCCACACAACCGAGATTCAGCAATTCAATCCGAGGGGTAAACATAAATCCTCGATGCTTCCCCCTTATGGATTTGAACTTTTCCCATCTGCTTACAGCCCATCTTCTCGAAGAACCTTGAGCTTCTTTCGTTCTGGTAACCCACCGTCGTCTTGAATTGATCCACACCTTTTTTCTCAAGCCACACCCTCAGCTCTTCGAAAAGCAGTCCAGCTGTTCCCTTGCCCTGATGGCCTGCTTCAACCACGATGCTCAGCAATTCCGGCTCTGGAAGGTCGGGCGAGGTCTTGACTCCATAGAGGACAATCTCCGCGATTTTTTTGACGGTGCCCGGATTGAGAAGTTTCAGAAAAAGCAAAGAGGACAGGCGTAGAGAATGCTTTCTCAACAAGTACGCATAGAACTGCCCCAGATGCAGAAGGCCCGCCACAAAACCTGTGACTTTACCGTCCTCCGTCGCCACAATGACTGCGCCACCTGGGAATTCGTTGAGCGACCGATAAATCAGAGTGAGGATTCTTTCCCCTAATAGGCTTAGAAACCCCCAACCTATGTATTCCCTGTGGAGCTTAGCGACGGCCGGAATGTCCTTTGTTCCGGCCTTGCTGAGGCGAACGACGACAGCTTTCACGTGCCACACCCTCTATGTGAACCGCAAAACGCGTGTAGATCTTAGGGGCACCGAACTTTTCATCAAAGATCCTTTTGATATTCTCACACATCTCCCTGCGTAAGTTTGCGTCATCGAGTAAGGCCTTGACGCAATTGTACAGCCCGTCCTTGTCGCCCGGGTCATAGTAGAATCCTATTCTATATTCCTCGATTAGGTTTCGGAAATCCCCCGGCGTAGAAGCTATCACAGGCAAGTAGGCGGAGAGATACATGAACACCTTGTTTGGAAATGCTGGGATGCTCTTACTCAAAGGGCAGATAGCCGCGTCCGAATTGGACAAAAGGAAGAGTATCTCTTCATGCCCCAACCATCCTGTGAGGAGAACGTTGGGGAGAGCCGACGCTTCCTGATACACTCCGTCCCAAAGTTCACCGGACCCCGCGATAATGAACAACAAATCATCCCGCCTCTCTTCTAAGAAGCGCTTTGCAACCTCCACGATGATTAAGGGATTGTAATAGCGGTTAAAGGTCCCTACGTATGTTATAATCACCTTGGCTTGGCATGATAGTACCATCTCCCGGAATCGCGGGTCCACGTCGGAAAAGTGCGTCTCTTCCGCGGGGTCGGTCCCGATGTAGAACACCCCGTCTTTCCGGGACATCGACCTGCCGGCATAACCCAGGCCCCACTCTAACAGACTTTCCATCATCGCCGTTAATCCATTCGCCTTAGAAAGGGCGCTCGCGGTGTAATAGAAATCAGAAAAAAGTAGGAACCTCGCGACCTTCCGAAGGCCCCCTCTCACGTAATCCAAGAAGATATCCGGCCATTGGTCTCTGATATCCACGATGACCGGAATTCCACGCCTGTTTGCAAACTTGACAACGGAGTAAGCCAAATTATGGGGAGGGGTGGCCACAACAACCACATCGGGCCGCTCCATTCTGCGGGCTTGCCGACCAAATTTCCAAGCTATGAGGTGGTGATCGAGGTACCTGCGCAGGGAGATATTCTTCTTATACCCTAAGCCCTTCAGCAGCTTTAAGGTATGGTTGGGCGAGAGCCTGATGTCCGTGTCCCCATCACGGAGCATCGTCTTTGTAATGTGGTCGAAGGCGCTGGCCCACCTTACGACGGTGTGACCCCGATCTACCAGCTTTTGCGACAGCAAGGTAAGGCGCTGTTTGCGAACGCCGGCCCTTATGGGCAGAGGTTCACCGAGCTGGACAAGCCAAATGTTCATATATTCTTCACGCAGCGCCCGAGCGTTTCCAGAGACCAACGATGGGCAGTCTGGAGAACAACGGCCAGACATTTTTCCAGGAGGCTAACCATTTCCGTCGGGGCAATCGTTTCCACATGTTGCCCGCTTCCCTTGCGCAGCAGATTTCCTGCGGCCGCGTCGCCCCGCCGCGTATGCAACGGCATCCCCGGCCCTGCCTCGGAAGCAACGAAAAGGCGCAGGATTCCCTTAGTCCTCACTCCCGACTTTGGGTTGCCGCGGCTCGCCGCCAAGTTCCCGATAAAGCGCCACAAGCTTCCGGCTTTCCATCTCCCAGTTATACCTTTCGATAATCAGCCGTCTGCCATTCTCCCCCATTCTCTCTGCCTGCTCCGGATTCTCTATCAAATACTCAACGGCGCCGGCAATTTCCCCAACATTAAGCGGGTCCACGCAAATTCCACACCTGTGTCCCTCGATCAACTCCCTCCACAAAGGAAAATTGGACCCGATAATGGGAAGCCCTCTCGCCATATACTCAAACAATTTGTTGTTTCTCCAGCAGCAGGCGAGGTGGTTTGGGATAGGATGGAAAAGGATCAATCCCACGTCAGCTCCATCCAGGTACTCGAATACCCTCTCGTGAGGAACCTGTCCCATGAATTCTACCCTCTTCGATGCTGTTCTGCGAAGTTCCTCTTCAAAGGAAGCGTCAGTGAAGCTGCCAATTAGCAATAATGTGGCAGGATACCTCACAATATCAACTGCGCGCACCATCTCCTCGATTCCTCTGTCCCTCGACATTCCCCCTACGCAGATGAGAATCGCTGACGATCGTCGGAACCTTTTGCTTGTCGTTCTCGCCGTTGCTATAAAGGGAAAATTCCTGAGGATGGTGACCCTGGCTCGGCGAGGAAAATGCCTCGCGATGTCATCCGCGGCCACCACAACCGCATCGAAAACAGCCGAGCTTACCCTTTCCACTACACACAGTACGGCGCCCACGGTACTCCTCAGGGATCTCGGTATCCATGCCTTGGACAGGACGCTCTTCGGGAAATCCTCATGGACGTCGTAGATGACCTTTCTTCTCTTCACAAGCTTCAGGAAGAGTCCCAGAGGAATGAGCTCTGGATCATGGAAATGGTATATGAATGCGTTTTCCTGCAGGGCAACCTTTAGCAGCCCCGCGCTTCCGAGCATCCGCCGAAACCTGTTTCTCGGCTTGGGAACACCCACGATCCTCACGCCGGTCACGACATCGTTTCTGGGATGCTGCGCCACCAGGACTACATGGTAATGGTTGGCGGCAAGCGTCTTCGCCTCCCTGTGAAAGACGCGGACGTCAAGCGCCGTGGGATGCACGCAGGTTAAGAGGCATACCTTCTTTTTCACAGCCAGCCAGCTCTCCCGGAATCGTGTTCCGCCGGGCAAACTCCACATAATAGCGCTCCGCAGTGCCCGGTGAGGACGGTCAGGGCCTGCCGTCCCAGCCTTCTCCACCGCTAGCGCTGGCCGTCAGCATCCGGTTGCCTGCGCAACGGACTGGGCCTCCCGCCTCCCGGCCTGAACCGTACCAGGACCAGATCCGCGGCGGGTCGGTTACCGAGTGCCCGTTGCCCCTGCGCGCCTGGGTAACGGTCTCCCGAGGGCTCCCGGTAGGCACCGCCCTGGACCTTCCCCAGAAGGATCCACAAGATCTTCCCGAAAACGACGGCCACGAGCAGTAGGACAGTGCACCCTATCAGTCTGAGGAATGGTTGATATATGGACCCGCCAAAGGCAATGACCAGAAAGTAAATCCATGCCGAGCCCACGATAGTGCTGAGGATGTTGTTCCTGCGTAAGCTGATCGTCCGGTGTATCCAACCAAAGACCAGGCCCCATACAAGCGCCCCGAGCCAAAACAAATAGCCGAAGTTCATATACAGATCCCCCACGAATGTGGGGTGATTGCTCAGCATGTCTGTAACCACCCGCGGGTTTTCTGACGCGACGCGGGCGAAGAGATACATCGTATCCATCTTGAGCCCCCCCGACAGGCTCGAGGGTAGCCAGAACAGCGCCATGGTCCTGTAGGTATTGCCATACAGCCAACCGTGCTCGCGCGGGAACAGTTCAACCGCCAGGAACAGTCTGTCCCTCGCGTTCAGAACTGACGCGGGGCTGCGGGCCATGAATTCGTATGAGCTGCTCTTCTGCACGGTCCTGAGGAGATTCGCAGGGATCCGCTCCGCAGACCATCTGAAGACGTGAAATATCCCCAGCGATAAAACGAGTGCGGCGACCAGCAGGGCCGATGACACCGCCCTGCGCCATTTCGCGCGCATGCGCACGCAGTACAACAGCAGTGGGCTGACGACATGCAGCATAATGGCGCGCGACCCCGCCACCATCAGCACGCCTCCGTTAATCACCGTCACCAACGAAAGGACCGCCCACCTCGTCAGCGCCGCGTGCGGCCTTTCCAGAGCCAAGTACAGAGCTATCATGCTCACGGCGAGCATGTGATACGATACAGTTGTGGCGAGGCCCGCCCTCTCCAACCTCAGCTTCATCCCAGGCACGCGGAGCGACTCCGCTGGGCTGGCGCCTCCGCCCCACATAATGTAAGCGAAGCCTACAAGCGAGAAAGCCAGGGCGACCCACATCACCACTCGAGCTTCCCAGTCGGATATGTACACGCGGGGCCGGGAACGGCTGCCAACTGCGCGCGCGCGGGCAAGGTCCGCAGCCCGCCTCTCCCCCAGAAGGGCCGCTTCACCAAGGCAGAGGCAAATGATCGTGGCCAACGTTATGGCGTACGCCTTGCTGACAACCCCAGCGGGGGAGCCCTCGCCCTGGCCGAACAGGTGCGAAGCCAAGGGGACCACACCGAAGATCAGAAAGAACGCTCCGTAGAAAACGAAGGATACATTCCGCGCTGCCCACCTGCGGGCTGTGAGCAGCGCTGACACGGAGGTGATCCCGACTAACAGGAGGATTTCTAACAACTTGCGCTGTCTTCCTACATTACAAGTGCTTTGCTAATGCGCTCCACCCCGATGGCGCGCCCCGCGCGTCAGCTTCTCTCAGGCCCCGAACCCGCCCGCGAGATCAAGAACAAGGCGAGCATAACATACGCCGCCCCCGACATCAAGTCCGCTCCAACGGTTGCCCAGGCCGCCCCCCGGATCCCATGGCCGGGAACGAGAAGGATCAGAAGTCCGAGGTTGATCGCAAGGCTCGCAGCGTTCAATGCCGCAGTAAGCCAGCGTCTCAGGAACTTTTGCGCGATTCCCACCATCATGTACCTGGGGACGGCGCATGATACGCCCACTATGCGTATGGCAAATACCGGCGCCGCCCCGGTCACCACCGCCGGATACAGGAGACGCAGCAGCAGAGGTCCCAGCAGCAAGCCCGCCGCCAGCGTCAGGAACGCGAACAGCCCCGTCAACGCCAAGTACCGCAACAACGCACCGCGGTGCACTTCGCGAATGCTCTTTTTCCTGGCGACGTAACTAAATGCCACCGCTCCCATCATACCTGCATGCTGAGCAAAAAGCAATGCCACTGCGTTTCCGGCGAAGAAGCACGCTACCTGCCCGAGGGGCACATGGGCTCCCAGATAGAGCCTGCTTAAATACGTTTGACTGAAGCCGATGGCGGCAGTGCCCATGAAGAACGGACTGGTTCGCGCGTAAATCCTAAGGTCGGACCAGTAAAGCCACGGCCGCCCAGCCAGGGAGCGCCGCAGCAGGAAGGCAGTAAACAGGAGACCCCCGGCCGGGCCCGCCGCATAGCTTAACCCCACCGACCCGCGGCCAAACGTCATCACCAAGAAAATGACGAGAATGAAGCCAAGCACGGTGAAAAGGGAGCCCAAGAGTAGCTGGCCGAACTTCAGATAGGCTCGCAGCACAACCTGGAGACCCAGGAGACATCCCAGGACAAGCGCATACAGGGACAGCATGCGGATGTATTCTGCCGTCCGCGGAGAGCCCTTCGCCATGATCCCCGCAATTTCCCCGGCGAAAACCACGAGCACCAGGCAAACCAGCCCCACCACTGACACTGCCACCGCCACGCCGGCGCGAAAGAAAGCATCCTTACGCCGATTCTCAAAGCGCGCGTGCTCTCGAAGCGTCGCGGGCTGAATACCTCCCCCCGGAATCCCAACGAGCAGCATCACCACACCCAGTGCCAGAACAAAACTCCCGAAGGCATCCGGCCCCAGAAAGCGAAGGAGAAACGGATGCACAACAACTTTCTCCGCCGCTAAGGGCAGCGTCCTCGAAAGCCCAAACAGAACAACCCCCGACAAAAACGCTCTGTGTCGCGACCAAAAGCTGGTCACCACGTCACCATGAAAACCATCTTTTCACAACTCTATCAAATGACCCTGGGCCTTATCAGGGGGCGATTGCCGGAGATTGCTTCCGTGACCAATCCACTGCCTGCGGGTGTGGCCACATTTGACTGGGTGCTTCTGCCGAGTGTAACGCCGCCCTGCCCTCGAAAAGGGGGGCAGGATGCCGGCGATACAACCACAAGCCCTCAATCAAACCTACAGCACCGGCCAATCTCCCCAATCCACAGGGACTCCACGGGCGGCATTTATTTCATCCCTGCAGTTCATCACTTGCAAACCTACAGCCCGCGACAAACAGGCCAAAGGCAATTGCTCCACCACTTACATGTAGCCGCACTCGACCTCAATCGCCCGGTCTGATTTAGACCTAACGCACCGACTTCGTGCCTGGAGAAGATTTTGAGAATGTCCTGCCAGGGAGCTCTCAACTACGCTCGCCAACCGGCGAGGCCGGACTATTATATCCTTGGACGTAGGCCAATCGTCTCCATATGCTTGGGCCATACTTGGCGGCAAGGTAAGCGGGACGTAGCAGGTAGTAAAAAAAGAACAGAGAATCGGGTAAGCGTACGAGTTCCCAGTCTGAGCGGGTTGGACTCATCGCGTCGAGAGCGCAGCGGAGACAATAACGCAGTTGGTACGAGATACCGCCTGCCATCTTCAGGTATAAAAGGAACATGTCAGGCAATTCCGGTGAAAAATTGTGGGAGTGAAACATTCCTTCGCGTAACCGCCTGCCGAGGGATCTTATCACAGAGTCTGCACGCAGGGTTCGCAGTACTTCCTCCGGGAGAGCTGCCCCCAGCAGGTCGCTGGCCAGGAAAAGGCCGAGAAAAAGCATTCGCTCGGCGCCGAGCCTTCTCGCCCTGCCGATGAGGCGTTGCCAGTTCAACTCCTTGTGAACGCCGATGAGTTCCGCGACGTCACAAATCCACTCCAGGCGCGTCCAGAAGTGCCTCGAGGCATGCGAGCAGAGGATCAGAAGCAAATCCTCAGGAGAAAAAGCCCAGACCTCCTTGCCACGCAGGGACATAGGCTCGAGATGTTGCCAAAAGGCCTCTGCATCGAGGCGAGAGGAGAAGTACTTCGCTCTTATCCTCCAGTGAAGCTCTACAAAGGGCCAGCCATCGCTATGCGTCAGGCTGAAATGGTGTCGGGACTCAAGGTAACAAGCTTCTTGCCTGCGGGTCAGCGGAAATTGCAGGCTGTATCCCTGAGAGACCAATATTTCTTTTGCCCGTACAACATCCTGTCGGGGAACCAGAATATCCAAGTCACAGAACTGGCGGAGGGAAACGTCTCCGTACACTGACTCGGCAAGGAGGGGGCCTTTGAAGGGGACGGCAGTGATATGGTGGGCCTCAAAAGCATTCAATATCTTCAGCAATTCCTGAGTCATCAAAAGGTTGCGCAACGCGTTGGCATAGGAATAGTCCCGGAGCTGACGCATAATCCGGTCGGGAACGGCTTCAGGACAAGTGCCGGTGAGACTCCGATACAGGAGCGGCGCAACACCATGCGAAATGGAGGTGCGCAGCAGATGCTCCCAATCTATCTCCTGCTGTACAAGAGCCCTAACCCGCTCGGCTATGGGGTGGCGCATCGTTGTTCGTGCGCAGGATAAGAGAAGGTCGCGCTCAGGCCGATGCGACGCAGAAGAGATAGTACTAAGCACCCTCAGAACCTCTCAGTCAGAACTCTGTTTCCATGTCCGCAATGCCTTGGTGGACTCCGGAGGATGTTCGGCGACAGCCTCTTGCACGACCTTTTGTCAAGCGCCTCGCACGCTCATGGCGAGAGAAGTGCTGCTCGGCTAAACGACGGGCAGTCCTGCAGGCGGGAAGTCGAAGAATTGGTTTACAGAATTGCCGTAAGACGCCGGAACGGGCAGAAAGGAAACGAGGCCGATGTCGGACGCCGCCGAAAGACGGGACATGATGGCCTTGGGAAAGCGATGGCAAATGACCGCATTTTCTAACTCTTCTCGGGCCGTGGACTTCTCGACGTTGGGCCTTTCGCGTCCATCGCCTGCAAGAGCGGCAAGTGCTTCAGGCGAAAGCTGTGCCAATTCCCTGAGAAACTGAAAATCCTTCTTGCGCTCAAGCTCCCGACTCGGATAACGATCTTTGCAAGGCCCTCTCGCCGTCCTTCACGATGTCCTGGAAAGTGGCCTTGGTGGGCTAAGAAAAAAAACGCCTAACGGGTTGAAGCTCAACAGCTCTCCCCACTATCGGCGCTTCCTCACAGCTCCGCTCCCTCAGTTACATCCTCAGGGATATAGCCTACCTCGAAAAGTCCTCGTTATGGTTTATCACCGCCGCCGAAGCGAAGCGATGGTTTCCTGCTTTAGCGATGAAGGCAACTGACTCTTGCCTGAAGCCCCGCTTGCCCTCCGCCGACCCTCGATTTGCCGTCCCAGCCCTATGAATGGCATCGGCCGAATCTCAAGGCACACCATAAGAATCTTGCTATCACAGCGTGCCTTCCCTCCCAACAAAGACACACTTATAGCCCAGAGTTCGCATGTAACCTACCAGAATGCACCCGCGATTGTCAATGCTTCCGCGCATTTGTTGTCAAGCGGGTGCTTCCTATTCATCCTCACCTTCTGCCGATAAGAGCCCGCTCTCGTTTGCAAGGCTGGTCTCGTTGCCACCGAAATACAGCCACATCCACCCTCGAAGAACACTTGCCATTCTCCACCAAAGTTGTCATCATATCACCTCACCCCTGGGGTCAAGCGCGGCGTCCAACCTACGAATCCAGTTGCAGACGGACGCCCGCTACCAGGCCTTCGTTCCTCGGTCAAAGGAGAGGGGGGTACTGGGTTATAGAATGCGGGTGGCGGACGTGGCCGACGTGCTCCGGGGGAAGATTTGGGCATATCAGGATGAGCAACGCCGCAGAAGCAAGAGGCAGAAGGACCTGGCTGACATCATGCGATTGGTGGAGGCAACTCCGACTCTGGAAAAGTCGCTCCCTCCGGAAATGCGGAAAGAACTTGAATAGAAACGCTCGAAACAACCGCATCCGCCACACGGTGAAGCCGCGAAAGCCATCCCGCTTTGGCGCGGCTCCATCCCCATATCCCCATCTCTCCTGGCTGTCCATCTTCTTGCGCCTCTGCGTCTCATACCCTCCTGTTCCTCAACGCAGGAGTTTTCGGGGCAGAGGGGAGACTGCGAATTCCAGCGACGATGGCGCCGACATGGACCTGTTGAGATGACATTACCGGAGATAATTCTCAAACGGAGAAGCATCAGGAGATTTCTCGACCGTCCGGTGGAGAGGGAGAAGATCAAAGCCTGCCTGGAGGCAGCAAGGCTCGCGCCTTCGGCAGAGAACGTGCAGCCGTGGCGTTTCATCGTCGTGGATGACGCCGAGGTCTGCCAACGCCTCGCGGAAGAAGCTTTCTCCGGCATCTACAGAACCAGTCGCTTTGCCGCCAGGGCGCCGGTACTCATTGTTATTCTCGCATGTCCGGGTGTCGTCGCCAACAAGCTCGGAAAGGCGATCCAGGGAACGCAGTACTATCTTCTCGATATAGGGATCGCGGGAGAGCATCTGGTTCTCGCGGCAACGGAGATGGGGTTAGGCTCGTGCTGGGTCGGGTGGTTCAGCAAAAGAGGCGTCCGAAAAGTGTTTGGCATTCCGAGGAAATATGACGTCGTGGCTATCATCGCTCTCGGATATCCGGATCCCACCCATCTTGCCCCCAAAAGAAAAAAGGGGCTTTCGGACATAGTTCGGTACAATAACTTCGACTGGAAGTGACCAAGCGCGAGAGGGATGCCCTTGATGAGAATCGAAATCCTCGGAACGGCTGCCTCGGAAGGCGTTCCCGCCCCATTCTGTGAATGCCGGATATGCCGCGAGGCGGCGAGGCGGCGTGGGAAGAACATCCGAACACGCACGTCGCTCATGCTCGGCGAGAAGCATAAGGTTGATCTGCCCCCGGACACTTTCCTTCACTCCCTTCGACGAGGAAAGCCGTTCTCCGAAGTCGAACATCTCTTCATCACCCATTCACATCCGGACCATTTCTATGCGGATTGTCTTCGCCTGCGGGTCGAGCCTTTTGCTTTCATCGAGTCTTCTCGCCCCCTCCACATATACGGCTCGGAAACCGTCCACAGCATCGCGGAAGAGGCTCTCGGCTCGCCCCTGCGGGAGGGGCTTGTTTTCCATGTCGTGGAGCTTTTCCATTCGTTCACGGCTGGCGAAATTGATGTCCTGCCGGTCAAAGCGTCCCACAAGGCGGATGAGCTCTGTCTCAACTACATCTTGACGTCTCGTGGGAAAGGGCTCCTGCAAGCCTTCGACACCGGCTGGTATGTGCAAGATACATGGGACGCTCTGGCGGGCCTCATGCTCGACGCTGTGATTGTCGAGTGCACCGCCGGAAAGCTCGACGAGCCTCCGACCGCCCATCTCGGCGTTGAGCCGCTCATCAAGTTCAAAGAGAAGCTCCTCGAACAGCGCGCCGTTCGCCCGCAGGCGAGGTTCATCGCGACGCATTTCTCACACATCGGCGGGATGCTCCACGAGGAGCTCGAGAAAACCCTCGCGCCCGCCGGCATCGAGGTCGCCTACGACGGAATGGTCGTCGAAATATGAGCGACGCCCCCACCGCACGGTAAGCATCCTATGAACACACATCGAGTCCCGCACAAATGTAGGGATGTCAGGCCTCAGGCGGGGAAGTTCCGGGCGGCGTCCTGAGGCGCCTTCCACTCGTTCCAAATCTGTTTTCTCTTGCCGAGACGCCAAGACGCAAAGGAAGATCGAATCCTGCTGGCTTTCTGTGCGCCGTTTGTCACGCTCAGCGAGGCCTCTGAGTCTCCATCCGGTTTCTTCTTAGCGAGCTTTGCGCCTTTGCGAGAAGTCTCCTCTCTCCCGTCTTCTTGGGCCAAGACGCAAAGGCTGCATGGGTCACCGTCAAGCCCGTTGACTATTCGGCACATCTCGCGGTTGACCTCTATGGTTCGCCAGAAAAGGCTTGACATGTACATACGACTGTCCATACACTAATGCCATGTTTGAGTGGGAATAAGTCCAAAGCCAAACAGAACGAAGCAAAGCACGGGATCTGTTTCGCCGACACCTTCAGTGTGTTCGAGGATCCCAACGCGATGACATTGCAACAGTATTTCTGAAGAGAAGAGAGATGCGTGACGATAGGAATGGACGGCTTTGGTCGCATCCTGGTTGTGGTGTACACGTGGCGCGGTGACAGCATCCGCATCATCTCGGACGGAAAGCGACACGGTCAGAGGTTCGACAATATGAAAGCGAAATATGATTTCGGCAAGGCCCGACGCGGAGCCGTCGTGCCGCCCTCCGGGAAGAAGGTGAGGATCACTATCCGTCTTGACCGTGACGTTCTCGACTGGTTCAGGACGAAAGTCGAAAATCAAGGCGGTGGGAACTACCAGACCATGATCAATGATGCGCTGCGTGCGTTCATTGGGCATCAAGATCATTCCCTGGAAGAGATGCTTCGCCGGGTTGTCCGAGAGGAAGTCAAGAAGGCATCCTGACAGGAGGTGGCGAACGATCTGCTGGAGAGCGACTGCAAGTTGGCTGCGACGTCTCTGCGTTGCGCTGGGCGCCAAGAGGCTTCGACCACGGAAGCAAACACGCGCGAACAAGGTGGTCCAGCCGACGCCATCTCGCGGTTGACATCTGTCGTTCGGCGAACGCAGAACGGTGGAGCGATCCGCGACACAAGCCCTGGCGTATGCTATAGTACAAGGGAAAAGACCAGAGCGGGAGGGTCATGCCCACCATACTGATGATCTTTGGCTGGCGGTTTTTCTTCTACGCCAATGAGAGGAATGAACCGGTTCGCGTGCATTGCCGTAAGGGCGACGCAGAGGCGAAATATTGGCTTGAGGTCGAGGCTTTCGCGGCCCTCGAAGCGCACAGCTACAACATGAGTCCTGCTGACTAACGGAGTGTACGAAGGATCATTTTTGAGCATTTCGATTATATTGTGTCTGAGTGGGAGAAGTTCCAGGAGGGAAAGGATGGATAAGGCGCACGATGTTCAGAATGTTGCGATTGAGGGGGCGATCCTTGGTTTGCGAGTTGACGGCAAGTATTACGAAATTGACATCACCAAGGTATCAAATCGTCTGTCAAGAGCCACTCCGGAGCAGAGGGCGAACCTCGAAGTGTCGCCAGCGGGTTATGGAATCCGCTGGCCCGACCTTGACGAAGACTTATCCATTGACCGTCTGATTGGCATCAAGCATCCTTCCTCCTCGGCGGAAGCGAAAGCACCACCAGTTCGTCGAACATTGGGCTCAACCTGACCGGGCAAACACATCGCGGTTGGCATCGCCCCAAGGTTGCGCATAATGACAGGTGGTTAGAACGATGTAGCGATGTGCGAAGAAAATGTCCAAGGAGAAAAGGAGAAAAGGAATGATTGCTTTCTGTGGATTAGATTGCCATGAGTGTGGCGCATTCCTGGCTACACAAAACGACGATGATGAAAAAAGATCAGAAGTGGCGAAACTTTGGTCAAAACAGTTCAATGTACATATTAAACCGGCTGATATCAATTGCGATGGATGCCATTCAGATGGTGAGAATATTTTTGGCCATTGCAAAGTTTGTGAGATAAGAAAATGTGGCAAAGAAAAGAGCATTGATAATTGTGCACATTGCGATGAATACTCTTGCGAAAAACTTGCGGTCGTTTTTAACATGATGCCGGATGCAAAGAAGCGATTGGATGAGATAAAGAGTGAACTATAAGTTCTCAATCGTTCAATGTCGCATAACAACCGCGTCGAGCAGACGCGAAAAAGCGATGGCGTTTTATATGAAAGCTTCCGTTATGGGGGTGCCTTGTCAGCCGCTGCTCACCCGGACGCGTTAGGCCAAGGACGCGGCTTCATATTCGGACCGACGACGCAGTTGCGAGGTAGAAATGGGTGAGGGCTGGGCAACCCCTTCGGAATACGAAAGCTGAAACCGAAGAACCGAGGCGTGTTAGGCCGACGGGCGCGCGCCCTAAAGGTGATATCAAGAAACTGCGTAAACCATACTTGGATTTGGGGATGAGATGACAGCCGATCAGGAGAACAAGGTCGAATGGGTTCACTGCAACCAGTGCCTTCGCCAAACGCGGCAGGAGGTTGTGACGGCCCGAGTCCTGAGGCAATCCGAAGAAGTAGGAGCAGAGGAAGACCGCCTTCTGCTGCAGTCGGTCACAACCTTCACAGTGCTGGAATGTCGTGGGTGCGGCTGTATGACCCTACGCCGGGGCGTTGTGTCGGACGCTTATGAGGCCGACGAAACCACTTTCTATCCACCACCGATCTCGCGTCACATTCCGCGATGGCACTACGATCTTCCGTCTGAATTCCAGTCGCTGATGAAGGAACTCTACGCTGCACTCCATGCCGATAGTCGCCGCCTTGCTCTCATGGGAGCACGGGCGTTGGTTGACCTCTTCATGAACGTGACAATCGGTGACGTGGGTGGCTTTCGAACCAAATTGGGCAAGCTGGTCGCGGACGGTTACCTCAGCAACAGGAACCAGGAGATTCTTGAACCAGCTCTCGAGGCAGGACACGCGGCCACACACAGGGCTCACAATCCTACGCTCGACGATGTGAGTTTGGTCTTTGACATTGTGGAGAACCTCCTGCAGACTCTGGTGCTGAAGAAACGGGTCGAAGACCTCAGGAAACGGACACCAAAGCGGCAACAAATCCAACCATGAGGTCACCCGTATTGCCGGCCCCCTACGGGTCCGCAAAGGCTGACGTGCGTCGTTACGCCAAGGACGCGGCTTCATATCCGGACGGACGGCCCGGTTCCCTGCTAAGCCTTTTCCGGGAGCGGTTGGTTGCCGCGACGCACCTCCGGAGAGGCAGAGGCGACGATAGATGACGAAGTGGTCCAGGGTCATGTGCTCCGGCGCGAGGGAGCCCTGGTGACTTTGGCGAAGCCAAAGGGTGACTTTCGAATGCCTGAGGAACGCGTCGAGCGGGAATGAGCGTTCGTAAGAAATGCTTCAACGAGATGCGCAGGCCGTGTTTCTCGCCGCGCCGAAAGCGCTGCGAAAGGACGTGATCAAGCCAGTCCCTGATTCTCGCCGGGGGCCCGACAGTCTGGCTTGGTCGTTGGATGCGGGGAGAAATCGTTGTGTCCCAGCCTGTAATGTTGTACCGTACTAACGAGGTGAGCAAATCATGATGAAATCAATCGAAGCGAGAATCGAGAAGGACGGACAGGTGCGTCTCCTGGAGCCGGTGCGCCTGTCCCATGCGTGCCGGGCGATCGTGACGATAATCGAAGAGCCACAGATTCCCGAAACGGCCCTTTTAAGTGAGGCGGCTCTGGGTGAAGACTGGAACCGCCCGCAGGAGGACGAGGCATGGTCTCACCTTCAGCAGGTTCGGTAGTCCTCGTCAGCTTGCCCTTCTCTGACCTTTCGGCCAGCCGTTGTAATCGCTTGCGCTGGACGTGACGACTGGATTTTGTGTCAGGTCACCAGCAATCCGTATGCGGATGCAAACGCGATTAAGATGACCGATGTTGACTTCGCGTCGGGGTCCCTGCAGCGGGTAAGCTTTGTCCGTCCGGGCAAGTTGTTTACGTCCAACGCTTCTCTTATGAAAGCCGAAGTCGGTCACCTTACCCACTCCGCCTTCACAAAGGTACTCGATGCTGTAGTTGCTCTGCTGAAGAGGACGGGGAGAGAGCATACAGCGGACGAATCGAGGACGAGTTCGTGAAGGCCGCGCTTCCCTGCGTCTGTCACCGAGCGGCTGGTTCTGGCCGGTACCCGCCTTTGCGAGAGATTTCTTTTCTCCCATTGGCACGCATAGAATCACCGGCGTGAACACTGCGCCGCGTGCCGCTTCCCGGGTCATCTTCCGCCAATATCGTTCCCTTATGGTGCGCGTTTATTCGACCCATAATAGGACCGATGGGAATCGAGCGGCAGTATCACGGCGACCTGCGAAACCTGGTGTGGAATTCGGGGAGGGGTTGTGACATTTCCCTTTGCTTTTCGTCGGCTCTCCTGCTATAAAAGTTGTCGGGAGATTGAGCGTTTGCAATCTATCGGGGCGTGGATGAAAAGGGATTTATCGCTGACAACGCGCGTTATTCGGGCGCGCACCGTTCCGGACGCTGGCGGAGGAAAAAGTGATTATCAAAAGGGCACTCGCTTTTGTTTGCGTGATATGCCCCTTCTGCATCGCAAAGCGCTGCTGGCCGGGCTCACTTTACGCCAGAGTCATTCGCCGCGTGGAGAGGTTTTGTCCGTTTTGTCGGGCCTATTCGGCGGTCCGCTCAAGGAAGGCGCCGTAGCTGCTCGGCCTCGGCGGCCTTTTTTCTGACAGGGAGAAGAGACCGGGCAGCCCTCCGTTCTCACGCAAGCCGGAAAATAACCTCCGCACTCGGAAGGAGAACTGAGATGTTCACCACCGGCATATTGTCGTGCCTTTCCGGAATTCCCTTGTTGTCGGACGCGGAATCGCGTTCCATCTCTGCCGAAAACCCAACGGGTGAGAAAGGCGGCGGCGCCCGTGAAATACCGGGGCGCGATAGCCCGGCGTCGGAGCTTGGCAAAGGGTGGAAGGTTCGGCCCTGCATCACATTGAAGAGGGGAGAAACGACCGCCCTCGCCGACATCAAGGGCCCCGGCATCATCCATCACATCTGGATGACCGTGAGCGAGAAAGCGTACCGTGATTGCATTCTCCGTTTCTTCTGGGACTCGGAGGAATCGCCGTCAATCGAAGCTCCGCTCGGCGACTTTTTCTGCAGCGGGCACGGACTTCGCTGCAAGGTCAACTCGCTGCCGGTGGCGGTGAATCCCTCCGGCGGCTTCAACTGCTATCTGCCGATGCCCTTTCGTTCTCACGCGCTAATCACCATCGAAAACCAGCATTGGGAAGACATCGGGGGGTTCTTCTATCAGATCAACTATTCTCGTACAGACGTTCCCGACAATGCCGCTTATCTCCACGCCCAGTGGCGGCGCTCGACGAGCACCCGAAAGAAGCCCGAGCACATTATCCTCGACGGCGTGAAAGGGCGAGGACATTACATCGGCACATATCTGGCGTGGACGCAGTTGTCGGACGGCTGGTGGGGGGAAGGCGAGGTAAAGTTTTTCATTGACGGCGATAAGGAGAACCCCACCATCTGCGGCACCGGAACGGAAGATTACTTCGGTGGAGCGTGGTGCTTCGGCGAGACTTATTCCACCGCATTCCTCGGCTATCCTCTATGGCAGAAGGAGCCGGGGCAAGTGCCCAAGCATGGCCTCTATCGCTGGCACATCATGGACCCCATCCGCTTCAGAAGGGACCTCCGCGTGACCATCCAGGCTCTCGGGTGGTGGCCGAACAAAAAGTTCCAGCCCCTTGCGGACGACATCGCCTCAATAGCTTATTGGTACCAGTCTGAGCCGCACGCGGCTTTTCCGCCGATGTTGCCGGTGGAGGGCCGCTGGCCGCGCTGAGGCACCTCACGAGGGGTGTGGCTGCGTTTTGGTGGCACGAGGGTGGGATCTCATGTCTCTGGAACGAACCGTATATTGGGGTGAACCTATTACGCCCTTTCAGGGCTTTTGCATTTCATCACGTCGTTTTCCCAGGGCGTTGCCCTGGGCTGGAATATTGCGCCTTTTTAGGGCTTGGCGCCGATTTCGGGTCGCCCTGTAAGGGCAGACTTAATGCTCCGATTCATAAGTTCGGTGACGTATTTGCTCTGACAGGATAACAGGATGGACATGATTGTTAGAATCCCGTTTATCCTTGCGAAAGGTTGTTCACTTTTCGCTCTACCTCAACTTGCTGGCGTGCCGGCGGCGACGACATTGTTAAGGGGTTGTATGTCGTGAGCCGCCACAATAAACCGCTGGAGCCCGCGGCACGCGGGCCTCGACGATGACCGTGTCTCTTTCGACCCAGCCATGACCGCGCGGGAAGGCCTCAAGCAACATCTCCGCCAATTCCTTGCGCTTCGTGGCCTTTCACCCAGCGGCCCGCCGGCCTATAATTTACTCGATGCTTCACGCCTCTGGGATAATCCAGTCTATCCTGTTATCCCGTCAAAATAGCTCCTTTCACGACACCATTCATACCTCACCCGATTTGCGGATCCATGTACTTAATAAAGCTCAGGGCAACGCCCTGAGAAGAAGGCCCGGTTGGAGAATGATAAGCCCTGAAAGGGCGACATAAGCACCTCAAGACCTGAAAGATTCCGCAAGGCGAGTTCCAACGGCGGCGTGCCTGGGTTCTCTTTCTGGAGGGGAGGCGTGGCAATCGGAACTCGATTGCTTCACCGGTGGAGTACGAGCGCAGTCCCGCCACAGTAATGGACAGGGTCTCTTCGGACCCTCGGTTGGTGCACAGCTTGTAAGCACCGAGATGCTCGACGCGGACGTCGCTCTTGGATTTTTCCAGAACTGCTTCCCCTCACGAGCTCAACGGAAGGGTCACCTCTCGCCCCGTCCTCGCGGACTCGTATATGGCCAGGATCAGCTCGACCGGCTTTCTTGCGCTCTGGGGGGAGACCATCGGCTTTCTATCGTTCTGGATGGCTTCCACGAAATCGCGGATCAAGGCTATATGGCCCTCGGTGGAGATCGCCTTCGGGTCCGACACGCCATGGACCCTTTCCTCCTGCGGAGCTATCTCGTCGTCCTCTGCGAGGTGCTTATCGTCCTTCGACACAGCCCACCTCCGTATCCCCGCGTCGGTAAGGATAATCGTTCCTTTCTCGCCGTGAAGCTCAAACCTTGCCGGTTCCCCCGGATTGCAGGATGTCGCTCCCTCTATCACCCCGAACGACCCGCTTTCAAAAGTGACTATTGCTGCCACCGTATCCTCCACCTCGATGTGGCGGACGAGGTGGTCCGCCTTCGCAACCACGGATTTCACATCTCCCATAATCCACAGCAAAAGGTCAATGCCATGTACGCCCTGGTTCATCAAGGCGCCCCCGCCGTCCATCTCCCATGTTCCTCTCCAGGCCCCGCTGAGGTAATACTCCGGGGAGCGGTAGAACTTCTGGTAGATGTCGCCAAGCACCATTTTGCCCAGAAGCCCTCCCCGGACGGCATCTCTTACCTGTATGCTTGCGGGGTAGGTTCTTCTCTGGAAAATGCCGCCGAGCTTCACTCCTTCCTCCTTGCACGCCGCTATCATCCGGTCAATTTTCGGCAGAGTAATATCGAGCGGCTTCTCGCACAGGACATGTTTTTTCGCCCTCGCCGCCGCTACCGCCTGCTCGGAGTGCATCCCGGAAGGGGTGCAAATGCAGACCGCCCGAACATCGTCCCTCCTCAGCATCTCGTTCGGGTCCGCGTAATACGGAATGTTATTATGTTCCGCAGAGAATTTCTTCGCCGCGTCCTCATTCGCGTCACACGCCGCCACAAGCTCCGCGTCGGGCGTTTCCTCTATCCCTTTGGCATGGAAAGGCGCGATTACGCCGCAGCCAATCATTCCAAAACCGATCCTATCAGCCATTCTTTTTCCCCTCCTTTGATTCCGGACACGTCAATCGGGTTCGTAGTAACTTCTTACACGAGAGAAGATTGCCCTCACCGGACATCCATTTGTTCACGCCGAGGGCGAGACGCCCTCAGGACTGCCGCCGTGACGGCGGCGTTACATGGCTCGCAAGGTTGAACTCCCGTGGGAGTCATGGGCAAGATGCCCATGCCGCGGTAGGCGACGACGAAGTCGTTCTCATCCTCCTCTCTGCGACTCCGCGCCTTTGCGTTACCCTTCCCTTCCCTTTTTCCCTCCCCCGCCTTGGCGGGGTATCCGCCGCAGACTGAGGCGATACCAAAACATTATATTTCCGCTTCCTCCTTAACGCCAGCGCTGTTATCATCTTATCCGACATCAGCTCGCGCCCGGATAACAAGCCCGGAAGTTGCATTGCACTCCCGGCGAGGCCGTAGCTTTTTTGGCTCGCAGCAGAAAGGGGGAACTCCCTGCTCTGTTTTTGTAGAATAAGCGACCGGAATCCTCCGTCAAATGCTGATGGAGGCCGATTCGGTATGAGCGGCGAAACGGCGCCGCATTCCTTGGCCGGGAGGCCAAACGTGCGGCCGGGAAAAACAGCGACCTAATGCACATTTTTTCACGCGAAAAGGAGATTAAAGAAATGAAGAACACTCTCAGGATTCTTTCCCTATTCCTGCTTTTGGGCATGACGGCGATTCTGTTTGCGGGATGCGGCCATGACGACCACTGGGACTATGACGCCTATTATGTGACCATCATCAACGATTCCCCCTGGGACGTGTATGTTCAGCCTTTTCCCCTCTTTTTAGCCCCGGGTGAGAGGGCAGACGTCGAGGTAGGCTATCACGTCTTTCGCGTGGTAGCCATCAGGAACTTCGACGGCGCTGTCCTTGCCGAGGTGGACATGGTCGCCGGGGAGGTTTTGGTAATCCAATAGCAGCGGAAAGGCTTCGGGTCTGCGGTTGCCCTTTCGTGCGGGTCGGAAGCGCTTCACGGCACGGCGCGCGTGTCACAGGCAGAAAGCACCCCTCGGGGGGGGGCGTGAATGCCCCGCCAATTCAGCTCAGACGAGGAGCGTGTCCTCCTCCGGCTCGTGAACGACCAACTCCGGCTTCCTCCTCCACGGATAAAGCGTAAATACGATCGCCAAAATGAACGATAGAATAAGCGTATTGGCTCCTATCAGAACCAACCAGCTCGTCGGATAGCTACCGTCGGGCGGTGTCGGGTAACCGTTCCTGATGATGTTGACAACATCCATCACATAGATGGCGCCGAGGATTGCTGGCGAAACAAACTTAATGAGATAGTCCCAAATTCGCGAGAGCTTCCAGACGGAGACACCATTGACGTGCTTCCTCAGGCTGCGGGCTTTCAGTATCCACCCCACAAATACGCATTCCAGAAAGCCCGCCAGAACCAGGCCATAGTGGTTGATGAACCGGTCCACAATATCCAGCCAGATTAAGCCGCTGTGGCAGACAAATACGATACTTCCCAGGAATCCCGTCGTGCAGAGAATGCTCACCACCTTGCCTCGGGCAACCGAAAACTTGTCCGTAATCGCCGAAGTCAGAGCTTCTATGATAGAAATCGCCGAAGAGATGCCCGCAATCGCCAGGCAAAGAAAAAACAACACGCCGAATAGGCGGCTGAAAACGGGCAACTCCGAAATCGCTTGCGGGTAGGTCACAAACGCCAGAATCGAACCTTGTGCGACGACTTGATTGAAATGCTCCGCGTCCGCAGGGAGGCCCTTGACGTGAGCAAGATAGCCCAGCACGCTGAAAACGGCAAAGCCCGCAATGAAGGAGTACGCGCAATTGACAACGCTCGTGATAAGGGCGTTCTTGACCAGATTGCTCTTCCTCGGCAGGTAGCTCGCGTAGGCGATCATGATTCCAAAACCGATGGACAGCGTAAAGAAGATTTGCCCATAAGCGCTCGTCCAGACCGACAGGTCCTTCAATTTATTCCAGTCGGGCTTCAAGTAAAAGTTCAGTCCCTGCCTCGCTCCTTTCAGGCTGCATCCCCAAAAAACAAGAACCAGCGTCAAAATGAAAAGAACCGGCATGAATATCTTGCACGCCCTCTCGATCCCCTTGTTGATCTCCTTGTAGCAGATCAACCATATGATTGCCCAAACGACAGCGGTGCTGACGAAAATCGGCCCGACGATGTTCTGCAACGCCCAGGCGCTGTCCGCCTTCCTCAGAAACGTGTTCAAGAAAAACGACGCGGGGTCCTTTCCCCATGCCAGGTTCAGGCTGAAGAGACTATAGTTGAGACACCACCCGATGACCACCGTGTAGTACAACATGATGCCGTACATCACCAGAAGCGGCATCCACCACCCGAACCACTCCAGCCTCCTGTCTATTCGCCGGTACGAAAGAACCGAAGACCCAAGCATCTTGTGCCCGAGACCAAACTCCAGAATCATCAGCGGGATGCCCGCGGTCAGCATCGCGAGGAAATACGGGACCAAGAACGCCCCGCCGCCGTTCTGGTACGCCACATAGCTGAACCGCCAGATGTTTCCGAGCCCTATAGCCGACCCGATCGCCGCCAGTAAAAAGCCGGTCTGCGACGACCATTTCGTTCTCTGTTCCATTCACACCTCCTTCTAACGACCGGATGCCTTCGCCTTCCGGCGTTCTGTTGCGCGGGCGATGCCGAAGAAGCATGAACCTCACATATCAAAGTCCCCCGGCAGGAAATGCGCCATCGCACCTTCCCATTTCCAGCCCTCAAAATCAAGTGAAAACCCGACAGCGGGTAACGCCTCAGTCTCGGGCGGATAGCCGGCCGAGGCGGAGGAGGCAAGAAGGGAAGAGCAGATTAACGCAAAGGCGTAGAGGCGCAGAGAGGAGGATGGGAAGGACCCCGTCGTCGCCTGCCGTGGCATGGGCATCTTGCCCATGACTTCCCACGGGTCCCGCGTGCCGCGGGATGTCAGTGCTTTGTCGCCGCCCCTGCAACGAAGCCCGCCTTATCGCACCCGTAGAGAGGCATTACCCGGGCAGTTGGGCGGAGCGGACAGCTCATATTAGCTCCCCGGTGCTTTCTCAACCTCGCTCCGGTGGGTTGAATTGCAGGACGATTGCCGTCATATCATCGAGGGGAAGTCCGCCCGAGGCGAAACGCCTCGCTGCCCGGCAAATCTCATCGGCGATGACCTGCGGTGGCTCTCCCAACTGCTCCCTGACCTTTTCTGCGAGGTTGTCCAGTCCGAACCAGCGGTGCTCGGCATCTATGGCTTCGACGATTCCGTCGGTGTACAGGACCAGCGTATCGCCCCACGCGATCTGCACTTCCATCTCCGAATCCCTCGGCATTTCCACTCCTGCACCCAGCAGAGGCGCAGAGGAATCGAGCCGCTCGGTTTCGCAGCCTTGCCGACAGAGGAGTGGCCCGGGATGGCCCGCGTTCGCATACTTCATCAACATCCTCTCCCCATCGAGGACACCGTAGAAGAGCGTCAGCGGACTTTCGCCGCCAAACCTGTTCATCCCTTCGTTTATGGTACGGAGAACAGACGCCGGAGAAGGGTCTTCTCTCACAGCCTGTGCGAAAAGAGACTTGACAATCCCCGTCCGCATAGCTGCGACAACGCCGTGGCCGAAAACGTCCGCCACAACTATCGCCACGGTATTAGCACAGATGGAATGGAAATCGTAGAAGTCACCTCCCAGAACCTCGCTTGGGATATATTGAATTCCGCACCTGACGCCCGGAAAAGGCGGATGCCAGTCGGGCAGAAGGCTTACCTGGAACTCCTTCGCCCGCTCGAGATAGCGCTCAAGTTGCTCCGTATAAGCGAGGTTCTGCCTCTGCAATCGCTGCGTCCACACGCACCGCTCGACCAGCGTCTCGATGACTTCTTTCTGAAAGGGCTTGGTGACGAAGTAGAATGCCTGCTCCTGGATCGCCTCGATAAGCTTCTCCTCCGAAGCCGAGCCCGACATGATGATAACCTCCGTCTGGGGGCGGTAGAGCTTGATGGTTCGGAGAAGCTGAAATCCGTCCATCCCCGGCATCCTCAGGTCCACAATGGCGATGTCGTACCTTTTCTCCTCCAACTTGCGGAGGGCCTCCTCCCCGGATCCGACGGTGTCTGTGCTGTATTTCCGCGAGAGAATTCGCTTCAAAGCGCGCTGGATTCCGGCCTCATCGTCCACCACGAGGATGTTCGGGCGATTCTTCGCCTTTTCAGTCACCCTATTCCCTTTCACTCGTTGCGGTTGGGAAACTAAGAAATACCGTTGTCCCCCTTCCGGGCTCGCTTTCGATACGCATTCGCGCATTGCTTTCCCAGAGAATCGAACGGCAGATGGATAGCCCCAGCCCTGTGCCCTCCTTCTTCGTCGTGAAGAACGGCTGCATGACCCGCGCCAAATCCTCCTTCTTGATCCCGACGCCCGTGTCGCGAAACGAAATTCGCAACGTGTTCTTATCTTTGTAGGCCTTGATCTTCAATACGCCACCATGCGGCATGGCGTCTCTCGCGTTAATGATGATATTGAAGAAAACTTGCTGGAGGCGATTGCGGTTGGCTTCGATAGAGGGAAGCCCCTCCTCGAACTCCGTCTCCACGGATATGCCTCTGATGTTCAATCCTCTTTCCAGCAGCTTCACCGCGTCGCGGATGCACTTCTTCAGTTGGACCCCGACGCGTTGCCCCGACTCAGCGGTCTTGGCGTACTCGAGCATGCTGCGGAATATCCGCACGCAAAGCTTCACGTTTTCCTCTATGTATCGCATGTCCTTCCGCAGTTCTTCGGGGTTGGCACACGCTTCCTTCTGGTCGCTGACGATTGACTGCACGAGAGGGAGAACGGTTCCCAGAGCGTTATTGATGTCATGGGAGACACCTCTCGCAATTTCAAAGACACCCAGTCTCTTTTCCGATTCGATGGTTCTTTCCTGTAAGGTCTCGCTCAATTGCGAAGAGCGAATCGCGGCCTGAGCTTGCGGCAAGAACTCTTGCACCACCTGCACATCACCGGGGGCGAAGGCCTCCGCGCCATGGACGCGGCTGGAAATCTTTAGGAGGCCCAGCAGTTGGCGCTTTGCCCGCAACGGCGCGCAAATGATGCTGTTCTCCGCGGGCGCGGAGCTGCCCCTGTTGTAATCCAGAATCTTCAAAACGTTCATGTAGTGGGGCGAGCCCCACGCTTTCCACTTCCCGTCAGGGCTCCTGCTAAAGGTCAACGGCGCGGAGCGATTTAACAGAAACGCATTCACCGCCGGCTGAGTCGGCAATTCCGACCCTATCACGGTGCTTTTCGCCTTCCGCCAGGTAATTTTTTCCGCCTGAACCACGAAGGCATCCTTCTCTCCATCGAGGATCAATATCGCCGCGCTGTGATCATAGCCCAAAAGCTCTTCCAGTCCGTCGAGCAATTGGTAAAAAACGTCCTTCGGACGCAGTCCCCGCATGATCTCTTTACTGATGCGGGCCCTCACAGTCAGCAGCCGTCTTTCCTCCCGCTCTGTAAGCTTCGCAGAAACGTGATCGGCCAGCCGACACAGGAACCTTCCATCGCCTTTGGCAAACGGCTCCTCCTCCTTCTTCAATCCGACCAGCCCCACAACCCTCTTATTCACTTTCAGGGGCGCCATAATAACGTTCCTCGGGACCTGCGGTCGCCTGTTCCTGATGAAGTCCGCCAGAAGGCTCAGGTCCCACACCCCCTTGTGTTTTGCCGCCAGTTCGATTCTCGCCGTGTCGCTAAGCCTATCGTGCAACGCGATGCACCCGTCGCTCGCTTCGAAAAACCGCACAATCTCCCGCAGCGCGAAGCGGTACATCTTCGAATTCGTCTTGACTCGCTCCAGCTTCTCCACAAAGCGGGCGAAAAACGAGAGTTTTTTGGTCAAATCTTTATTTGGCATCTATCTCTTTTCTTGTGAAGTTCTACCACTTGCACAAAAAACGGCTCTTCCGCACGGCTGGGTTCCGGTTTAGGGACAAAAACAAGATTCATCTCCCCTCGAAGACTTTTCAGGCAGGATATACAGGACGAAACATGATAAGTTCTTATGCCGTGCATCCTGCCCACCCCGTCAAAAACGTTTCCGAGAGGAATCCCTGTGCGAGGACGATGTCGCCCCACGGGTCAAAATAGTCTCCGGTATTTTGAAATCTATCAGGACGAGGTTGTTCTCCGAGGCGGCGTGCAGACCCCGAAGGATCTCGGCTGCCTCCTGCATCTGCCCCATGTCCCCTATTCTCGGAATCAGGATCTTGGCTACGCTTACCAGCCCCGCGAGGAGCCTGGCGCCGGCGGCGTCCCTGACTACGAAAACCATCCTCGAGGCTATCCCTCTTTCGGTTCCTGCGAAGGACATGCCTACACCACGCCCCATCCCGAGCGCCTCGAACAATTGGCCGAGGATATTCGCCCCGGTCATGCCCCCGAAGATACCCGCTGATTTCGAAAGCGCCTTCGCCGCCATCCTCATTTCTTGCGAAAAAGACATGGCAACGTTTATCTCTCCCCTTGTCCCGATTCGACGAAGGATCGCTCCACAATCATTTCCCGAACCGGCCTCCATCGCTCCCAGGGCCTTCCCGCCAGCAACATCTACCACTTGTCGCACCGCTTCAGGTGTCCCGACGGCCAGCATGTCGCCTCCGACCAAAGCCGCAGCTATGTTTCCCTCCGGCGCCGCCCAGAGGCTTTCTCCCTCGTATTGCTGATGAACCCACCCGCCGTCGGAAAGCGCTTTGAGGACCGCACCGAATCCCCCTTTGCCTTGCACTATCACGCCGAACTTTCCCGGGCTATCCTCCGAGCGCCCCCGGCCGCCTATTGCCGGCGGGGGCAAGTCAATCCTTGCGAAACCAGCCACCCTGAGAACGTCTTCCGCCGAAATACCGACCTCTGTGAGAATCTTCTCCACCTGCGAAACGTCGAACACCCTCCGAAGAACATCGCTCCTGGCGAATCGCCCATAATCCACCAGCGCGATGACGTTTGCCGTAGAAGGGATGAAATCAACCGGCCCCTCTGTTGGCGCCTTCTCTCGTTTGCAGGACGGGGAAGCCAACGCAGCGAAAACCGCCAACCCCAGCGCGACTCGCCGCCATCTTTCTTTCGTGCTACAGGGCATTTTCCCTCCAGTTGTGCTTTTCTATCAATACTACCAGCGCTTTCGCAGCCGTGCAGCAAAAATGATTTGCCCGAGGTAACTCCTCAGCGCATGGATTCGCAAATCGGGTGAAGTATGAACGGTCTCCTGAAAGGAGCTATTTTGACGGGATAATCACGCCATCGGCGTGAACGGGATTGCTCCAAAGGCGTCAAGCACCCAGTAAATCACAAGCCCCCGGGCGCCCGGGTCGAACACCTTGGCGCCCTTGGCGTCTTGGCGAGAGAAAATGGAAAAAGGGAACGTCTCTCGCAAAGACGCAAAGCTCGCTAAGAAGAAACCGGATGCAAAGTCAGGGGCCGGGCTGTGGCTGACAAACGGCGCACGCAACCCGTCCATTGCGGATTGCGGATTGCAGATTGCGGAATGTGGAATCCGAAATCCAAGATAGCAGAGCCGTAATCCGCAGTCCGAAATCTCAAATCCGAAATCGCGGGCAGCGTTATTCTGTCGGAGCAAATACGTCACGGAATCAGCGAAAGGCCAAGAACCTCGGCGCCCTTGGCGTCTTGGCGAGAGAAGGGGGACAGAGGAAACCTCTCGGAGGGAGGGCCGTGGCCCTCCCCCTCATCAAACCGGACGTGCGGATTTCACCACTCTTTGGCGGGCTGTCCGCTCTCCACTTGCGTAACGAGGCCGAATCGGGTTCGCTTTCGCTACGGCTCACGCGTTCGCTCGGCGGGGCTTCGACATCGCGGATCACTCCGCGGGCCGCCCGCTTTGCTACCTGTTGAACGAGCAATTAACAGGGCAACCTCCTTTCATGTTGCAAGACCAACCAGTCTTATCCTGGCGCACCAGAGTCGCAGAGAAGAAGATGTGAAGCACCCCGTCCTCGCCTGCCGTGGCATCGGCATCTTGCCCATGATCCCCACGGGTCCCCCGCCAGAGGCGGGGGATGCCACATGGGGGACGGTTGCTCTTTTCACCCTGAGGGCAGAGTCGCGCCTGGCGTCCCGCGTCCCGCGGGATGTTGATGCTTTCGCATGGCTCTTGGCCCAAAGACCCCCTGTCCCACCCGTAACTGGGGCAATACGGCGTGGCCGCGCCGGCAGGGCTCAGGAAGATGGCCAGGGGTAGGTGTTGGATTTCACCGTGCGGTAGTTCTCATCGAGGGCTGGTTGGAGGAGCACAATGGCGGCGAGTCGGCGAGCCATTTCGCTGACGTACTCGACTTCTTCCATCTTCATGGAGCGGCCGAGGAGTTTCTTTTCCCGGTAGCTCAGCCATTTCTTGATGACCTGGTAGCCCCCGATGTAGTAGCCCCAGACGTTGGCGGGGACGTTCTTCCAGAGGGCGACATCGTTCAGGTAGATGTCGCGGGTGTCCGGGCCAAGATTTTCGAGGGCCTTTTGCGGCGTGAGGTCCAGGGCCTTTGCTCCGTTGTGAATTGCCTCAAGCTCCTCGTCAGAGTATGGTCGCTCGATAATCCTTCCCTTCCCGGGCATGGTGATTCCGCCTTTTCCCGGATGGCCCCATCCGGCGGTGAGGTCGAGATCCGCTTCATTGGGATTGAGCGTTCCGCCGCCAACGCGGGACACGACGGCCATTGTCTTGAGTTCCGGGCGAATAAGCCCCGTCGTCACACCCGATACCCCGTTCTCCGTGTCGAGGAGTGCCGCGATTTGTTTGCCCAGCTTTGCGGAGTCCAAAAGCGCGCTCTTTGAGTCGGGAAGCGGAATTCGCGGCCAGTCCTGGCGAATGCCGTCGGCGTTTTCGGTGATGTAGGCGCCGGAGTATCCGACGGCGAGGGAGTGCATCCAGAGGAGACCGGCTGTTTCTCGGTCTTTGCCAGGGTCCGGGAGACGGAGCCCTCGCAGATAGTTCTGTGCGCGTTCTGAGAGATTGGGTGTGGCCTCCCCAGGCGCCGGGCGAAGCCCTCCCCCCTCGCGCTGGGCCGAAGTTGTGATGCGGAGATGGATCGGGAAATGGTACGAATGGCCGCGTATGAAGTCAAAATCCGCCATGAGATTGGTGTAGTAGAAGGGGATCCCTTCCGGGGCGGACACCCCGGCTGGTCGAGTTACGAGGAAGGCATTGCCCTCGAAATGGTGGCGGAACAGGCTTGGCCGCGGCTCGTTCCATAACGGGCGCTCCGGGGAGTAGTAGCACCACTTGGCCTCGCCCGGTCGGAGCAGGTATCGCCTTATCCTGCGCGAATCATACCCCTCGGCGGACGTGACTTTTCCACGGGCCTTTTTCGCATTGAATCGGGCGGCGTCGCGTGTCAGGCCGGTGCCCATGGCCTCGAGGGCTTCCCATGGAGTATTGGCGTCGAAATACGCCTGCATCCTGTGCGCCAAGGCCTCTTCATCGTCATCGATCAGGGAGAATGCTCTGTTTTCCTTGTATCCGGTCACAGCCGACGCTGCGGCGAAGACATCGACCGAGGGCCACTGGTAGTACTGGGGTGCCGATGATAGCGGGCGGAAGCAATAGCGGTTCCTCTTCCCGGGCTTGGCGACGTGGTACCTGCCGACGAAGTCTGTCGCGTTGAGGCTATCAAGCAGCTGGCGTCTCCGGTCGGCTGCTTTCGCCGCATTGATGTCATCCCGGTAAAGCACCTGTGCTTGGTCTCCTTTTCCCTTGCCCGACCTAACCCATAGCGACGTGACTACCCCCTGCTGGATGCCTGAGGAGAATCCCGGAATGGCGAACATAGTTTCGCTGGTCCTACCGTCCGGGGCGTATTCCGAGATCTTGCGGTTGCCGTGGAGGTTCTCGATCCATAATTTGTCGAAGGATTCCAGAAGGTGCTGCCGCAGGACGACGAACGACGGGCCGCCTACCCAGGAGTGGTTGGAGATATAGGTCACGACGCCTTTCCCGGTTTTGACTATTCGGCGTTCGGCGATGCGGAAGAACCGGATGTAGAGGTCATCGAGGTTGAACTTTTTGATTCCCCATCCGCCGTTCTTCACCGGCGTGGTCAGCCCTTGCTTGTAAGCTTCGACGAGGCCGCCCTCCTCTTCGGGGCTGGTTCCCGCGAAGGCGTTGTAGGGTGGATTGCCGAGGATGACGAGGATGGGGACGTCGCGTTTGACTTTTTCTGCGGCGTCGCGTTCCTCCTGCAGTTCCGGGAAGGGTACAGGGATTTGGGCCTTGGGCCCCTTGGGTGGCTCCCAGCCGGTGAGGGCGTTAGTGAGATAGACTCCGGCTCGCTCATTCTTTTTGTCGGAGAGGGGAGCGCCGAGGTTTCTGAGAATCAATCCGAGTTGGAGATGCGCGACGACGAAAGGGGCGGGGAGGATTTCGAAGCCGAAGATGCGCTCCAGGGCGGCTTTCTTGAGTCGCTGTGCGGTGAGGGCGTCGGCGCCTCTCTTTTCGAGCGTTTCGTGGATTTTGCGGAGGACTTCGACGAGGTAGGCGCCAGTGCCGCAGCAGGGGTCGAGGACATAGACGTTGGCGTCGGCGAGGCCGTCCTGTATGTCCAGTTCTTCCCGCAGGACTGTGTCCACGCGTGCGACCTGATATTTGATGATTTCGGGCGGTGTGTACCAGACGCCGAGCTGTTTTCGGAGCTGCGGGTCGTATGCCTTGAGGAACGGTTCGTAGAAATACTGAACGGCTTGCTCTTCTTCGAACTTTCTGAAGAACTCCTTCTGGACGATGCGGTTGAGAACCATGCCTGTCCAGTCGAGGACTTGGTCTATGCCGAGGGGCTTGAGCTTGTTTGGGGTGGCGATCTGCTCGAAGAGGCTGGCGATCATGGGGACGTGGAGGTTCCATGCGGCTTCGTGCCAGTTGAAGCGCGCGGGGCGCGCGTTGCCTCGCTGGTGCGCCCAGAGCACCCAGGAGGAGAAGATACCGTAGAATAGCGTTTGAATCAGGGTGGCGCGGAAGAAGTGCTCGCCATCTTCGCCCTGGAACTTGAGGCCGAGAGATTCTTCCAGGCCTTGCCGGAGGGCGGCGAGGCCGGGGAGGTCGGTGACCTCCTCGATTCGAGCTTTTGCCTCCTTCGCATAGGAGGCGAGGAACCAGGCCACGAGTTGCGGGTCGGTGAGAGGGGCGGGATGGAGCATGACGCGGCGCAGGTATTCGATGAACCTGTCGCCCTTTTCCTGAGAGGTTTTGCGGGCGTGAACGGCGGCTGCCCAGAAGGCGGACTCGGACCCGGCAAGGCGAAATGGTTCGAGCTTGAGCGGATTGCCGCTCTCGTCCTGGCCTACGAAAACGAAGTCGCGGTAGTTTGTGACGAGGACCTGGCGATAGAGGCCCCAGTATTTCGTGACCTGCTTGCCGCCTGCTGTCAGCCAGGAATCGTCGCCTGTGGGCTTGACCTCGATGACGCCGCGTTCGGGGAGTTGCCCGGCAAGGGGTTCCCTGTCCTTCGTCCTCTGGAACTGATCGGCTGTGTAAAGTCCGAAGTCGGGATGTCCGGCGCCGGTATCGGCGACTTGACTAACACAGCGAACTCTGGGCTTGAGCTTTTTGCCGACCTCGTTGAGAAGTCGTTCAAGGGCGCCGTAATAGGACTGCTCCGGCACGGCGCCGCCTGTCGAGCGGATCTCCCTAAGCTCGGTGAGGTAGGTTTCTAACGGGTGCATGGTTGTTCCGCCTTTGTTTCGCGCACGTTGCGATAATAATAAGCGAATGGGGGGCGATTTGCACGCCTAATTTCGAGGCTGTATGCCGGGGTGGAGGTAGCCGAAAGGTAACGACGGCACGGCGGCGGGGGCGAGACGCCCTCCCGCGGAACGCGGGACAAGATGCCAGCGGTACGATTTGCCGCGAAGAAAGCTATTGGCCGGGGGGCGGGGCTCCGATTTCTCCATGCGGCTCAATGTGGGCCATAGGTTAGCTCGTGTAGAAGTGGGGGCGCAAATCTTCTTCAGGGACGTACCGGGACGCTTGCCTGATGATGGCGCGAAGGGTTCCTCGGTCGAGCTGCTCGTGCAGCGGAACGACAAGCGTTTGCTTCTCGCCGTCAGCGGTGATTCTGCGGAGCTTGACGTGACTTCCGCGCGTGGATAGGGGCGAGAAACCGAGGTGACGGAAGACCGCAAGTACCTCTCTTCCAGAGAGTTACCGCAGCTTAGCTGAGATGCGCGGCAGGCTCCAGCTCAATGGTGACAACCAATCCGGGGTCTGGCTTCAGGCCAAACTCGGCGGGGTCCTCCCCCTCCAGGTACAGGCCTACCGCTTCCTGAAGATTGGCGATGGTCTCGTCGAGGGTCTTGCCCTGGGTGACGACTGCTATATTCATGCACTCGGCGACGTAGCGAGTGTCGCCTTTGTAAACGAACGCTTTGATGGTACGCTGCATTATCGGACCTTGAGTCTTAGTATCTCGGTGGTGTCGTTTGCGGAGGTCTCAACGACAACGTTCCTTGCTGCGCCAGCGTCAACAATAGCCCGCGGATGCCGCCAGAGTCAAGGCGATTTCTCGCGGGGGCATCTCGGCGGGGGTGTGGCTGCATTTTGGTGGCAAGGAAAGGAGGCGGAAAGAATTTGGCGCGAAGGCGCAAAGGCGTAGAGAATAAGATGGGAACGATCCGCCGAGGGCAAGACGCCAGCGGTACGATCTGTGTACAGGGGGGAGAGGCGCCCGGCAAGGCCTCATGGGCAGGATGCCCATGCCACGGACGGGGGACAGACGCCCTCGGGACAGCGGGCAAGATGCCGGCGGTACGATTGCCGGGGAGAAAGCGGTTGACCGGGGGGTGGTGGGGCGGATAGGATTCGGGTGGGGCGGGAGTTGATTGCCTTTTTAGCACGGCTGCCGGAAGCCGCAAGACAGGAGGATAACCGCCGAGAGCGTGGAGGTCGCGAAGTGGGAATCGAGCGGAAAACGATAAAGAAGTTGAGGGAAATCGTCGGGAAGGAGAGATGTCTGACGGATTTCGAGGACAGGCTCGTCCATTCGTACGATGCGACGAAGCAGAGCGAGGTTCCGGATGTTGTGGTGAAGCCCCGCAGCGGCGGGGCGGAGGAGGTTTCGCGTGTGCTGCGGGTGGCGAACGAGCAAGAAATACCGGTCTATGCTCGCGGGGCGGCGACCGGGCAGACGGGGGGAGCGGTGCCTGTGGAGAAGGGGATTGTGCTGAATTTCGCCGAGATGAAAAGGATTATCGAGATTGACGCGGGGAATTTGACCGCGACGCTCGAGCCGGGGGTGGTTCTGGACGATTTCCAGAAAGAGGTCGCGAGACTGGGGTTGTTCTATCCGCCGGACCTGGCGAGCAGCGACTTTGCGACCATCGGCGGGACGGTCGCGGAATGCGCGGGGGGACTGAGCTGCTTGAAATACGGTGTGACGCGGGATTACGTGCTGGGGCTTGAAGTTGTCCTGGCGAATGGGGACATCATTCATACGGGCTCCCGCACGGTGAAGAACGTGACGGGGTACGATCTGACGAGGCTGCTGGTGGGCTCGGAGGGCACGTTAGGGTTGTTCACGAGAATCATCGTGAGGCTGATTCCGATGCCGGAGTGGGCGGTGACGGCGCTCGCTTTCTTCGATGAGTTGGGGAAAGCGGCGGAGGCTGTCTCGGCGATTATGGCGTCGCGTGTTCTTCCGCGAGCCTTAGAAATCATGGACAGGAGGAGCTACCAAGCGGTGCAGCGATTTCGGGGGACACAGATTTCGGAGAGGGCGGAGGCGGTCTTATTAGTCGAGACCGACGGGTATAAGGAAAGCGCGAAAAGGGAGATGGCAAAAGTCGTTTCGCTTTGTAAGGAGCGCGGCGGTTTCGATGTCGCGGAGACGGACGTTGCGGAGCAAAGGGAAGCTCTCTGGCAATTGCGGAAAAGCATTTCGCCGGCTCTTTACTCCATCTGCGAGAGGAAGGTCAACGAGGATATATGTGTTCCGAGGAGCGAGCTTGCGGGGATGTTCGCTCGCATCGAGGAGATAGGGAACAGACACGGGCTCACCATCGCCAACTACGGACACGCGGGAGACGGGAACATTCACGTCAACATTCTTCTGGAGAAGGATTCCGCGGAGTTGCTAATAAAGGCGGAGAGGGCTGTGGAGGAGATTTTCCGGGCGGCGCTTGCGGCGGGAGGGACGCTCTCCGGCGAGCACGGCATCGGCAATACTAAGTCGAAGTACCTCTCGATGGAAATCCAGCCGAGAGAAATGGCGCTGATGAAAGAGCTGAAGCGCTTGTTCGATCCGAAGGGGATTCTCAATCCGGGGAAGATGTTCGTCTGACTCGGTGTTCGGATGCGAGAAAAGCTGGGTCTTGGTGGTGTGATTTGTAGGTTCGATGAGCTAATTGTTTTGACGGGATAACAGGATGGTCTGGCCGGAGACCCCTACCATGCGCCGCCTCTATCCTGTTATCCTGTCCAGCTTTCCTCTTCTCCCCTTCCGGTCTCTTAACCTGTATCAAATCAACTGCTTGCGCCGGCGAAAGAACCATTCTAACGCGCAGAGGGCGACGAAGAGAATGAACGGATACGGGGAATCCCAGATGTTGGTTTCCTTCCGGGTGGCGGGGCGGACGACGGCGAGGGAACGGAGCGTGCGAAGGAGGTCTTTCGTCTGAGTGAGGTCAAAATAGCTGCCGCCGCTGGAGAGGGCGATTTTTTTCAGAAGCGAATCATTCAACTGGATGCGAGTGCTCTCCGCGAGCGGGTCTCCGATGGTGAACCAGAGCGTTCGCTTCTCATTCTTGTACGAGACCTGAACTTGATACTCGCCAATTTCCTCCGGATAGAGCTTGCCGAAGTAGTGTCCGGTCTGATCCGCCGCTTGGGTCAACTGCAATTCTTTTCCCGCCTGCGGGCGGGACTGGTCGTTGATGTCCCAGGAGAGGTCAATATCCGATAGGGGAACGGATGTCTCCATTTCGACGGCGACCTGCTCGCCGACGTCGTAGTAATCCTTGTCGGTGTAAATGATGATGGGGAATGCTTTGTCCTCGTCAGCGGTCTGGTATCCCGAAGCCCACCCGGCAGCCTCCTGCCAGAAGCGACTGTACGCTGAACCGTAGCCGGAGCGCTCGAGAGCGAGGTACCATTCCCAACTGCTGTCGGGAGCGAAAAGAAAGACCCTCCCCTTGCCATAAGGCTGGACGAGAATGACATCCTCGGAGCCGGCCCTTGCGAGGGCGATAGCCCCCTGTTTCTTTTTCCCGAGCACGCAACGACTTTTGAAGCGAGAGAGCCGGTTGTCTTTTGCAAAAAGTCCTTCGAGGATTTTTGTGCCGGGGTGCGTCCTGCCCTGAGTCGTTAGGCGGAGATAAAAGGGCGCCGCGAGCCTTGCCTGAGCGGGTCTGGGCGGTGCGGGAAGGACTCTCTCCAGCTCGGTCCCCGCGAAGCTTGCCAGGTCGGCGGAGCCGAGGACTATCAAGCCTTTGCCATTGTCAACGGACTTGACGATATTGGAGATGTTCGCGGGGGTGACGATTTCCCTTCCGCCGGAGCCGAGTATGAGGACATCGAACTTCAGGAGCGATTCGAGGGATGACGGGAAGCCTTTGAGAAGAGGCAGCTCGTCGGTCTGGCCCTGAACATAGAAGGAATCGGCAGCGGTGCGGACCATTGAGAAAAGATGTATGTCCGGGGAGGTTTCAAGAGCCCTTCGGATGAACTTGAATTCCCACCTCGGTCGTCCCTCGAAGTAAAAGACTTTGAGCCTCGGGTTGATTACGTTGGCGGTGAAGAATCGGCTGTTGTTGCCGGAGACGAGCTCGTTGGGCAGAGGCGGCGCGGAGAGCTTGAAGCGATGCAGTCCGGTCTCTTTGGGGACAAACTGGACAGAGACGTGCTGGCGGCCATCGCGAGCGTCGAGCGAAACGGTCTGTTCCGAAAGCGGAGAATCGGCTTCGGTTATCTCGAGCTTCAGCTTCATGGAAGGGACGTTCGCTTTGCGGAGGGAGAGGTCGAGGGAGTGTGTCGTGTTCTGCATCATAATTCTTTTGGAGAGTATCTGGCTCAGTTCGATGTCCGGGCGGGAGCCGGCGTCGCTTTCCTTTTTGCCGATGCCGAGGCAGAAAATGGGCGCCCCAATTCTGGTCTCCAGCAGTTGTTCCTCGCTGCGGACGTTGTTTTGCCCGTCTGAGAGAGCCACAACAGCGGAAGCACCCCTCGCGCGACCGAGAGCCTTCACGAATGTGAGAGCCTCGAAGAAATCCGTGGTCTCGCCCGGCTTGCGAAGCGGTCGGCGGCGACCGAGTCGCTTGACACCTTTGCCGAACTCGTAGGAGAGGATGTCGAAACTCTCCCGCAGTTGCTCGACAAGGCCGTCTTTTCCGAAGAGAAGACCGAGGGCTGTCTGGATGCGCTTCAAGCCCTGCGTTTCGGGGGAATCTCTGGTCTGCATGCTGCGAGAGTTATCCACCATTACTATGACGGCGCCTTTACTGCGCTTTGAGGAAGTCGCCACAACGGGATTGAGGAGAGCGAAAAGCAGCAGAACCGCTGCCATGCACCGAAGGGTCAAAAGAAGGTAGAACCAGCCCTTTCGGAGACGTTGCCGGTTCTTGCGGTAGGAGAAGAAAGTGAAGCCGAGAAGAAGCGCCAGCAGAACGGCGATAATTGCGATGCCGACGGGGAGAGTTACCTTGAAGGGCATGTCGGTGAATAGTTGGAATTGCACTATTCGGATGCTCCTTTCAGTTCTCGTTGCTCAACGCCTTTTTCCAACTGGCGTCAAACTTTATGTCCAATTCTGTTCGCCAGGAACAGCTCCAGAAGGAAAGCCAGAATAGCGGCGCAAAGGAAGTAGCTCCACAGGGGTGTGCCGGTGATGACAGCTTGAAGTCTGGCTTTCAGATCCTCGTCGGACCGGACGCGTTGCCACCGGGCGAAAGGAATAAGTTTTTCTATCTCCGCATCGGAAGTTATCGGGGTGAGGTCTCCCTCTTCGGCGTGGACGTTCACGGGGAACTGGGCAGCGGGCAGATTCGGCGGAGAGCTTTTCGTCGCGACCCCGTAAACGCCTGGAGCTTCAAACTTATAGAAAGTGCTGTCGGGTGGAAAATCCACGGTATCCCCGGAGGGGGTGGTGATGGATGCCCAATCGGGCGTGATTATCAGCGACTCGCCGACTGTGTACTCTGGGGATTTGGGTTTCCCGGTGAGTCGAAAGAGCACGTTGTAAATGAGAGGAAGCGAGGCGTGCCTGAAAGGGAGGTTCGTGTAGTCTATGTGATAGCCGGTCGCGAAAAGAAGCAGCCTTCCGCTTCCGAGTCGTTTTTCAACGAGAAAGGGCTTGCCGTCCTGGAAGAGGGAAATGGAAGTCGTGCGCGGCTCGCCTGAGGTCGCGAGAGACATTCTGCGGTAGAAATCAACGTCAACGAAAAGGTTCCGGAGGCCGAAACCGTCCTCGCCGACCTTGAATAGCCCCTCCTGGAAGCGGTTTGTGGCGGCTATGTCGCCGAATAAGGCTCGCAATGTTTCAATCGGAAAGCCCTCCTTCAGGAAGAACACCGCCCTGCCGCCGGAATTGAGGTAGCTCTTCAGGGCGGAGAGCTCGCCTTCCCTGAAGCTAAGCAGGTCGGGGAAGAACACGACGGGGTATTTGGCGAGGGTTTCCCTGGCGATGACAAAGAATTCCTTCGGCGCGAAGGGGTAGTTTTGCCCCGTGGGGTCAATTAGTTTGGTGAGGAAGAAAACCTCGTCGAAGTCCGTGGGAGAGATGGTGATCTGTTTGAAAACGCCCACAGGTATGCCCTGTTTGACGTGCAGAGAATAGTAGCGCTTGTTATCGGTGGGAAGATCGTCTTTCTCTATCAGGAAGTATCCGGAGTGCCACCCTTCTGCGCCGGGGTGGAATCTAACTTCCTTCTCGACAGTTGAGTGAGGGGCGATGTCGAGGCTCGTTTCAGCGACAACCTCGTCACGTAGCGAGTACATCCCGATGCGGCCTCGGAAGGGGCGAGAGGAAAAGTTCCTGCTCTCGAGGCGGAAAGTGAACGTCCTGCCCAGCCTTTTCTCCGGGGTCGAGAGAGTCTCGATTCTTGTGATTGCGACGTTCAGGGGGTTGGACTCTCCGGCGACATCTATGAGGACAACTGGCAGGTCGGTTGTCTTCTCCCTGATGGCGATAGACTGCCAGTCCCGTTTCTGGAAGTCGGTGATGAAGAAGATTCCTCTGTTTTTCGTTTTCGACGTGTGAAGAAGGGTTATGGCGTGAGCGAAGGCCACGTCCAGATTGGAGGAGGAATAGCCGCAGTCGAGACCTTCGAGCCACTGAGTCATCCCGAGGCGGTCGCCGGATAGGCTTCCGTTTTTGAAAGACTCTTGCGGACTCCTCGTGGTGAGGATCAAAGCTGCGCTATCTCCGCGTTCGAGATTCGCAATGAGAAGGCGGGCTTTCTCTTTGGCGAGGTCGAATCGCGCCCGGGCGCGGCCACTGGCGGCGCTCATGCTGAATGAGTCGTCAAGAAGAATGACCACGGCTTTGCTTCCGCCGCCGAGGAGGTTCGTTTTCAGGACAGGTTTTGAGAGAAAAAGGGCGAAGAGGATCAGCACGAGCATCCGAAGAATCATGACGAGGACTTCCTCAATCCTCCTTTTGCGGACAACCTCCCTATGAATCTCTCTCAGGAAGACGATGGAAGGGAAGAGAACGACCCTCGCCTTTTTTTTGAATATGAGATGAATAATCACGGGGAGTGCGCACGCCGAGACACCGATTAAGAAAAGTGGGCTGAGAAAGGTCATTTTTTGCTCATCAGCAGCAACCTCCTTGCTGCCATCATGTTCCTTTCCCTCCGCGCCTTTGCGCCTCTGCGTTTTGTAACTTTGTATTCTCTAACGCGAAGGCGCCGAGACGCAGGAGAGACCTGCGGTGAACGCCGTCCCCTCAACTAACCCAGTTTGCTCCTCTTGGCGAGATACGATGCCAGAAGGGCGTCATAGGGAGTAGCGGTATCTATCTGAAGGTACTCGATGTCGCTATCGCTGCACCGCTTCTGGTAGGCTCTGATGAAATCCTCCAGCTTCCTCTTATACTCGGCTCGCAGGTATCTCGGATAAACCTGTACGGAATCTCGCGTTTCCATATCGCGAAAGCTGACCAGGCCATCGAACGGGAAATCAATCTCGGCATGGTCGAGAACGTGGAAGACGAGGACTTCGTGCCTTCTGTGGCGGAAATGCTGTAAGGCTCTGAGGACGACCTCGGGGTCGTCGTACAGGTCGGAAAGGACGAGAATCAGCCCCCGCCGTTTGATTCTCGCGGCCATGGCGTGAAAGGCGGCGGCGACGTTTGTCTTGTGCGTGGGGCGGACCTTCTCCAGCTCAACGAGAATCTGCCGCAGGCGTAGAGGCGAGCTTTTTGGGGGGATGAAGAGCTCAATACCGTCGCTGAAAAGGACCAGACCGACGCTGTCTCGCTGTTTGGTCATGAGATACGCGAAGGCGCCGGCGAGGAAACTGACGTACTCGAGCTTCGTGACGCCGCCGGTTCCGTAGCCCATGGAGGCGCTGACGTCCAGAAGGATGTAGCAGCGGAGGTTGGTCTCTTCCTGATACTCTTTGACGAAGAGCTTTCCGGTCTTGGGATAGACCTTCCAGTCAATGCGGCGAACGTCATCTCCGACGACGTACTTCCTGTATTCGGCGAACTCGACGCTAAAACCCTTGTGGGGGCTTCGATGAAGTCCCGATATGAAGCCTTCAACCAGGAACCTCGCCACAAAAGTCATGTTCTTGAGGCGCTTGAGGCTTCGAGGGTCAAAATATTTGTAGGCTTCGATTTTTGCCATTTTGCCTGAACGCAGACGAAAACGTTGTCGCCGAGGAGCCTTCATATTATAGCTCATGCGTGGGCGGGTTTCAACGCCGTTTACGGAGAGGGTGTGGCTGTATTTCGGGGGCAGGATTCGGACGAGTCCTCTGGTCGAGAAGCCCGGCAAGAATGTAACCATTGTCCCGTCAATTGTGCGATAGAGGGGAGACCCCGATGAAGGTACGGCATCAATGCGGCATCCGGGAAGCGCCAAAGAAGGCGGTTTGGGAGCGAAACGCGGCCGCCACCCCTGTAAAAGTGAGCGATTAGCTTGAAGCTGTATTGTGAAGTGTTGCCCGCTGTGGTAGGCTATCGGACACGGAAGCGGCGGCCTCTCGCGAGATAAGCTCCTTCTTCCGCGAGCGGGCGAGGATTGGGCCATCTATGGCGGATGAGTTGATTGCGCTGGCGGTTCTCCTTTCGCGTAGGATAGAATGCCGTCAGAGGAAGGACTGGTCGTGTTCAACGTAGCAGAAGACCTGTGCGACGTTCTAATCACCCACCAGGTCGCGGACGAAACGTCCGCGGACTTCGGTGGGATTCTGTGTCCGCTTTGCGGAAAAGTCCACGTCAGGGCAGGAGAGGCGGTGTTCCCACTCTGCTATCTCTACTCGGAGACGAGGGAGAGAAAATACATCGAGTCGGCTGTGCGGCTCGTGAAATGGCTTTTGAAGGCACAACAAGAGGACGGTTCCTGGGGAGATGACGCTGGCGATGTCCCGGAATTGGCGACGGTGCTTTTGACGACGGCGTTGTGCCATGCGCATCAGCTCGCTGCGGACGAGCTGAAGGCGGAAGAAGTACGAATGCTCGACAAGATGATTCGCAGCGCGGCGGCATACGTTTATCGAAACGCGACGCTGAAATGGCTGGAAAGCTTTGGGCCGGGGATAAACTGTTTTGCTTCGTCGTGTCCGGCGTTGCAGCTCGCTTACGCCGTCACGAGAGAAGAGAAGTATGAGGATCGGGCAAAGGATAACGCGCTGTTGGCGATTCAGCAGATCAACGAAGAAGGCTTTTTAGTAGGGGAGGGACCGAAGGGTTCGGGGTGTAGGCTTGCGGCGATTGACGTGGGATTCAGTCTGGAGCTCGGATTGGGGTCCCTTGTTATGTACTCGTGCTTATCGGGAAATGAGGAAGTACGCGGCGGTGTCCTGAAAGCTCTGGAAACGCACCTCAATTTCATCACTCCTTCGGGTTACATTGACGATTCGTGGGGAGCGCGGCTGTACGAGTGGACGCTGCTTGGAAACGCGGAAGGGAACGGTTGTCAGGTAGCGTTCTTGCCGCTGAGGAATTTCGATGCCAGATTTCAAAGAGCCGCGGGACAAAACGTCCGTTTCATGGTCAAGAAGACGATGAAGGATGGTTTGGTGGCACAAGGTCCCCACGCAAAGGATAAGCCGGACTTTTTGCCGTGCATTAAGCCCACTGCGGCGCGCGCGAACGCGGTTTGCCAGACGTTGGTTTACTGCTGCGGAGTCCCCTTGAGCCGGGAGGAAAAAGGAGTTCTTCCGACGGAGGAAAAGGGCTGGGTGCGATTCTACAGGTCGGTGAACGTCTTGCAGGTGTGCACGTCGGCTCTGCTATGCACTATCACCGCCTATGACGAAGGGGACCCAGAGGAGGCGGGCGAGCCGACTGTGCCCACGGGCGGGACTATCTCTCATCTCTGGAACAACCGCTTTGGCACGGTTCAAGCAGCAGGTTCATGTGTTGGCGGCCTCCTCGACGCGAGTGCTCCCTTTTGGAGCGAATGGTTGACGCCGAGGATTGAGGCGGTGATTGACGGCGAGGTTTTCAGCAACGTTTTCGAGAGGAATGCCACGATCTCTCCTTCCGGGGATAGTGTGGCTAACGACCGATTCGAAGTCAGCGTCAGGGGGCGTTTGAAGTCGGCCTGGCGAAGGGATTCCGGATTGCGATACGCCATTACTTACCGCTTTGAAGGGGGCACAATCTCAAAAGAGATAACGATTGACGGTTCGCGAGAGGCGAAGTTGAGGAGCGTCGAGCCTATCGTGTTCGAGAGAGGGTGCGATCTGCTGAAGGCAGAGAACGGAGTTGAAATCAGACATCCCCGTGGCAGTTCCTGTATCCTATCGGCATCCGGAGGAGACGCCAGAATCCGGGAAGTAAGCCGTAAGGACGTCGTCTGGAGCCCCATTCCTGCCCTGTATGCCCTTCCTATCGTCATCGAGGAGGGTGAGGGTGCCGATCCCCGCAAAATCAGCTATACCATCGAGCTTCGAGATTGGGAATAGTTGCTGGAGAAGCACAGTGCAAGCTCGTTGCCGGCAGGGGCAACTCGTTATCCGGGCGAGGGAACTTGGGTCTGGCTCCATTTTGGTGGCAAGGAAAGGAAGCAGAAAGAATTTAACGCAAAGTCGCAGAGTCGCAATGCGTTAAACGAACGGGGGACGATGCTGTTAGGTGCGATAATGAAGGTCAATCCGTCGAGGTTCACGGTCGTCCTTGTGGCGGCGGCACTGCTGGTTTGTGCGGCTGCGGCCTGTGCGGAGAGGTCTGACTCGGTGACGTTGCGTGTGGATTGGCGGAAGGTCCTCGGGCCGGCGCCGGCGCTGCGAGGCATCCACATGGCGCCCCTCAAGGGCGGCTATCAGGAGGAGGATGTTGTCCGCCTGAAGGCGATGGGGGCTACATGCGTGCGATTCGGCTTCAGCGGCCTCATTCTCGAGGAAGAGGATACGCCGGGGCAGTACAAGGAGGAGGGCTTTCGATACTTGGAGAGGTTCGTTGGATGGTGTGAAAAACATGGAATCGGCGCCATCCTCGACATGCACGGGGCCGTCGGGCGCAGGAAAGGAGAAGATACCAGAATCTGGAAGCATTACTTTGGGTCGAAGGACCCGAAGGAGTATCAGGACCGTTTCGTGAATCTGTGGCGGGAAATCGCCCGTCGTTTCGCGCGCCGTCAAGGCGTTGTCGCATATGAGCTGCTCAACGAGCCGAATCCCCCGGAGAGCGATTTTGAGGTCTGGAACAGGCTCGCAAAGCGGGCAACGGCGGCGATAAGGGAAGTTGACCCCGCGGGACACGGGGTGATTGTGGATTCCATCGGCTACGCGAATCCGGGAAAGTTCAGGGGGCTGGAACCGACAGGCGACGCGAACACGATTTACAGTTTTCATAACTACCAGCCTGCGCAGTATCACAAGCAGAAGAGGCCCTGGTCGTTCAGCGTGGATGGTCAGACCTACTATTACCCGGGAATTGTCGGAGGGAAATACTGGAATCGCCGACAGCTTCGCGAGGTTCTTGAACCTGCGGTCGCGTTCGCGCGAAGGCAAGGTGTGCAGCTTTTCTGCGGCGAGTTTGGGTGCGTATCCGATTGCCCTGAGATGACGGATATGATTTATCTCATGGACCAGATTTCGCTGTTCCACGAGCTGGGAATCGGCTGGACAATGTTTAACTACATGAGACGGGAGTCGAAGCCCTATTGGAAAAAACATTTCGACTGTAACCTTTTTATCTATTACATTCCGGAAAGGCGCCTGTATAGTTTCGAGCGAAAGATTAACTTCATCCGTTTCTTCCTGGAGAAGGAAGGAGAGGTTTTGTCTCTTCGACAACCGGAGGATCGGGATGTAACCTGTTATGGAGTCAGGGACGCGAAGGGAAACGTCTCTCTCTTGGTCTCGAACAAGGATCGGGAGAGAGAGAAAGTAGTCAGGCTGGAGATGGCGGGCGTTGATTGTGAATTGAAAAGCTGCGTGTCGGTTATGGATGCCGGCGCCGATGGCTTTCAACCAACGGGAGAACTCAGTCTGGAGAGGGGTCGAGCGGAGCTGACCCTCCCGAAGCTGAGCATCACGAGGGTGGAGCTGGTGCGGGACCCTTCGCCAGGTTATGTCCGGCGAAGAAAAGGGGAGGAACTGCAACAGGTTCGCACCCCGTAGTGCGAGATGCAACAAAAAACAATGATGGAGGAAGCGATGAGAAGAGAGAGTGTTCTGTGCGTTTCCGTGCTCGTGTTGTTGGTGTTGTTGTCCAGCGTGCGAAGGTCCGAGAAAGCAACCGCTGCGGTGAGCGAAACTAAATCTGCGTCATCGGTCGTGGCTGCCAAGCTGAACCCGATGATCAATGAGCCGCTCTACAAAGACAGCGTGCCGGAGAAGTTACGGGACAAGACGCCGGTGGTCTGCAAGAAGTGTGGGTGGCACGTGAAAGCCAACGCCGAAAAGTGTCCCAAGTGCGGAGCCACCGGGGATTTCAAGAGGGAAAAAGACTTCTATCCGGAGCTTTTCGTGCCGTGGAAGTGGAGTTTGCTGCTCAATGGAGATGAAATCTGGGCCACGGGCTGGGGCGGAATCAGCGTTTACAGCCTTAAAGAGATGAAAGAAGTGCGGCGGATTACCGAGGACGACGGACTCCACTCCGAATTTCTTGGCTTCGCGGGACTGTGCAAGGACGACGAGAACAATATTTTTGTAAGCGGCGGCGGCATCCCGGAGTTGGATATTTTCGGTCTGTCGAAATGGGATGGCAAGAAGTGGATAGCTTTCAATGCCGACGTTGGTCTGACTGCAAGGAACATTGGAAGCTATCGAGTCGTGTACACATGGAACTCCGTTTGGGGTGGTGGACCGAAAGTGGGCTTGATTCGCATCCGCCCACGATGGACGAAGAAAACCGAGGGCGATCCATGGCGGCGGTACTGGTCCGGGAACTTTGACCTGATACCGTGCGACAACGTGATGGCGGTAGTCGTGGACCGCGAGGAGCCGACAATGCTCTGGCTTGCTCTCTATGACCAGCTCGACGAGGGCGAGATCGGCGGCAAATGGAGAAGACCGGCCGAGGGAACTCCCCCGTGGAAGAAAGGCGCTAAGATATATTCCCCCGGCGGCCTTGCCAAATGGGGTTGCCGGTGGGGAAGAGAGGTCGGATTCTGGAGCCCTGAGAACTCCGAGTGCCCTGTGCGGCGAGCCCTCGCACTGGCGGAGGATAGCAAGGGGAACATCTGGTTGGGTGGAGACGAGCCCTCGAAGGGCATCGGCTGCTTCGATAAAAAGACCGGACAATGGAAGGTGTATAACAAGGAGAACGGTTGTCCTATCAAGACCGCCTGGGGAATCGTCGTGGACGAAAAGGACAACGTCTGGTTCACGCACGCCCGCGACCCGATATATCGCTTCGACGGGAAAGTCTGGACTTCTTTTGTGCCGGAATTTCCCGGCAAAGGAAAAGCAGGGGTGCCCGGCGGCGAGGCCCTCCGGGTCCTGAAAAACGGCAACCTCATTGTCTCCACGGAGTACGGGCTGCTTCTGTACGACGCTGCGAGCAAATCGTGGAAGGCGTTCAAGGACCTGCCGTATGCCTGGCGGAAGTGAGGCCCGCTTCGCAGGCAAACGTGAACAACTGCAAACATTGATACGGCAGGCTTGGCGTCGCCGGGGCTGGATGGGCGGGTGTGGTTGCTTCCTCGCCGTTTGAGATTACCCCGGACAGGGCTGTGCCGCGGAAAAAATGGAGCATCATATAGAAAGGGGTTTGTGTGATTATGCGAAAAGTCGGTGCAGGAGCAATTGCGATTCTGTGTGCATTGAGTATGCAAATAGCTTTACCCCAGGACAACACTCTCTTCCAACAGGATTTCGAATCTGACGTTGTGGGGCAAAAACCGTCCGGCAATTGGTACTTTGGAGAACAAGCTGGCGCCAGTTGTCTTGTATCCGACGAGGCTACCGACATCCCCGGCTCGCCGGACGGCGTTTCCAACCTGAAGTTTGCCAAGACCCAAACCGGCTCCGGGACCGGCCTGACAGTCCAGTGGCAGTTCGAGGAGAGCGCGGTGGATTCCGGCGTTCTCACGATCTCGTACTGGGTTTATTTTGAATCCGGGCAGCTTATGCGATTCGTGGTCAGGGGATTCAATCCCTGGAAGCACTACATGAAGATGGTCGTGAGGGGCGAGTGGCCGGATGACGTGCGGCTGGAATTCCCCATCAACGGCGCGCAAAAAGCCGTGTCCGGAGACGCTTGGCATAAGCTGACCTTCATCGTCGAATGGGACGCCGAGCTGCCGGGGGTCGCCACATGCAGGTTCTTCATTGATGACGAGGAGCATCCCGGCAGCCCCGCAGGTATGCTGGAGCCGACGGTATATTCTATCGGCAGCATAGAACTCAGCACCGCCGACTGGGCCACCGCAATTTGCCACATTGACAACATTAGCGTTGAAAAGGTTGCGCCTAAGCCGCAGATAGATTCTGTGGCCCGACGTGAAGGAAAGCTCGCGATGGAGTGGAGCGGCGCGGCTCTAACCGGGGAAATCACGTCTCTCTATCAGGCCTGGGACCCAGGCGGGCCATGGACTCTGGCGCAAGGCAACATTGAGTCGGCGTGCCTGGTCAATCCAGGCAATGCGACGCGGGCGTTCTATCGCGTCGGGTCTCAAGAGGAACCCTCACCGGAACGAAAGGTGATATTCGACGACGATTTCGAATCGTACACAACCTCCGAGGACATCGAAGCTGCCGGAGGATGGACTATAATAAACGGGTCCGGGGCTCCGGAGGTAACGTGGCGGCTTTGGAACACAGAGGGAGAGCTGCTCAAGGCTGAGGATCCGGACCTTGTGGGGATGTCGGGCAATTACGTTATCTCAGACTCGGATTTCGCTGAATCGGCGACTCTGGATGAAGAGCTGATCTCCCCGATTATTGATTGCGCCGGGTACTCTAAAGTGGGGGTGGAGTTCACATGCAACATCAAGGTCTATGAAGACGATCCGAATGAGAGCCCCCAAACGACCGATCTGGATGTTTCTGTGTATGACAGCGACTCGGGAACCTGGTCGCCGTGGTCCAATCTTTTCACCCGCCAGATGGTAGCGGGGGACTGGTCATCGGAAACGCCCAGGTTTTTCAGCGTTAGTCCTTTTGCGGACGGGCGCAGCATCAAGCTGCGATGGCGTTTCCACGAGGCCCGATACGATTATTGGTGGGCGATAGACAATGTCAAGGTTACCGGCGAATGAAGGTGGGAGGAAAGCCGAGAAGCGACCGGTGCGACGGAGATGTGAGGTGAGAACGTAAAGGAGGGCGGGCGATGAGTCGCAACAGGGCAAGGAAAATATGGCTGGTGGTTTTCATCTGGTGCGTGCTTTTCGTGGTGCTGCTTGGCGCCCGCAGGTACACATTTCGCTCCGCGATAGTCCACGACGAGGGCATTTTCCTGTATGGTGGGAAAGCCTGGGCTGCCGGGGAGCTGGCATACAGGGATTTCTGGGACCATAAGCCCCCCGGAATCACGTTATTCCACTCCGTTCCGATACGGCTCTTCGGCTATTCGCTTCTCGCCGTGAGGATACACGAGGTCTTCTGGCTGGCCGTCTCGGCGACGATTTTCCTCTATCTGTGTCGAGCGCATCTCTTGCCCGGAGCCGCCGTCCTGTCGCTTCTCTTCTACTGCCTTTTGGTGAGCACAAAGCTGGTCATACGGTCGGGCGGACTGACGGAGGAGTCCGCGCTGACCTTTTACGCGCTGAGCTTTCTTTTCGCGCTTCGCCGAAAGGGCTCGCTCGGACTGAACGTCTTCCTCGCGGGTCTGTTCCTGGGATTGGCGGCGGAGTTCCGACAGCCGTTTGGCTTAGCGATAATATTCATCGCCCTGTGCCTGCTGTGGCGGCCGGAGGACTCTAACGTCGGTTTCAAGAAGAGAGCGTACCTTTTGCCGATTCTCGCTGTGGGAGCGGCACTCCCTGAGCTCGTTTGCTCGGGCTATTTTCTGCTGAAGGGCATCTGGCCGGAGTATTTCGAGACGAGCTACCTGTTGAACTTCCTGTACGCGGGAGGCGGTCCCGACGCCCTCGGCCTTCGTGACGGTTTTCAGAAGCACTGGCAGATGATGAAAGCCACGGGACCGTATCTCGCCAGCCCGCTTTTCGCGGCTCCGTTGCTGTGGTGGTTGCCGCGAAGACTGCGGAGGATTGGTGCTCTCCTAATCGTGGCGTTCTTATGCGACTTTGTGGCTATTACCCTCGGCGGCAGATACTACGAGCATTACTATCTCCAGATGACGATCTCATCTTGCTTGCTGCTGGGCGTGGCGTTCCAGGCGGTTTACGAGCGGATGCGCGCCGTTGCCCTGAGAGTGAGAGGACGCTCTGCCCGGGGAGAGCTATCGCGGTGGCTCAATCGGCGGAAGGTGGCCGTCGGAGATACCGAAGCTTCGGCGCCGTGGTCGCGGCGGGTAATCGCTGCGCTCGTGTATTGGTGTGCGGTAGCGATGGTCGGCCTCTGCGTCATCCTGAGCGCGGGCGCCGTGAAGAAATATATCAAAAGCTACAGGCAGGGGCTCGACGAGAGGTCACGGCCCGGAGCGGAACTCGTCCGGCAAGAAGCCATTGCCGCCGCTATCCGGACGTTGACGCGCCCGGGCGAGCGAATACTTCTGTTCGGGGCGTCGCCGACTTCCGTCTATTTCAGGGGGCAGCGGATGGCTGGCGCGCGGTACTACCATCTCTCGCTGTTCTTCAGGCACGCGTTCTTCAACTCCATTCGGAAGCGGCACAAGGACAGGCTGCTCGGGGACCTGCGAAAGCGTAAACCTGTGCTTATCATCCTGGCCTGCGAGGAGCGGCAGATTTATTTCGCGGGAATCGAGGTCATCGAGAATAGCCCTGCGAAGTTCCTTCTCTCATACTCCGAGGATGATAACGGGCAGCACATTTACCTCGCGGGAATAGAATACGTTCCCCTTCAGAAGTTTTATCGGCGACCGTGGAGGAAGGAAGGATGGTCCTGGTATCGCAGGATATGCTCGTTCCTCATACGGGCAGATATGACGGAGGAGGTTGCCCGCAGGCTTGAGAAAGCGGAAGAAGCGGAACTTTGATCTCGCCGAACGTGAAGCTGACCTAACCGGAAAGCATGATTTCTTTTTTGACAGGATGACAGGATAGAGATGAGCAGGGATATTAAGCCGCCGGATACGCAGGATTCTCAAGCTGTCCCGTCCATCGTGTTATCCCGTCACAAAAAATACCTGACCGAATTGGAGCGGGATTGATGTCCTTCGACTCGTTTGTCGCAAACAGGCTGGCTATTGGGATGCTGAAAAGGGCGCTTGAGAGCAAGCGAATAGCCTCGGCTTATCTCTTCCACGGGCCCGATGGGGTCGGGAAAAGCATGGCGGCATTGGACTTCGCCAAGGCGCTGGTCTGCGAGAGAGAAGGAGCGGAGGCCTGCGGGGTCTGCTCGGCGTGCAGGAGAGTGGATTCCGGCAACCACCCGGACGTACACTGGTACAAGCCCGTCGGGAAGATGCGTCTGGTCAAGATTGACACCATCAGGGAGCTAATTGAGCAGACCGGTCTGAAGGCTTTCGAGGCGAAGTGGAAGGTGTTCATCATCCCGGAAGCGGATAGAATGAACGCCCCGGGGCAAAACGCAGTCCTGAAAACGCTCGAGGAGCCTCCCGGGAAGAGCGTCCTGATACTAATCTCCTCTAATCCGGCGGGGCTTGTGCCGACGATCGTATCGCGGTGCCAGGAGATATGCTTTTTGCCGATTCCGAGGAAGGAACTGGAGGCAGCCATCGCAGAAAAGTGGGGGCTGGAGCAGGAGAAGGCACGACTCGTCGCGTCGCTGGCATGTGGTTCGATGGGCTCGGCGAAGAGGATGCTCGAGCGGGACAACCTCAGCCGGCGGGGCGTTCTGCTGAATCTCCTCGCGGAGGGGCGGCGAAGGAGCGGCGCGTTCCGCGCCGTGCTCTCGGCGGTGCGGGCTGTGGAAGCGGACCTGAAGGAGTTTGCTAAGGGGCAGCAAAAGACCGAGGCGAAGCGCATCAAGGCGATGGGCAAGGCTCTGACCGCGAAAGAACGCGAAGCCCGCGAGAAGGAGAGCAATGCGGACATCGCCAGTACGGTGCGCGAGGAGGTGGACGATATTTTGAATCTCCTTGCTTTCTGGTACAGGGATTTGCTACTAATCAAGGAGGGTGTGAGTGCGGAGTTGGTGATTAATTTCGACATGGTTGAAGCCCTCCGGGAATCCGCTGGACAGACGACGACGGGCGAGGTTTTCTCTCGCCTGAAGGCGGTGGAGGAGGCGCGCCGGGGGATAGCGCTAAACCTTCCGCTGAGGCTTTGCATGGAGGCCTTGTACGTCTCCGGCGCGTAGGTGTGATAGACCGCCGTAAAAGCTTCCTCCCGGAAGGAGCCGCCGAAGTGCAAGCTGAACTTATGAAGAACGACGACGTTGAGATGCGTGTCAACGAGATATATCGAGGAGATTGCATCGAGATTATGGCGGGATTTCCGGCCGAGTCCGTTGACCTCATCTTCGCCGACCCGCCCTTTAACATCGGTGTTCGCTACGATAATTCTCCCGATAATAAAGACCATGATAAGTACGTCGAGTGGAGCGAGGACTGGATTCAAGCGGCTGTGCGCCTCTTGAAAAAAAACGCCTCGTTTTATGTAGCTATCGGAGATGAGTACGCCGCTGAAATCCGGATGATCGGCCGAGAAAAGGGGCTTTTTCTGCGAAACTGGATTATCTGGCATTACACTTTCGGGCAACACCAGCGGCGGAAGTTCAGCCGGGCGCATACGCACATTTTCTACTGGGTTGTCAACGAGGAGAATTTCACTTTCAATGCCGACGACATCCGCGTGCCATCGGCCCGTCAAAAGATTTACGCCGACAAGAGGGCGAATCCGAAGGGAAGGGTTCCGGACGACGTATGGACTTTTTCCAGGGTCTGCGGCACGTTCAAGGAGAGGGTCGGCAAGCACCCTTGCCAGATGCCGGAATCGCTCCTGGAAAGGATCATCCTCGCCAGCAGCAATAAGGGCGACATCGTTCTGGACCCGTTTTGCGGCACCGGCACTACAGCGGCAGTGGCGCAGAAGCTGGAAAGGAATTACATCGGGATAGATGTTTCGCCGACTTACTGCGACCTGGCGAAAAAACGGGTGCAGCAGGCGTACCTTCCCGTGGGTTGAACGGAACGGGACTCAGGAGCGGGAGTTCCCTCATGGGTCTTATGAAGAAACTACGTAAACCATAGTTGGCTGGCTTGCTTCAAAGCCCCGCGCCCGGCAAGTCCAATCCAACATTCTTAGTATTAGGCCGGCAGACGCTATAATTCAAGCAATCACTTATCAGAGGTCGCTATAGCCATGTCGAGTGAGCCTGAATTCGTAACACTGGAACAGGCGGCCCGCATTGTCGGAAAAACGCCGCACAATATACGCGACTACATCCAGCGCCAACGCATTGGCAAATATGACGAGAAGGGCGAGCCCATTGTGCGCGCCCGTAGCGGAGGACTACGCGTTTCTCTAAAAGAAGTGCGGGTTTTTCTATCCCTAGTTCAACAAGGGAATCAAAAGCATCATCGGGCAGGGCTGCATCCCGAACTTGGCTTTCATGGGCTGCCAGAATACAAGAGAACTAAGCACGTCCATAGGCTTCACCCGTATTTAGGAAAATTCATTCCTCAGCTCGTTGAGTGGTTTTTGTCTCGCTACTTCAAACCGGATGACGTTATCCTTGACCCATTCATGGGCTCAGGCACTACTTTGGTTCAAGCCAACGAGATGAAAATGCACGGCATAGGCATAGACATCTCGGCGTTCAACTGCCTTCTTGCTCGTGTCAAGACCGCAAGGTATGATATTCTTGAGGCTTATGCTGAAATCTTGGAGATTGAAAGGCGTGTAAGGGCATTTTCGAAGTACCTTGTTCCCTCCGACCAACTGAATCTGCCTCTATTTCCTGAAGATAGGACCCATGAATGGAAGAAAGAGCTTTCAGAAGAATGTGACAGCGAGTATCTGAGAACTTGGTTCGCGCCGCGTGCTCTGCTTGAAATGCTTTATTACCGCAGGCTAATCCCTGAGTATCCTGATCAGGACTTACTGCGAATTGTCCTCAGTCGGGCCGTGCGTTCTTCGCGTCTGGTGCCACATTACGATTTAGCAACGCCCAAGGAGCCTTTACCTGTTGGCAAAGACTACTGGTGCAGAAAACACAATCGCTATTGTACCCCCATTGATAATTGCATAACGAAAATTCACGCGTACAGCGCAGATACCGCGCGACGCCTCGCTGAATTTGACAAGGTCCGGTCCCACAAGAGCATCAGAGTAGTTCAAGGCGACTCCCGGCAAGTAAACTTAGAAGCAGAGTTAGCCAATGCGGGCATTGGAAACCGCGGAGTAAACGGGATCTTTACTTCGCCGCCCTACGTGGGTCAAATTGACTATCACGACCAACACATTTACGCCTATGAATTGTTTGGCTTGCCGCGTCACGACGAACTTGAAATAGGGCCGAAGAAGAAAGGCAAATCTAAGCAGGCGCAACGCGAGTATATCCAGGGGATCGCGGCAGTGTTTAGAAAGGCAATCCCTTTGCTCAACGCGGACGCTAGAGTTTTCGTGGTGGCCAATGACCGGCTCAAGTTATACCCAGAAATTGCCCAAGTTAGCGGCCTCAAGATTGTTGAAGAGTTTCACCGTGCGGTGACGAAACGCACGCAACAAGGCGATGACCCTTACGAAGAAACCATTTTCATGATGATGAAGGATATATGACGTGGGCCTATCAAAGAAACAGCGCACGGAAATTGAAGAGTTACTCAAGGAGCAGATCAGGCGCAAACTGGCCCACTATTCGCCTGAAACCCGCAGTATGCCATTTCATGTTCGGTTGCTGGGCAAAGACCGGATGGCTTTGTTTTCGTTTATCCAATCCATCAACACCACCTTGGGAACGTCTGTATTTGAGCAGGTAGCCGCGAGAATCGCGCGCCCGCACTTCAAACGTGCGGTCAATCAATACAAGGAGTTCAACACCACCATCAGCACAGCCGCAGAAGCGACAATCCAGCGGATGATGGACGATCTGCGTGCATGCCGAAGGAAACCCGACAAGCCAGCCGAAACGTCAGCGATTCTCGCTGTCGCCCAAACTGGCAGCATCAAAAAGGTCAAACGACCTCGCATCGACTTGTTCTTGGAGTTGGACGATGGAATGGAGTATTACTTAGATTTGAAGACCGCCAAGCCCAACATAGACGAAATAGTTGGGTACAAGCGCAAACTGCTTGAATGGGTTGCAATCCGTGGCGCGGTGAAACCCAAAGCAAGAATCTTCACTGGGCTTGCCATTCCATACAACCCCTACGAGCCGGAGCGTTACGACCGCTGGACGTTTGCGGGAATGTTCGATCTACCGAATGAGATAAAGGTTGCTGATGAGTTTTGGAACTTTCTCGGCGGGAAGGACACTTACGAACAGTTACTCAAAGTGTTTGAGGACGTGGGGATAGCACTGCGCCCCGAAATTGACGCCAAGTTTGCGCGTTTCGCGCCTAAATCTTAGGGACGGGGCGGAAAGCGATTGCGGAGAGCGCGAGGAGGAGACATGATCAAGGTTATCCAAATTCGCATCAGAGAAGCCGGAAAGGTGCGCTATTTCAGGCTCGGCGATATTGACCTCAAAGTGGATGAATACTGCATCGTCCAAGCCGAGCGCGGGGAGGAGTACGGGCAGGTGGTCAGCGAATCGGAGCACGTTCCCGAGGAAAACTTCGAGCAGCCCTTGAAGATGGTTCTCAGGAAGATCACGATTAACGACCGCTATCAAATAAATAAGAACATTCGGGACTCCGAGGAGGCAAGAAGAGTCTGCTTGGAGAAAATCAGGCTCCACAGTCTGCCGATGAAATTGGTGGACGTGGAATATTCGTTCGACCGCACCAAAATAGTTTTCTACTTCACTTCGGAGGGTCGGGTGGATTTCCGAAACCTCGTGAAGGACCTTGCGCGCCATTTCAAGTCAAGGATAGAGCTGCGGCAGATCGGCGTGAGGGACGAGGCCAAAATGGTCGGCGGTATAGGAAGCTGCGGGAAGCCCTTGTGCTGCACGACCTTTCTGAAGAACTTCGAGCCTATCAACATCAGGATGGCGAAAGACCAGCGTCTCTCATTGAATCCGAACAAGATTTCGGGTATCTGTGGGCGGTTGCTTTGCTGTCTGCGATTTGAGCACTCTTCCTACGTGGAGTTGTCCAAAAATCTTCCCCGCATGGGGGCGACGGTCTCAACAGAGATGGGCGAGGGAAAAGTGGTTGACCAGGAGATACTCCAGCAGCAGGTAAAGGTTCTCCTGGAAGACGGGCGAGAAGTGAAGTTCGCCGCGAACGACGTTACCGCCCCGAACAAGCAGATGCCTCGCCGTAATCAAAAGTAAACGGACATGCCAAAAGAGAAGTTCTACATAACGTCGGCAATAGATTATCCAAACGCGCTTCCTCACCTCGGAACTGCGTATGAGAAGATCGGGACGGACGTCATCGCCCGATACAGGGCTTTGTGCGGGCTGGATACCTTTTTCGTAATGGGGACTGACGAGCACAGCGCGAATGTGGAGAAGGCAGCCGCAGACGAGAACCTCTCGCCGCAGAAGTTTACCGACCGGGTCGCCCCGAAGTTCGTGCAGGCTTGGGAGAGCCTCGGGATAAAGTACACCTCCTTTGTGCGGAGCTCCTCCGGGCGCCACGCAAGTTCTGTGCAGGACGTATTCCAAAAGATATACGAGAAAGGAGACATTTACGCGGGATTCTACGAGGGCTGGTACTGCAATTCGTGCGAGCGCTTCTTCCAGGAGAGAGACCTGAACGAAAAGATTTGCCCGACGCACAACAGGCCGCTGGAATGGGTGAAGGAAAAAAACTACATTTTCGCTCTCTCGAGATATGCCGACCGCGTGCTGAGGCACATCCAGGACAATCCGGCGTTCATAGGGCCGGAGACCCGAAGGAACGAGATTGTCAGCCTCATACGAGGCGGGCTGGAGGACGTCAGCGTCTCTCGGGTCGGCAGGAAATGGGGAATACCACTTCCCTTCGACAGTTCTCAAACCATCTACGTTTGGTTCGATGCGCTTATCTGCTATCTGACAGGCGTGGGTTACAGCGACGACGCGGACATGTTCGCGAAGTACTGGCCGGCGGACGTGCACGTAATCGGGAAGGATATCACCCGTTTCCACTGCGTGATATGGCCGGCGATGCTCATGTCCGCGGAAATCCCACTTCCGAAAAAAATCTGGGCGCACGGCTTTGTGCATCTCGCTGGACAAAAGCTCAGCAAGAGCGGTAAAGTGTCGGTGGACCTGATGCAGGCGTCTGAGAAGTTCGGCGCCGATGCGCTTCGCTATTTCCTGATGAGGGAAATCCCGTTCGACCGGGACGGCAATTTCTCGTGGGAGAAATTCGAGCAGCGTTACGCGGCAGACCTCGCGAACGACCTCGGCAACCTCGTCAACCGCGTGATAGCCATGGTCGGCAAGTACCGCGGTGGAAGGGCGCCGGAGCCTTCGCAATTGCAGCCGCTCGACAACGAGGTCGCCCAGATGGCAGAGCGAACGGTGGAGAATGTCTGGTCGGCGATTGAGGAGTTCAGGCTTTCGGCGGCTCTTGCGGAGATATGGGGATTCATCGGACGCTGCAACCGCTACGTCGAGGAAACCTCGCCGTGGAAAGTCCATAAGGAGGGCGCTGCGGAACGGCTCAACACGATTCTCTACATTCTCGCCGAGGCTGTACGAATTATAGGGGGACTGATACTTCCCTTCATGCCCCGAACCGCGGAGAGAATCTATGGGCAGCTTGGGTTGAAAGCTGAGTTCGGCAAGCTGAATAAGAAGGCGATAGAGAATTGGGGCGGAATGCCGCCCGGGACTCAGGTCGGCAGCCCCGAACCGATGTTCCCGAAAGAGTAAGCGACTCAATGCCGAAGCCCCAACAAGGAGCCTGTTTGACGGCATCACGAGCTTGGCGTGCTTAGCCTCTTGGCGAGCGAACAGTAAGGAGAGGACACCTCTCGCCAAGGCGCGAAGACGCAAAGAAGAAGATTAACCCAACAAAAAGTACAGGAAAGGAGGGAATCCATGAAACTTGGAGTTCTAACCGTACTTTTTTTCGACCAGCCTTTGGAGAAAGTGCTGGACATGGTCGCGGAGGCGGGTTGCCAATGCGTTGAGCTGGGCTGCGGAAACTATCCCGGAAACGCCCATTGCAACCCGGCCGAGCTCCTCGCCGACGAGGGCAAGATCAATCAGTTGAAGGACCTTGTCGCCTCCAAGGGGCTGGAGATAAGCGCGCTGAGCTGTCACGGCAACCCGCTCCATCCGAACGAGGCGATTGCCAACGAAAACATCGAGGTCATGAAGAAGACAGTCCAGCTCGCCCCGAAGCTGGGAGTGGACGTGGTCGTCAACTTCTCCGGATGTCCGGGCGGCGGACCCGATGACAAGACACCCAACTGGGTGACCTGCCCCTGGCCGCCGGACTTCTCGGAAATCGTCAAATGGCAGTGGGAAGAGAAGGTCATCCCTCACTGGACGGAGATGGCCAAGTATTGCCAGGACAACGGCATCAACAAGATCGGCTTTGAGATGCACCCCAACTTCGTGGTCTATAATCCGGAGAGCCTGTTGAAGCTGAGGGCGGCGGTGGGGGACATCATCGGCGCCAATTTGGACCCCTCGCATCTGTGGTGGCAGGGGATTGACCCCATTAAGGCTGTGCGGGCACTGAAAGGCGCCATCTGGCACGTCCACGCCAAGGATACGCGAATCTATCCGATGAATTCGGAGGTCAACGGCGTCCTGGACACCAAGAGCTACACCGACGAGATTAACCGAAGCTGGGTTTTCCGCACAGTCGGCTACGGGCACGGAGCGGACTTCTGGAACGATTTCGTCAGCACGCTTCGCATGACAGGCTACGATGGCACGCTGAGCATCGAGCATGAGGACAGCCTGATGAGCCCCATGGAGGGACTCCAGAAGGCGGTGAGCTTGCTGCAGAGCGTCATCATCTCGCAAGCTGCGGGGGAGGCATATTGGGCATAGGGCTTATAGACAGCCACTTGCACCTCGACGTCTCGCAGTTTGACGAAGATAGAGATTTGGTTGTGTCCCGGGCCAGTGGGGCGAATGTGGTCTGCCTCATCAACCCGGGATGCAATTTCGAATCGAGCCGAAGGGCAGTTGAATTAGCTGAAAAATACCCGCAGGTTTACGCGGCAGTCGGAGTCCATCCTCATTCTGCCGCCGAGGAAGGGGCGGAATCGGAGGAGCGATTTCGCTCTCTCGCAGAACATCCACGGGTGGTCGGCATCGGAGAAATCGGGCTGGACTTCTTTCGGAACCTTTCTCCGCCCGAAACCCAGAGAAGGGTCTTTCGCAAATATCTTCGCCTCGCGGGGGAGCTGAACCTGCCCGCCATCGTCCACTGCCGCGACGCCTTCGAGGAAATCTGCTCAATCATTCGACAAGAGAGTTCGCACTCTCTGCGGGGCGTTCTGCACTCGTTCTCCGGGGACGAGAGTTCCGCAGATTCGCTTCTCCGAGCAGGCTTCTACATCTCCTTTTCGGGACAGCTCACCTATCGGAAAAACGACCGCCTCCGGTCCGTGGCAAGGATGCTGCCGAACGAGAGGGTTCTCGTCGAGACAGATTCCCCCTTCCTCACTCCGCAGCCGGAAAGAGGAAAGAGAAACGAGCCTGCCTTTGTGAGGCACGTTGCGGAGGAGTTGGCGAGGGTCAAAGGCCTGTCGTTGGAAGATGTGGCCAGAATCACGACGAGAAACGTGCGGCGACTGTTCGGCGTGGGGCCGGAGCTTCCTCAGGGAGAGATCGCTTACGCAATCCGCAATTCCCTTTACCTCAACATCACCAACGAGTGCACGAATGAGTGCGTTTTCTGCCGGCGGCTGACGAATCCTGTCGTCAAGGGGCACGACCTTCGCCTGGAAAAGGAGCCTGCTTTCGAGGAAATCGTCTCGGCCATCGGCGAGCCTTCCCGCTACGGGGAGATTGTTTTCTGCGGGTACGGCGAGCCGCTGCTGAGGTTGGAGCTCGTCAAGCGAGTGGCTCGGTTTCTGAGAGAGAAGGGATTTGCCAACCTCCGAATCAACACGAACGGGCAGGCGAATCTCATCCATGGACGGAACGTCGTACCGGAGCTTGCTGCGCTTGTGTCGAGGTACTCTGTCAGCCTCAACGCCGCAACCTCGGAGGAGTACGCACGGCTGTGCCGTCCGAGGCACGGGGCCGCCGCTTATCAAGAGGTCAAGAAGTTCATCCTCGAGTGCAAGAAACGGAGCGCGTCAGTAGTCGCGACAGCAGTGGCGTTGCCCGGAGTTGATACGGACGCGTGCCGAAGAGTAGCGGAGAGTGAGCTGGGCGTTCCGCTGCGAGTGAGGGCTTACGTTGACGCGGGATAACAAGGTTACGGACTGGTAACAGTTCCATCTCACGACAGCGCGCTGAAGGCCCCTTTACCCCGTCCAAGGCGGGGCCGCATCACCTGCGCGGAGTTCCGTCTTCTTCTGCCGCCGAAGCGCTGCCGTGCTTTTACGAAAAGTGGGGGTTGCATGGGAAACTCGACCGAGTTATACTTTCCATAGATGGACCCGTTCCGGGCACATACGGCAAGCAGCCCGGGGAGCAATCCCTTGTGTCCTCTCGTTTCGATACTCAGGTGGGCAATTAGCTCAGCAGGTTAGAGCGCTTGGATCACACCCAAGAGGTCAGAGGTTCAAATCCTCTATTGCCCACATTCAGATTTCACGCGTAACTCCTCGGTCTCGGGCGGATACTGAGTTGCGGGACAGAAAAGAGGAATGGGAAAATAACGCAAAGGCTCAAAGTCGCCGAGAGGGGAATGAGTGGGACGCCATCCTCACCTGCCGTGGCACGGGCATCTTGCCCATGATTCCCACGGGTCCCGCCTCCAGCGGGATGCCACATGGGGTACGGCTGTTGTCTTGGCCCTGAAGGGCGCAGCCCGACCCGGCGCCGGCTGATGCTTCCGCATTGCTCTTGGCGAGAAGTCGCCGTATCTCACCTGTAACCGACGCACTACGGTAGCCTCGAGATTTCGGTTGCCTGCCTCTGTTGGCAGTGCTAAGGTCTGCGGCGAACGTATTTGTGAAACCGTAAAGGGCCTCGACTGTTTCATCTAAGGTGTTACAAAAACATGCGATTAGGAGAGACTGTCATGGAACGAAGAGCCACAACTCGTATCTCTCGCAGAAGCTTTGTAAAGAACGTCACCCTGGGCGCCGCTGGCGCCGTACTGGCCAAACGGCAGTCGGTTTTCGGGTCGGCGCCTGCACCATCCGCCGGTCAACCCCTCCGAGTTGGCTGCATCGGAGTGGGCGGCCGCGGCACACATCTGCTGACTCAGGTTCTCACGATTGATAGCGTCAGGGTCGTCGCCATTTGCGACATCAATCAGAGCAACCTCCGCCGCGCGCAACGGATGGTCGAACAGAAGAACGGTAAGCGACCCGAAGGCATAGGCGACACCCCTTATGATTACCGCAAGCTCCTCGCTCGGGACGACCTGCATTGCGTGGTGATAGCTACGCCTTGCTACTGGCATTCAACGATGTATATTGATGCCATCAACGCCGGCATGCACTTCTACGGCGAAAAACCGCTGGCCATTACCGCCTCGAAGCTCAAGGAAGTCAACGCGGCATACAAGAGGCACCCGAACGTTGTGGTTCAGATCGGATTTCAATGGGGCGCGCACCGGGCTCGCGGCGACATTATCCGCAAAGTTCGCGAGGGATTGATTGGCGAACTGCTCGAGGGCCGCTTCCACCGTCTCAATGGGTGGGATGGCCACGGGGGTTGGTACGCCGACCGGACGAAGTCCGGCGACTGGATGCTCGAGCAGGCTGTTCACGAATTCAACCTCATCTGGTGGGTCACACAAACGCATCCGGTCTCGTGCTTCGCGGCGGGCCATGGCGGCATCATCCCCGGCCGAAACACCACCAATTATTACCACGCCGTCCTTCAGTACCCGCCGAAGCTCGGAAACCTCGTCGTCCACTACGCCCACGGCTGGGTACAGGTGTCGGGCTTCCCCGGTGGAGGGCTCCAGACTCACTTCATAGGGCTAAAAGGCGCGCTGGACGTCATGGGCGCTTACGCGCAGCTTCGCAGTAAACCGAGCGGTGGCCCAGCTCGCGTCGAGGGCAAGGGGCAGGGCGGCGACACCCGCGATCATTTCTTGAATTTCTTTGAGAGCGTCCGCGCGGGCGCCCCCGAAAAGGCGAACTGCGGAATTGCCAACGGCACGGGCGCATCCATCATCGGGCTTATGATACGCCAGAGCCTCGAGGAAAAGCGGTTGGTCACCATCGAGGATGCCCTCAGCGACACACGCAAGCCCCCCGTTCCGCCAGCGTAATAGTATTTACCTGTTCCCCACTGCGAGCAAACGTTGCTCGGTTCGGGCCAGGCGGAGCATAGACGACAAAAAGGGCGGAGGATCAATCTCGTGTGTCGGCGCCGGCGAAAAGTAGGGAAAAGTTTGTCGCTGTGCTTGCGTGCTATGCCCAGGTCAGCGACAGTCTATTCCCCAACTCACGGTCTCGTAGCATAATACATCGTTATCTCTTTGCGTAAGCATCCCGGGAGGGCAGCCGATTATGCTGGTCGAGGTAAGGGAAATTACGACACGAAGGCAATTGAGGCAGTTTATCCACCTACCATGGCAGATGCATTGCAGCCACGAGAGATGGGTTCCACCTATTTACGCAGATGAACGGCGTTTCTTCAGTGCGAAGAAAAACAGGGGGTTCATGTATTGCGACACCACGCTCGCTCTGGCACACCGCAACAACAATCTCTCGGGACGAATCATGGGCATCGTCAACAAGCGATGTAACGAGCTCCAAAACGAAAAAACCGCGAGATTTGGCTACTTGGAATGCTTTGAAGACCAAGAGGTCGCGCACGCCCTCCTTGATTATGTTGAAGACTGGGCGAGGAACAAGGGGATGAATAAGATTGTTGGGCCAATGGGTTTTACCGACCAAGACGCGGAGGGCTTTCTGGTTGAAGGGTTTGAGAATGAACCGACAATCGCCACATACTATAACTTCGAATACATGATTCACTTCCTTGAGTCCAAAGGGTACGAAAAGGAAGTGGACTATCTTGTGTACAACGTAAAGGTGCCGGAGAAGGTCCCGGAAATCTATGAGAGAATCTACAATAGAATCTCAACCCGGACTGAGTTCACGTTGGTCGAATTTACGGGGCGAAAAGCGATCAAATCATACATCCGCCCGATCCTGAGCCTGATGAACGAAACATTTCAGCATTTGTACGGCTTTGTGCCGCTCGAGGAAGAACAGATGGTTCATCTTGCCAAACGGTATTTGCCTCTCATAGACCCGCGATTCCTTAAAGTAATTACAAGAGAGAATAAGGTCGTTGCATTCGTTCTCGGTATCCCCAATATGGACGAAGGCCTTCGTAAGGCGAATGGACGCCTTTTCCCTTTCGGGATATTCAAAATAATGCGTGCGGCAAAAAACTCGAAGCAACTTGATCTACTGCTGGGCGCGGTCAAGAAGGAATACCAAGGGCGTGGCTTAGATGTGCTCATGGGGACTGCGATGATGCGCTCGGCAAAGAATGCCGGGTTCGAGTGTCTCGACAGCCATCACGAGTTAGAAACCAACGTTAAGGTTCGCGCTGAAATGCAGCGCATGGGCGGGCAGATCCACAAACGCTACCGCATCTTCCAGAAACCACTTTAGTATGTCCAATGCAGCAGTCAGGGGATAACACTATGGAATTCGATAGATTGATTCGGGAAAGGCACAGTGTCCGCTCATATCTCCCCAATCCGGTCGAAGAGGAAAAGCTCAGGAAAATCCTGGAGGCGGCTGTTCTCGCCCCCACGGCAGCCAACCGGCAGGCTTTCCGGCTCATCGTCATCGCGACCGCCGGGCGGGAGGATGAATTGAAAAGAATCTACCCAAAAGCTTGGTTTACCCGGCCCCCTTACGTCATCTGCGCTTGTTCCCTTCCCGCAGAGGCCTGGACTCGAAAGGACGGAAAGAATTACAGCGATGTGGACGTGGCAATCGTCATGGACCATCTCATTCTCGCCGCCGCGGACCGGGGGCTGGGCACGTGCTGGGTGGGGGCATTCGACGCCGAGGCGGCTCGGGAAGTCTTGAATCTCCCCGATAACGTGGAGCCGGTCGCCTTCACGCCACTGGGCTACCCTGCCGACGAGCCGGTCGCAAAGAAGCGAAAAAACCTGGATGAGCTCGTCAAGTCCGAGACGTGGTGAGGCCTCGCGAGCAGTATCCCCATTCGGCGAGAACGCCTCAGGTTCCCATGGCACGGAGGAGCCGCAAAGACTGTGCTCGCTCGAGCGTAAAAGGACCCGCGAAGCTCTTAAAGGCAGTGGCTTCGTCCAAAGAGACGAACGGACGCCTCACCACAAAGACACAAAGGCGCCAAGCACGCCTGCGCGCAGCTCCGTCGCTGTCTTCGTGCCTTGGTGGTTGACAACTCCTACACAAAGTGTCTCCGGTGAAAGGAGGAGAAAAGATATGCGCACGGAAAAAGACATCAACCGGCGAAGGTTTCTCAAGGATTGCCTTGCGGGGGCAGCCGCAGTTGGATTCGGCGGCGGGCTTGTCCCTGCAAAGGCTTCCACGAGTGAGAGGGGACCTGTAGCGAGAAAAGCCTCCGAGCAAAGGAATGTGCTGTTGCTGGTCTCGGATGACCAGGGGCTGGATCAGTGTGGATGTTACGGGAACAAGAGCATCCGGACCGCAAATCTCGACGAGCTCGCCGCAGGCGGCGTGAGGTTCACCAACGCCTTCGCGACCGTCGCCTCCTGCAGCGCCAGCCGCTCGGTGATTCTCACGGGCTTGTTCAATCACGCCAACGCCCAATACGGGCACGAACATAGTTTTCATCATTTCCGGATGTTCGACTGGGTCAAACCGCTTCCTCTCCTTCTAAAGAACAGGGGCTACGCGACGGGGGTCATCGGCAAGCTCCACGTCGGCCCGCCTGAAGTGGTTCCTTTTGATTACGTCGCGCCGGGGCGTGAGCTCTGGGGAAACCGGAACGTGTATCAGATGGCAAAAAGAGCCGGGCAATTTTTCAACCAGAATCGCGACAAGCCGTTCTTCCTTTTGGTCGGTTACAGCGACCCGCACCGAGGCGGAAAGGGATTCGCGAACAATCGGGATTACCCGGGGATAAAGAAGACAACCTATTCACCATCCGATGTGACGGTGCCCTGCTTTCTGCCGGATTGCCCGGAAGTTCGAGGCGAGCTTGTCGAGCAATACCAGGCGATCAGCAGGATGGACCAGGGAGTCGGGATGGTCATCGAGGAGCTGAAGAAGTCCGGCCGTTACGATGATACCCTCATCATCTACATTAGCGACAACGGCATTCCCTTCCCCGGCGCCAAGACGACGCTCTACGACCCGGGCGTCCATCTGCCGATGATTGTTCGGTCACCGACGCTCTCCAGGTCCGGCTTAGTCAATGACGCCCTCGTCAGCTACGCCGACATCACACCGACAATCCTCAAATGGACGCGGACGGCTCCGCCCAAGTACCCACTTCACGGGAGGTCGTTCTTCGGCATTCTTGGCCAAGTGCACCCAAAAGGCTGGGACAGAGTCTTCGTCTCCCACACATTCCACGAGATCACCATGTATTATCCGACGCGGGGAATCAGGACTCGCCGGTTCAAGTACCTGAACAATCTCTTCCCGGAACTGGAGTACCCGCCCGCCTCCGACCTCTACGCCTCCGCGTCGTGGCAGGCAATCCTCCGACGGAAAGACGGCATGATGGGAAAGCGAAGCGTGAAGGCCTATCTCCACAGGGACAGGGAGGAACTCTACGATCTCAGCAGCGACCCGTGCGAACTGAAGAACGTCGCCGGCGATGCGTCATACGCCGCAACGCTCGAGGAAATGCGCCGCGAGCTATTGTCCTTCCGCCGCAGGACGAAGGACCCGTGGCTTATCCTGCTGAATTACGAGAAACGAGAACGCTGATTCGTTTGCGAGACCATTGCGCTCGCCGGCGCCCGTGGAAAGACATGGGCAGAATGGCCATGCCACGGTCCGCGCTTCCGCTGCGCCGCAGCTCTCTCAGTGGGGTGGCAGCCGAAAATCGGTATGATGTGCGATCCGTGCTAAATGTCGGACCTTCTGGGAGAAAAGGTACGGGGTCTGCCGGGCTTGTCCTTGAACATTCCGCGCATGGTGTAGAGTTGGATCAAGCCCCGGTTCAGGAGTCTCTCTCCGGCGCCGACCTCTGGGGTCGTCGTATCGCTCGCCCCATACCCCCCGTAAGCCGCCGAACGGATGTCCGGGAGGTAGTAGCCGGGCCAGCCGTGATACCCGCTGCCGGTATAGCCGAAAACGTAAGCATGAGGGAGGTCTGCGGCTTCGCGGAGATATTTTTGATATATGTGAAACGGCTCGCCGGGCAGAGTGACGATTCCGATTTCCCGGTTGATGAGGACTGATGCGACGCCCAACGTTAACTTCCCCTCGGGATTCCAGCGGTTCTCAAAAGTCAGCACCTCGGAGAGGATTTTCAGTTCGGAAGACTTCCCCCGCTTTCCGTTCATTTCCTCGAGCACTTCCTCGACTTCCTTCGCAAGCAGATTTCCCGCCTGCCTGACAAGCACAAAATCTTCCTCGCTGCCAGCCGTCCGCCCCAGAAAGAGCGGATTGATGTCGCCGCCGCACCCTTGAATGAACATGCACATGGCGTCCCGCCCTGGCGGGAGGCGCTTTTCAATTCTCCTCATCGTGACGCCGGGGTAATCCGCGGAGATGTTGGTGTTCTTCGGCCCGAGGACGACCGGATGGCAGGCGTAGCAGACGATGACAGCCCTGGTTTTTCCTTTCTCATCGTCAATTCGAATCACGCCAACCGTCGGGTCAACGGAGCCGAGGGGAATCCTCCACGGGTTCTCGAAATAAGTTGTCGCCGTTCCGTCCCGCTCCCGCTTCAGGCGATTGTAGCCAATGGTGATGTTTCCCTCGGCGGCAGAGATGAAGGCGGGGAAGGTTTTCGCCCTTGCCTCTTTGACCGCTTGAAGAATACGCTCCTCGACGGTTCGGCGCAAGGGCTTCTCTTTGGAGGGGAAATCCAGTTCGTTCAGGTCCGGCCCGGCATGAGTGTGCGTGCTGCACAGGAGGAGGTTCGGTATGCCGATGTTCTCCAACTGCTTCCTCAGCCAGGGCGATTGAAACTCGCACACGTCCCAGCTCACCAGAGCGACCTTTGTCTCGCCAGATTCAAGATAGGCGACTCGTGCGAAGAGTGGATCGTGCACGCCGGTGGAGGGGCCTCGCCCGGCATATCCGAACATCCTTCCCCCGACGGGTGGTGTGATTTCAACTTTCGACAAGCCCACGCGGATAGCGGGAGCGAACGAGCCTGCCGAAGAAATCGAATTCCCCTGAAACAACAATAACGTAACCAGGAGCAAGATGCCGTAGTGTCCGACTTTCATCGTCTTTTCCTCTCAGACTTCAGTGGTTGCGTGCCATTAACGAGGTTTCACTCACTTTCCCTCCAGGATACTCGGTCATTGGGCGCCCTAAGAAGGGACTCATACTACCATGATTCTGCGGGAAGTGACCGATAATTCGTAAGTCCCGAGGAGAGCTAAAGGAAGCGGCGTTGACGGGCAATCTCGATGCGCGGTCTTCGCCGATGATTCTGGTTTTGACGGGGCGTTTCGTGTTATCCTCCGACTGGACGCCCAGAGGGCGATTTTCGCGAACAAAAGGTCGGTAGCATCGTTTAACCATATGGGAGTATTGAAACGGGATGGCCTGTCCCATGACGGAATCCGATGAGGTGCTGGTCAAGAGGTTTCGCCGGGGAGACGAGCGCTCTTTCGAGACCCTGTTAGACCGCTATAAAGGGAGGATTTACAGCTTCATCCTTCGTTTCGTGAAGGATGGGAAGACAGCGGAGGACATTTTTCAGGAAACGTTCATCAGGGTTTTCCGCAAAGGGCGCCATTTCAGGCGCCAGGCAAAGTTTTCCACCTGGCTGTACACCATCGCCGCGAATCTTTGCAGAGACGAGCTCAAGAGAAGAAAGCGAAGGCAAAGCGTCTCCCTGGATGAAACGGGAGCTTATCCCAAACTGGAAGGGCAGGGTACGCCTCGAATTCAGGCTATTCCCGATTCCTCCGACGGGCCGCGAGCGCAGGCCGAGAAACGGGAGTTGAGCCGGGTGCTCCAGCTCGCTCTCGATGAGCTGCCGGAAAACTCGCGATTGGTTATCGAGCTGCACGTGATGCACGGACTGCGATACCGCGAGGTCGCTGAAATCCTCGGGTGTCCTCTCGGAACAGTACAATCGAGAATGCACAATGCAGTTCAACTGCTCAGGAAGAAGGTTGAAAGAAAACTAAGCAAACCCATATAGCCGTCTTGGTGGAGATTCACGCCCGGCGGGTCAAACAAGCAAGCTTTTGGGTTGGATAAGACGGTGCACTTCGTACGTCACATAAGTAGAAGCCGGGTCGCGGGCAGCGTTTGCTATGGGCGGCGCAAACCATGCTTTTTGAGGTGGTATCATGGATAGGCAGTGTGAAAGATTCGAGGGGCTGATCGTTCATTACGTTCTGGACGAGCTGGGGCGCTCGGATAGGGAGCTTGTCGAGGAGCATGTCGGGGCGTGTCCCCGGTGCTCAAAGGCTCTGGAGAAGCTCCAGCGGCTGGTCTCCGTCCTCTCTCGTTATGAAATGGTGGAGCCTTCCGTGGCAGTGTGCGATTCCGTAAGAGAAGCTGTTCGGAAAGAGAGGCACAGCCCCAGAAAGCCCGTTTCGGTGGTGAGAGCGCTGACGGGGCCGTTCGCTCGCCGGCCGCTCGTGGCGGGGGCGTCGGCTGCGGCCGTAATCGCGGCAGTGACACTGCTGCTCGTCGTGCCGGCGCTGCGCTCCCCGGAAAAAGTTTCCGGTAAACCGAGCCTCGCAGAGTCCCCCGAAAAAGTGGCGACGGGAGACCGGGGCCATTTCGCAATAGAACACGGTATAAAGGCGGTGAGGAGTTTCGGAGATTACTTGTCGGACTCGTATAAGGCCATCACCCTTATCCGGGGGCCGGACGCTTCGGAGGTGCTCGCGGGTCACGAGTGGGAACGTTGGGTTGCCGACGCGATGGCGCTACAGGAGAACAAGCGCCTTGAGTCGCAATGGCCGCTGCTGTCCGATCTGGAAAAACTCTACAGGCGAATCACAGATTGCGGCGGCAAGTTTGGAGAAGAAGAAATAGGACGGATAACGCAGCTTATTTCGGAGATGAACCTCGTTGAGCGTACCAAACAGGCCCTCGATTCGGAGAGATGATTCGCCGCTGGGTGGGCGGAAGCAGTTCCGCCCGCGCGTAACGCGAGCCGGAGAGCTTTCTTCGGGAGGGAAGAGTGCCTCGCCGAAGTGCTTCGTTTGCCCGGAAGGAAACATCGCGCGTGTTCGAGCGCCTTGCCGCTCGTCGTGGGAGATGGAACCATGGTGAAGTTAATCACAAAACGCAATGTCACGATTCTCAACCTCGCGCTTGCGGTCATTTTCTTGGTGACCCTTAGCGTTGTGGCGATTCCCTTCCTCAAGAAGGAGCCGATCCCCTCTTTGTTTTCCGACGAACCGGCTCGTAAACCGAAGATCTCTCCATCGCAGCCGAAACCGCAGGAAATACAGGAAATATACGTCTGCCCCAAGCACCCGGAAGTAACATCGTCCTCGCCGGGGAAATGTCCCCAGTGCGGCTCCGAGCTGGAGAAGGTGGACCGCTTCGCCGGCATCGTCAAGAGAGACCTTTTTTTCGATCCCCGTCTCAGGCCGCCCCCGGTCGTGAAGGTTACGCCACCACCTCCGCTGCAATGGGAGCTTGCCGGGGTGACGAAGGTGGGCGTTGATTACGTGGCTATCATTCGCGATAAGTCCAAAAGGGTGGGTAGGGGGTATAAAGAGTATATGGTGAAAGAAGGTGAAGACGTGCCCGGCTATTTTGGGGTGACCATTGTGAGCATCACCCCGTCTCCCCCCTCCGTCAAGTACGACAGGGCGGGCGTCGGCGAGGAAGAACTCAAGATGGGAGAGCGAGCCCCCGCCGTTGCCGGAAAGTCAAGTCAGCAGTGGGTGGAGATCATCAGGCCCATGAGGGTGGGCTACACCTACGTCGTGAAGCTTCCCGAGCTGCAAAAGCGCATTGCGACTGTAGCGGACTACAGGGGAACTTTCGGATTGGAGCCGAGCATGCAAGGCACGAGAGGCGCCGGGCTGAAGATAACGACCCTATCCCGCGATAACTTTCTTTACGTCGCCGGGTTGCGGCAGGGAGACGTCGTCAACACCATCAACGGCACGGTGGTCTCTGATGAGGCTTCGGGCCTGTCCCTTCTGCGGTCCGCCGCCCAAAAGGGGTTTAGCATTCAGTTGGGAGTTACCAGAGGCCGCACAAGACGAGCGATGGTCTATACTCTGGTGAAAAAGTAGGAGGGCGCCGCGTCATGAGCTCCGTTCACCCGGGCGCATCGAAAGTGCTCCCGGCGCCTTCGGAGGGGCATACGCTGCATCTCGGGTAGAAGTTAACGCACTCGTCCAGTGACAGCTTTCTGTATGCCGGCGGATTGCGAAAGGGAGACGCGACACGGTGCGAAAGGGGATAACATCCAGTTGGAAACGCTCAGGGGACGCAGAAATCGAACAATCGTCCATACTTTGCTCAAAAAGTAGGAGAGGAGAATGAGAACCGTCACTTCAGCTATTCTGTTTCTGAGCGCGCTTGCGATTGCGTCGGTGCCTTTCGCAGAGCAAGCCCCGACGCTTCCCGGCGTCCCCGGCGGCCAGCCGGCGCCGAGAGCCATTGGCCCGGGGACACCTGCCGCCCCGCCCGGAGCGACGCCACAACCCACTGTTCCGACAACGGCTCCGAGCACAATCCCCACGAGGCCTCCGACAACAGCTCCTAAGATAACTCCCACGGCGCCTCCGACAACGGTTCCCAGAACAACCCCCGCCCCAACAACGCCCCCCTCCACCCGGCCGACGACCAAGGCTGTAACCCCCGCCGCTGGCGACGACCTGATCCCTTTTGAATTCGACAACACGCAACTGTCGAGCATTATCAAGATAGTGGCCACCAGCACCCGAAGGAACTTCTTGATACAGATGCCCATCGCCGGGTCGGTCACGATTCATTGCCCGCAGATGATCCCCGCCAACACGGCTTTTGACATCCTGGGAATCATCCTCGACTCACAGGGTTACACCATGCTCGTGACCGAGACACCTCCTCTCATCTTCGTCACCAAAAAGGCCGGCTCGGAGTCACTCCCCACGAAGTTGATGGTTCCGGAGGAGGGCGGTCCGGAGGAAAAGCACGAGCTGGCGACCTTGATTGTGGTGCTCAAGTACGTCTCAGTGGACGACATGCAGAATATCCTCAGAAATTTCAAATCCACCAACTGCGTCATGACCGCCTATCCGGCGGGAAATTTTCTCATCTTGAAGGACGAGCAAGCGAAGTTGAAATACCTTCTGTCCCTCATCGAGAAAATTGACGTGGCGGGCACCGCCAGCAAGGTGACGATGGTGGAGCTGAAATATGCGGACGCCTCGGAAACGGCTTCCCAGCTCACGGAGCTTCTGGCTGCGAAGGAAGGCGCTCGGGTGACGAGTAGTACAGCCGTCCGGCGGCCTCCGACACCAACGAGGACTACGGGGCGGCCGGGGACGCCTTCCAGACTTACGACGGCTTCCCCAACCATCGTGGGGACGGCCACGCCGTTGAAGATTCTTGCCGACGCGAGGACGAACAGGCTGATAATACTCGCCTCGGAAAAAGATACCGAGTACATCATCAACCTCGTCAAAGACCTCGACAAGGAACCGACCGAGGAACAGTATCCCATCCGGACTTATATCGCCCAATACCAGAATGCGGAGGACCTCGCTGACACTCTGGCATCCTTTGTTTCGGGCCGTCCGCGTACGACGACAGGGCGTCGCACGACAAGGACAACCGGCGCCCGCACCAGAAGCGTCGGACAAACTGGCAGGACGACCGCAGCCAGAACCACCGGGCCCACCGCTACCGGCGCGAGGAGCGCGGTCACAGGAGGGACGGAGGAAGCTTTCTTCCTGGCGGACCCCGCGACGAACATGATTCTCATCCAAGCAGACCCACGGAACCTCGACATGTATTTTAATCTCCTTAAAGAACTCGACCGGCCCCAGAAGCAGGTGCTGATCGAGGTTTGGGTCGTGGAAATCAGCTCCAAAAGCCAGCTCGACATCGGCTTAGAGTTCAAGTCCGCAGAAATCGGACCCGGGGAGCGAATCGGACCCATGCAGGATGAGATTTTCGGAGGTTCGAACTTCGACCTCGGATTGTCGGACCTTCTTTCCGGGGCGGGCTTTCCCTCGTCGGGCGTCTCTCTGGGGATGCGCAGCTTGACCAACACCAGTTTAAACGTGGGGGGGAAGAGTTTCTATATCCCAAACATTGACACTTTCCTCCGCGCCCTGGAGGAGGATACCGGGTTCAACATTCTCTCCTCGCCGAAGTTGATGACCTTGAACTACGAAACAGCCTCCGTTGATGTCTCCGATGAGATTTCCATCGAGGAGTCGAGGATAGGCTACGGTACGACAGACCAGGAGCAGGCCGCCGCCGGTTACGCGGCTACAACTACATCAACGTATCAAAGAGAGCAGGTCGGCATATCCCTGGAAATCACTCCCCAGATCAACAGCGACGATAGCGTGATCATGGACATTGACCTGGTTGTGGGGAGCATCGCAGGCATAGAAAATATCGAGGATGCAGGCACCAGGCCGGTGATCGCCAACCGTTCGACAATCACCAGGGTGAGAGTGGACAACGAGAGAACAATCGTCATCAGCGGGTTGAGAAGAGCGGACAAGACGAACACGACATCGAGAGTGCCTATCCTCGGACACATCCCTATCCTCGGTATGCTCTTCAGTCACAGCCGAACCTTGACTGTAAACACCAACCTGCTCGTATTCATCACGCCGCATATCATCAGCGACACCTTGGACATGCTGGCGGTGACCGATCTTATGAAAAACCAGGATCTGGAGAAAGAGCGTGCACGCTTCCAGCCGACGAAAAAAAGCCGCAAACGCTCTATCTTGAAAAAAGGCCGTGAGCCGGGGTGGGAGTGGAAAAAATAGCTCGCCCGACAACGGCCTTAGGAATGAAAATTGCTCCTCAAAACGCAGCGTGAGTTTCGGTAAAGATAGGAAGTTCTCAACATGGCAAAGAGACAATTAGTCGGCGAAATCCTGATAGAAAAAGAGGGACTGAAGGAGCAGCAGCTCAAGGAATGCCTCGAGATTCAGAAACAGGACGGGCGAAGAATCGGCGAGGTCCTGTTGGAAAAGGACTATATCACCGAAGCAGCCCTCCTGGAGGCCCTCAGCATCCAGAACGGCGTGCCCTACCTGGACCGGATTGACGAGTCGGTCGTTGACAAAGACCTTCTCACCCAGGTGCCGGTGATCTTTGCCAAGAAGAACAAGATGATTCCCCTTTACGCGGACGACGGGATAGTTACCGTTGCCGTCGCCGACCCCCTCAACATTCAGCCCCTCGACGACATCGGTTTGCTTCTCCACCGCGACGTGGAAATGGTGCTCACGCGGGAAAAGAACATCATTGACGCCATCAACCTCTACTATCACCACGATGCGCGCGCCGCCGAAAAGGTCGTCGAGGAGATGAAGGAGGAAGAGCGAGAGCGGGGCGAGGTCTATAATATCATCGAGGAAGAGACCGAGGACCTCATGGATGTCGCCGAGAAGGCGCCCATTATCAAGCTGATTAACACCATTATCTTCCAGGCCGTCAAAGAGCGCGCCAGCGACATCCACCTCGAAGCCACCGAGACAGAGTTGAAAGTGCGGTTCCGTGTTGACGGCGTTCTATATCATCGCCTCACGCCGCCGCGACAGTATCAAGCGGCAATCGTTTCCCGCATCAAAATTATGGCCAAACTCAACATCGCCGAGAGAAGGCTTCCGCAGGACGGTAAAATAGCTATCAGAGTCGCGGGGAGAGACGTGGACATCCGCGTCTCGATCATCCCCACGGTCAATGGCGAGCGAATCGTTTTGCGTCTCCTCGACCGGGCGAGCGTTCTCATTGACCTCGTGGATTTAGGTATGCACACCGATACCCTGGAGAAGATTGCCAAGCTTATCTCGCTGTCCCACGGAATCATCCTGGTCACGGGGCCCACCGGTTCCGGCAAGACGACGACACTCTACGCGGCTCTCAGCAGGATCAACTCGGAAGCACAGAACATCATAACCATCGAGGACCCTGTCGAATATCAGTTGCAGGGAATCGCCCAAATCCAGGTCAAGCCAAAGATTGATTTGACCTTTGCCAACGGGCTCCGCTCCATTCTGAGGCACGACCCCGACGTCATCATGGTGGGTGAGATACGCGACCACGACACCGCCCAGATGGCGACCCAAGCCTCTCTGACGGGGCATCTCGTCTTCAGCACCCTGCATACCAACGATGCCCCGGGCGCCGTCACTCGCCTTGTGGACATGGGAGTCGAACCGTACTTGGTCTCCTCGTCGGTCATCGCCATCCTGGCTCAGAGGCTTGTCCGCGTCGTGTGTTCCGAGTGCAAGCAGCCCTACGAGCCGGACGAGAGAGCCCTCGCGGAAATCGGTTTGAGCCGCGAGAAACTCAATAACGCCGTCATCTACCGCAGCCGAGGATGTCCCAACTGCCTGGGGACGGGATTCAGAGGCCGAAAAGGAATCTTTGAGTTTCTAATCATGGACGGGGCCATCAGGAAGCTGGTGTTGTCCCGGGCGGATTCTAACACCATAAAGGAAACCGCCATCAAACGGGGAATGCGCACGCTCAGGGGCGACGGGGCGTTGACCATGGCGCAAGGGCTTACGACGATAGAGGAGGTCATGAGGGTCACCCAGGAGGACATCTTCTGAGGAAGCGATGCTTTCCGGCCGAGGCCGGGAGGGAAGGACAACCAGCGCGAAAACATCCTTACTGTTACAGGAGTTGTTGCACGCCATGCCTGTTTATGAGTACAAAGCACTCGATGTTTCCGGAAAGAGCGTCACCGGCATCGTTGACGCCGACACAGCGAAAGAAGCCCGGCAGAAACTCCGCATGCAGAACCTCTACACCACAGGGGTCGTCGTGGCGGAGGAAGCGGTGGCGCTGACCTCCGAGGTCCGGGCACGCAGGGTTCTGCGAAGGATCAAGCAAAAGGACATCACCACCGCCACGAGGCAACTGGCCACACTCCTTCGCTCTGGGATGCCCTTGGTCCAGTCGCTCTCCGCCATCATCGAACAACTGGAGGGGGAGGGACATCCCCTTCAGAAACCGATGCTCGAAATCAGGGAGAAGGTCAACTCCGGCTCCTCTTTTGCGGACGCTCTCACCGATCATCCAAAGCTCTTCTCCGTCCTTTACATCGGGATGGTTAGAGCGGGGGAGTCCGCCGGGGCACTCGAAACCATTCTCCAACGCCTTGCCGAGTACCTCGAAAAGAGCGAGAAACAGAGAAACAGCATCCGCTCCATCATGGTCTATCCGTTAGTGATGTTTTTCGTAGGAGGGGCCGTGCTGGTGTTTCTAATGACCTACGTGGTTCCGACGCTGACACGGCTGTTCGTGGAGATGGGCCGCGACCTTCCTCTTCCCACGCAAATACTGATTGGCATCAGCGGCTTTATGAAAAGCTACAAGATATTGTTCGTCCTCGCGGGCCTCGTGATAGGAATCATAGCTCTGAAAAGGTACATACGGAAGGAAAAGGGGAGGTTCGCGTACGATTCCTTCCGGCTGAAGCTCCCTATGATGGGCACTCTGGTTCGCAAGTCGTGCATGGTTCGGTTCGCCCGGACCCTGGGCACGCTGGTGGCGGGGGGTGTTCCGTTGCTGCAAGCGCTGGAAATTGTCAGAAACGTCGTGGGGAATGCCGTTATCGGCAAGGTTCTCGATGAAGCCAGGGATAACATCGCCCGGGGGCAAACCATCTCCGACCCCCTGAAGAGTAGCGGGCAATTCCCTCCCATCGTGACCCATATGATCGCCGTCGGCGAGGCAAGCGGCAACCTCGAGGAAATGCTCTTCAACGTCGCCGACGCTTACGAAGATGAGGTGCAGTCGTCAATAAACGGATTGACCGCTCTCCTGCAGCCGCTTATAATCGTCGTTATGGGAGTGATTGTTGGATTCATCGTGATTTCGATTCTTCTCCCCATTTTCGACATGAACCAACTGGCGGCGTGACAGAAGTTCAGCCGCTGATGGGAAACGGAGGTTGAGCCATGAAAGGGTTAGGACGTACGAGAAACCGCAGGGGCTTCACTCTTGTGGAGCTGCTGGTGGTGGTTACTATTCTCGGCATACTTGTGACGGTCGTCGGCGTGAGGGTGATGCGCCATCCGGATAAAGCACGCCGCGTCGCAGCAAAAGCTCAGATAGCGAACTTCAAACACGGCCTCGAGGAGTTCTACATTGACACCGGCGTTTATCCCAGTGGCGAGGAGGGGCTGAAAGCCCTCGCTCAAAAACCGATGGATGCGGATATCGGCGACGCGTGGGACGGACCGTATTTCGACAAAATCCCCAAGGACCCCTGGGGGCACGAATATATCTATCGCCAACCCGGCACCGACGGCTCGGACTATGACATCATCTGCTACGGAAAGGACGGCGTTCAGGGTGGAGAGGATGTCAACAAGGACATAACCGACAAAAACCTCGATGAGAGGTGAGCCAAACCAGCGATGCTGCGCTCTCTTTCGGGAACTCGGTTGTCCCCTCCCTCACACAGAACCTATTGGGCTCCTTACAATGTGGCATAGAAAAGACGGATTCACTTTCCTGGAACTGGCGGTCGTGCTTACCATCATGGGCATCATGATGGTCGTCACTGTGCCCCGATTCAGCTCCAGTCTCTCCAAAGCGACGCTTGGCGGCGCCGCCCGAGGTCTGGCGGGAACAATCGTGTACCTGCGAAACGCCGCCGCTAAGGAAGGCCGCAGCGACGGGGCTGGGCATTTTCACAACGATTCATGTCTGGGGCATTTTTCGCAAAGGAGGGCGAAAAAATGAAGAAGGTGATCGCCGTTGTTGCAGGAGCTGTCTTTCTCGCGGGCACCCTCGCGGGGTGTGAGAAGGAAGGAGACAGCAAAGGCCCGGCCCGAGCCCGCGGAAGGCAAACAACCGTTTTGGGGAGATATGTTAGCCAGGAGAACCGGGACGAGTACCTGGAACTCAGAAAGGACGGAACCTTTTTCCTGCACGAAGGGGTCTTGGATTCGCACGGGAGATGGGAGATTTCGGGCCAGGAGCTAAGGCTGAACTTCCCGATCGGCCTTTCCACGACGGGAAAGATCGCGGGCGCTAAGATTGTGGACCGAGACGGCGTGCTCTGGGTCAACCGTCGGGCGCAGGACGAGCTTTCACGAAGAAAGCCAAGGACGCTCTCCCCGAAGGAAGCGCGGACTTTGGGGACGCACGTTGGCCAGTGGAAGGACGCGCGCCGCGTCACAGCAAAAGCTCAGATAGCGGACTTCAAACACGGCCTCGAGAAGTTCTACATTGACGTGGGGCGTTATCCCAGTGGCGAGGAGGGGCTGAAAATCCTCGTTCAAAAACCGATGGATGCGGATATCGGCGACGCCTGGGACGGACCGTATATCATCACGTACGCGGGGCTCGAGACAATCCGCACGGACGCCTGGGGGCACGAACGCTGGGTGGCCGAGAAAATCTCCACGGACCCCTGGGGGCACGAATACATCTATCGGCGACCCGGCGCCGACGGCTCGGACTATGACATCATCTGTTACGGAGAGGACGGCGTCGAGGGTGGAGAGCATGTCAACAAGGACATAACCGACAAAAACCTCGAGGAGGTCGGTTATCTCCTTGCCGAAAGCGGGCCCCTCAGTCCGGATGCAGAGCACCGCGTCGCAGCAAAAGCTCAGATACTGAAGTTGAAACACGGCCTCCAGGAGTTCTACATTGACACGGCGCGTTATCCCGGCGCGGAGGAGGGGCTGAAAGCCCTCGTTCAAAAACCGATGGATGCGGATATCGGCGACGCCTGGGAGGGACCGTATTTCGACAAAATCCCCAAGGACCCCTGGGGGCACGAATATATCTATCGGCAACCCGGCGCCGACGGCTCCGATTTTGACATCATCTGCTACGGAAAGGACGGCGTTCAGGGTGGGGAGGATGTCAACAAGGACATAACCGACAAGAACCTCGATGAGAGGTGAGCCAAACCAGCGATGCTGCGCTCTCTTTCGGGAACTCGGTTGTCCCCTCCCTCACACAGAACCTATTGGGCTCCTTACAATGTGGCATAGAGAAGACGGATTCACTTTCCTGGAACTGGCGGTCGTGCTTACCATCATGGGCATCATGATGGTCGTCACTGTGCCCCGGTTCAGCTCCAGTCTCTCCAAAGCGACGCTTGGCGGCACCGCGCGCGCGCTGGCGGGAACAATCGTGTACCTGCGAAACGCCGCCGCTAAGGAAGGCCGCAGTTACTTTCTCAACATTGACCTCAATAAGAACCAGTACTGGGTCACAATCATCAACGAGGAGGCAGACCTCAGCGAGATTGATTATCAGGAACCGGATGTCCTTGACGATGAGATTTACAAAGAGGTCAGCGACGCTTTCGTCGCCAGAACCCGGTTGCAGAAGAAAGTTGCTTTTGCGCAAGTGATGCTTGAAGATGGAACGAAAGTCTCCGATGGCATGGTCACGATCGAGTTCCGTCCCGATGGTACAGCCGACGGGGCAATCATTTACCTGACGAACCCCAAGGAAAAGGTCCGTATCGTTTATCTCGAGCACTATAACGGGCAGGCGAGAGTTTACACGAGAGAAAAGGATCTTCCGGAGCCTCCGCCGGTCCCCACCGAAAGAGTGCCGCCGACCAACCCGAAGGATGCCTTATAAGGGTGCTATGAAGAGACGAGAAAAAGTAAATAACGCGGCTTTCACCTTTCTGGAGGTGCTCGTGGCTCTGTGTGTCGTCTCCATTTCCATCGTCACTCTGCTCAACTGCCATACAGTAAGCCTGAGAAATTACATCAAGTCGCAAACCATCTCCCGGGCTACGCTCCTCGCCGAAGAGAAAATCAACGAGATCGAGGCCAAGAGCTTCCAGAGGATAGACGATAGTGAACCTGGAGCCGGAGAATACGTTAACGGATTGAAGTATCTGGTGGCGGTAGGGGATTTCTACGACGAGGAAGAGACGGAGGTTTATCAGCCGGAATGGAGGCTCGATTATTGGTGGCTGAGTATCGCAGAAGAAACGGAATATCAGGGCGTGCGAAAAGTCACCGTCGAGGTGTTTTTTGGGGAGGCGCCTGATGACGTTTATTCCGAGGACGCAACGAATATAGACCCCTGGAGTGAGGAGGAGGCCAGCCCGATGGTGAGGCTGGTGACCTATATCGTTTCCACGAACACAAGGGAGGATGCAAGAAGTGGTTCAGCACCGAGTCGCAGAGCAGGGCGAAGCGCGGGTTAAGCGCGGCTTCACGCTTGTCGAGATGATGCTTGCAGTCGCGTTGTTGTCCATCATCGTGACGGTTATCTACAGCTCCTTCCACACTTTGGGCCGCATCATGCGAAGGACCGAGCGGACCAAGGGCGCCTACCAGGCGGCGCGCTTGGTTATGTCTCGCATGAGAGAGGACCTTAGCTGTGCATATTTTTCCCCGACGCGAAAGAATTTCGTTTTCAAAGGAGAGGACATTGAGGGAATTAAGGACGATGCCGGGGCCGATGCTTTGACTTTCGTCACCACAGCCCATGTCATTTCCGGGCGGGATGTCCCCGAGGGGGACCTCGCGGAGGTCAGTTACTATCTCGATGAGGAGAATCGGGGCCTTCTCGTGCGCAGAGAAGATGTCAGCCCGGATAGCAAGCTTGAAATGGGGGGCAACTTCGACATTCTGGGCAAAAACGTTGTTGGACTCAACTTCACTTACCTCGACGGCCGAGAGGAGCCGGCCCGGAGAGCGGGCGGAACCACGACAGACTTAGATAAAGCCGAGGAGGAGAAGAAGGCCTGGAAATATGAATGGGACTCCGAACAGACCCCTTATCTGCCTCGGGCCGTGAAGGTTGACCTTTCCGTCCTGAACGAAGAAGGCGACGTGCAGGATTTCTCCACGACAATACTATTGGCGATGGGCCGAACCGCAACTTCGACCCAACCGAGCGACCCGAACAGAGTCGCGCCGCCCCGTGCGCGCAGGGGCACGCCGCGTGGAGGCCAGCCGTCGCGTCTCGGGCCAAGCGGCCCCCGGGACAGGCGAGGCGGCGAGCGCGGAGACCGCAGAGATTCCGGCCCCCGCCGCGGCCGAGACCAAGGCCGAGGAGGAAACCAAGGGTCCGGTTCGGGGCCCCGCACGCCGCGCTCCGGCGGCGGAGACCGGCGGCCCAGTGCGCCGCAATTTCAGAGGAACGCACCCAATGCACCACGAAGAATGTCCCCAGGAATGCCCGGCGGCACACGATAAAGGAATCGCCCTTCTCGCAACTCTGGCTGTCGTTGCCATCCTGGCGGTTGTAGTTCTTGACTTCAGCTTGTCGGTTCGCGTGGACATGCACATTGCCGCGAACTTTCGCGACCGTCTGGTCGCCCTCGAGGCCGCCAAGGCGGGCGCACATTATGGAATATACATGTTGCGGCAGGATAGCCCCGGCCGCGACGACCTTCAGGAGGAGTGGGCAGAACCCTTCGGAATCGTCCTGGACAAAACCGACCCCCTTAAGATCGCAGAGGAAAGCGAACTGGACGAAGATGAAGTCGGGCTGGATGAACACGAGGACTTCGTCGCGCGGGAGAAGGAGGGTAACGTCGCCACGGCCAGGATAGTGATCTGCGATGAGGAAAGAAAGATCGGCGTCAACTTCCTCGCCGGGCAGAGCGCCAACCCCATGTACAGGCAATGGATACAAAACCTCATCGAAAACCTCCAGGAAAAGTCCAATTTCCCGGACGTGGACGCCTATGAGCTCGTTGAGAACATCACCGACTGGATTGACACCGACGACGACGGTGACGCAGAGTACACCTACTACGAAGACCTGGACGAGCCTTATTCCTGTCGGAACGGTCCTATGGAGTCAATCTACGAGCTCAAGCTCGTCAAGGGAATGACTGACCTGATTTTCTTCGGCGACACGCCCTATCCCATGCAGCTATCGGGGAAGGAGGAAGACCAGTGGGAGGAACGAGAGCAACTCGGATACACCCTTCCAGAAACCCCTCCCTGGGGAAGAGAAGAGGACCCTGAGGCGATTTACGGACTCGTCAATTTCCTGACCGCCTACTCCACCGGCAGAGTCAACGTGAATACCGCACCCCGCGAAATCCTCGAGGTTATGCTCGGCAACGATGAGACTCGGGCAGACGACGTTATCCTCGCCCGAGAGGAGGCTCCTCTCCAGTCGAAGGAAATTCAAGGCATCATAGGCCCGGACCTTTACACTCTCCTGGGTAGGGGGTCGCTCATTGCTTTCCAAAGCACCTACTTCAGGATAGAGTCCACCGGCAAGTTCCATAAAGCAGCAGTCAAGGTTATAGCAATTATTTCCCGCAGCAACACGAGGGACATAGCCATCCACTATTGGCGGGTCGAAGATGTCAGGTTGGAGAGTTCCTCCGACGACATTGCATGGACGAACGTCATGTGATAGAGTGGTCACAATCTGGATGGCTCACCTGACCACGGAGGAAAGTTGAGCGAACTAAGCGTCGCAAGAAAATCTGTTGGGATTGACATCGGCAGTCATTCCCTGAAGGCTGTCGTCGCCTCGAAAAAGGGCCCGTCGGTCCTTATCAGCCGCTTTGTCGAGATACCGGTCTCCCGCTCAGGCCCCGCCGAAGCTGAGGAGCTCGCCGCTGCGATGGAAGAGCTCTGTAAACACCTGAAAATCGGTTCCGCGTTAGTCGTAAGTTGCATTTCCACCCAACAGGCGACCGTTCGCAATCTCGAGATCCCCTTCAGCGAAGAAGAAAAGGCCCGGCAGATACTGAAGTTTCAGACAGAGCCATATCTTGCCTTCCCCATTGAAAAAGTTATCGTGGACTTCTACAACACCGAATCGGCCCCCGAGGGGAGAATGAAGGTTCTCCTCACTGCAATCCACAAAGATGCCATAAAAGAGCATCTCGCGCTTCTCTCCCGCAGTCAGATTGATCCCGAGGTCGTGGATGTGGATTTCATGGCTCTGTCAAACACTGTCATTCGTGCCGAGCCGGGGTTGCGGGAGGGGGCTGCAGTCGTCTTCGATGTCGGCGCCTCCAAAACCGTCGCTTGCTACCTCCAGGAAGGGAAACTGCTCGCTGTCCGGTGCATAACCCTCGCCGGAGATGACTTCACCACGGCAATAAGCAAAGAGCTCGGCGTCAGCTTCGAGGAAGCGGAGCGCATTAAGGTCGCAGGGGGCATCTCCGACGATTCGACTCAAGGTCGCGCAGAACGAGCTCGCTCTGCCATCGGCTCAGTTCTCAAGCGATTCGCGGCCGAACTGGACCGTACAATGCATTATTTCGCCTCTCAGGTCAGGGCTGGCACATTCAACAAGGTTATCCTGTGCGGTGGAGCGGCATCTTTGCCGGGCCTCGACGGATTCCTCGCAGAGAGGCTATCGGCGGAAGTTTCCGTTATCTCTCCCTCGGAGGCGCTGAAGAACAGGTCCGGCCAGCAATTGCCTCTCCCTCGATTCGCGACCGCCGCAGGGCTGGCTCTCCGGGGCCTCGGCGAATCTCTCTGTCTCCAGAACTTCCGTCAGGAGGAATACGCTTACTCCCGTCCGTTCCGAAGGCTGAGGAAGAGGCTTGCCCTCTCCGGGGCGCTGGTGTTCGGGGTGGCTGCCGTCCTTATCTTCAACCTCTTCGCCTCCCTCGACCGATACCGCGCCGAGCAGCTCGACCTGGAGTTTCGGATTCGGACCAAGCGAAGGACAATCTTCCCCAACAAGAGCCCCACGGACATCGCGCAAATGCGCGAGCTTCTCGAGGAGGAAGCAAATAAATTGACGCCTTTTCGGGAACTCTGCCGCAACATCTCGCTTCTGGAGGTGTTCGACGACCTGTCAACGAGAATCCCAAAAGATATGAACGTGGAGGTATCTCGTTTTCAATATACCAAGTCCAATCTGCCTCAATTGTCAGGCACGAAACGAAGGCGAACCCTCCGGCCCAAAGGCCCATCATGGGGCGGTACCTTAATCTTCAACGGCACTGTCTCTTCTAACCCTCAGGATGTGGTGAAGCTGGAGAGAATCCTGAACGAGTCACCCTGTTTTGGCGAGGTCGTGAACAAAGGCGGAACCTCCCAGTCCAAGGGCGGCAGAATAAACTTTCAGTTCACGCTCAAGTTAAAGGAGCCTCGTACTTAGGTGGCACGTGCCTTCTCTCAAAGAGAAAGAAACGTTATTATCGCCGGCGGAGTTTTCGTCATTTGCTTCCTGGCGTACTGGTTTGTGCTCTTGCCGCAGAAGGGGGAGCTCGCCAATGTGCGGGCCAGAGTTCGCGCCATGTCCGACGAATACAAAGAGATCCGGAAGATACAGGGGCAATATAGCCGGCTCAAGAGAGAAACCGACCCTGTCATGCAAAGGATTCTCCGGCGACGGAAGGACTTCGACCTGTCGGCCTTTGTCGCCGAGAGCGAGAATCAGCAGAACTTCAAGAGAACCCGTGAATACCCCCCGAGCCGCGACTCTCACGGCAATTTCGACAAAACCACGGCGCGTTTCCGATATGATGATAAAAGCCTTGACCAGATCGTCCAATTCCTCAAAGTTATCGAGGAGCCGGAGAATGTCATCACCATAGGATCGCTCACCATAACCCCCAAAAGTACCTCCGACCCCTCTCGGCTGAATCTCGAGTTCAAATTGGCCACGGTCGTGCCCGCAAAAGGAAGTGAGTGATTATCCCCATAATCCGGCAGGCCCGGCTCGCGGTCAGGAGAAAGCTTCGGGGGGCTTTCCGTCAGGAAAGCTCTAATCGGTGCGGTTCGGCTGGGACTTCGGCTCTTTTGGCTCGAGCTTCCTGACATCCGCTGAGACCGCTTTTGCCTCATCCTCTCTTCCAAGAGCCTTCAGGATCAACGCCTTGCTCCTGAGCGCATCAACGGACCCGGGTTTTATCCGAAGAGCCTCCTCGCACGAAGCAAGCGCCTTATCGTACTGTCCAAGCTTCGCCAGACACCGTGCCCTGCCGAGGCAGGCTTCCGCGTAGGAGGGGCGAAGGAAAATCGCTCGCTCGAAAGATTTCAGGGCCTCCTCCCATTTCTCCAACTTCTCCTGAATCGTCCCCCGCTGGCAAAAAGCCTCCGGGTAATCCGGCCTTTCTCGGACCGCTCTTTCGACCGCTATCAGAGCCTCCTGAAACCGCCCCAATCGCTCTAAGCACACGCCCATGCGAAGGTACGCCCGGGGATAACGCCGAGGCAATTGAAGGATGTTCCGGTAGCACTTGAGGGCATCGTCGTACTTCCCTATTTCCTCCAGAACCAGCCCCTTGTTGAAAAGCGCTCGTTCCGAGGAGGGGCTGAGGCGAAGAGCGTTGTCGAAAGACAGAAGCGCAAGTTCGTGCTCCTTTTGGCTCGAAAGGACGATGCCCAGGGTGACATGAGCGCTCTCGTATTGAAAATCAGCTTTTATCGCTTCCTCCAGAGACCGGCGAGCTTCTTCGTCCCTGCCCAGCAGGTGCAGCGCCATTCCCCTGTTGTTGAGCGCAACAGCAAATTGTGGGTCAAGCCCTATCGCCTTGTCGTAGCACGACACCTCCTTTTCGAGCGTTCCCAGTTTACCCCAGGCGACTCCCATGGCATTGAAAACCCATGGGTCCTTAGGATTGAGCCTGGCGGATTTCTCGAATAGAGCGATCGCCCTGCGATAATCGTTGCTTTGCAGGGTGGCGAGTCCTTCGTTGTAAAGCCTCGCCGCTTTTGCCTTTGTTTTGTCGGATTTACGCCTTGAGAGACCCTCTCGGTCCCCCGTCGTGGCACAGGAGCACAGCAGCGAAACCACACACAGATAAAGGAATAACGATTGGGCTTTCTTCATCGCTTGCTTTCCCGGCTCGGCGAAACGAGAGATTTTTGAGCCAAACGCCTCGCTGGAGCGAGCCTCAACTTTTCCTTTCGGGCGTCGAGACTTCCTGCAAAAGCGGGGCGGTTTCCTCTCGACGGTCGGAAGGAGGCTTCTGCTGGCTCGCAGTCTTTTCAGTGAAAACCCCCATAGCCCTGAACTTCCGGTATCTTTTCTCGATTAGCTCGTCCGGCGGTATTGGCATAAGCTTATCGAGGTAGGATAGCAACCATTGCTTGAGAATCCGGCCCATTTCGGCGGGGTTGGCGTGGGCGCCGCCGAGAGGCTCGGGGATTATCTCGTCAATCAGCTTGTGCTCGGCAAGATCGTCTGCCGTCAGCTTGAGGGCTTTCGCCGCGAGGCCCATTTTGCTGGCATCCTTCCAGAGAATCGCCGCACATCCCTCCGGCGATATCACCGAATAATAGGCGTTGCGGAGCATAGCGACGACGTCGCCGATACCGATCCCGAGGGCTCCACCGCTGCATCCCTCGCCGGTTATCACGATAATCATGGGCGTTCGCAATTGCATCATCTCTCTCAGATTCAGAGCGATGGCCTGCGCCTGCCCCCTCTCCTCCGCCCCAATCCCCGGATAAGCGCCGGGAGTATCAATGAGGCTTATCACCGGCAGATGGAACTTCTCGGCCATCTTCATCAGCCTCAACGCCTTCCTGTACCCCTCCGGGTGGGGGCAGCCGAAGTTCCTCATAATGTTCTCTTTGGTGTCGCGCCCTTTTTGATGCCCTATAAGCATCACCTTTGCGTCCTCTATGATGCCCAACCCACCCACCATAGCTTTGTCGTCGCCGAAAAGCCTGTCCCCGTGCAATTCGGTAAAGCTCTTCGTGATCATTCGCACGAAATCGAGCATGTACGGGCGACGGGGATGCCGCGCCAATTGAACTTTCTGCCAGGGCGTCAACTGCGAGTAGAGCTTCGCGCGCTGGGCGTCCAGCTCTTTCTCAAGGGTGACAATCTGTTCGGAGAGGTCAATACCGCTGCTTTCGGAAGACTTTTTCAGGGCTTCGATTTTTTTCTCGAGCTCGATGAGAGGTCGTTCGAAATCGAGAGCCGTTCCTGCCATTTGATCCTCCAATGGCTTGTTGTGTCCGATTCATCTGTTCTTCGTGGGGCTTGGCCTCGGCACACCGTAAATCCTAATCCTCGATGGTTACCTCGGTCCCGACGGGGACGATCTTGTACAGCTCCTCCACATCGCGGTTGAACAGCCTTATGCACCCCTGGCTGCTCTCTTTTCCGATGGAGGACTCGTCGTCAGTGCCGTGGATGCCGTACCCGCTTAGTTGTGACTGCTCGTCAACACTTTCCAGCTTCATCCACCGCGTCCCCAGCACGTTTTCCGGGTCACCGTAGCGGATAACTCTTCCATCCTTGAACCACGGCGGCTCTTTCACTTTATCCACAATTTTGAACTCCCCTACCGGCGTGCTGCTGAATTTCCCGGTGCCGATACGATATTCGTTCAATACCATATCCCCGCTCAACAGTTGAAGAATATTCCTGGACTTCGACACCTTCAATCGAAACTTGCCGGTGACAACTTTGAGCCTTTTTCCGATTTGCAGCCTCCGGGGGTCCACGTTGTTGCTTTCCTTCAGGAGGTCGGCCGTCGTGCCGAATCTCTTCGAGATGGCCTCGAGCGTATCTCCCCCCTGCACAACGTAGTACTGGCTCTCCGGAACCTCGGTGATGGCCGGGGAGAACAGAAGCTTCATGCGAAGTTTGAACATGGCCCTCTTCAGTTGGGGATAGTCCTTCTTCTCCTTCAGCAGCTTTTGAAGAATTTGTTGTGCACCCGCGAGATTATCTTTGCCCAACATGAGGCTCGCGAGTTCGATCTTAGCCAGGTCCTCGAAACGGGACCCGGAGCCGACAGCGGCTGCTTTTTTGCAGTAATCTTCCGCCGCGTGTCGGTCCTCCGCGGTGCCCCCGGCAGACCGCAACGTCGCCAGCGAATAGAACGCCTCGGCGTGGTTAGCCCGCATGGCCGGATTCTCGATGACCTTACCCCAGAATTCAGCCGCCTTTTCGCCTGCTCCTTGCGCCCCGTAGCACCTCGATATGAACAGAAGCGCTCGGTTCCCCAAGTTGCTGCCCTCCGGCGCCTTTTCGTAGCATTCCTCAAACTTTGCCCTGGCGTCCTGGTACTGTTTCTTCTCGAACAGCTCAATCCCCGCCGAGAGCACTTCATCGAGGGAGCTTTTAGGCGAGAAATCCGCCAGAAACTTCGTGAAGTACAGGGCTGCTGTCCCTATGACCACTATACCGACCAGCAGCGAGATGACTATTGGTTTCGACGTTTTCACTGTTCGTCCTCCGCCTCCGGAACAACTGTTCCCCGCTCACGAGAGCGCTTTGACGACAACTGGATTCCCTCGATGTCGCGAATAAACAAGCCGATGTCAGGGTAGCGGTGGTCCGGGTCCTTCTGTATGCAAGTCATCACAATCTTTTCCAACGCGCGCGGCACGCAGCGGTTGAAGCGGTGAATGGGCTTCGGACGCAGCCGCCTGTTGACGTGCTTCGAAAGCACCTCCTGGTCGCTTTTTCCCGAATAGGGCAGGCGCCCCGCCAGAAGCTCATAGGCGGTTATCCCCATGCTGTAAATATCGGCGCGCTCATCGTATCTTTCGTGCAGCACCATTTCAGGCGCAATGTACGACCTGCTGCCGGAAATCGCCCGTGAGAAAAGCCGCTCTTTGTCCTTCCTCACCGCGAGGCTAAAGTCTGCGATTTTCACCTCCCACCGCTTGGAAACGAGGATATTCTCCGGTTTGATGTCTCGGTGGATGACCTTGTTGCTGTGAAGGTACCGCAGCCCTCGCGCGATCTGCATCAGGATGTCGAGAGGATCATCTGCGACGTTCCCTTCACGCCGCAGCAGGCACTGCTTCAGATTGTTTCCCTCCACATATTCCATTACCACATAAGGCATTTCCTTATCGAGGGCAACGTCAAAAACTCTCACGATGTTGGGATGATTCAGACCTCTGGCGACCTCCGCGCCACCTACAAACAACTTCGTATTTCTCGCCGTGCGGCTGATTGCCGGCAACATGACGCGCAATGCGTAAACGTTCCCGTTGCCGACGTGGCGCGCCTTATGAATCTCAGCTATCCCCCCTTCATTGATCTTTCCGAGCAGCTCGTAATCGCCTATTCGTTTCCCAAAACTCATTTCTCGTCCTGTTCTGTTGGGAAATGTCTCTTGGCGGAAGAGTGTCTGCGCTCCCTTTTCGTTGGGAGTTCTCTTATCCCCTCGGGACGCGGCTCCTCTTCTGTTGCCAGCTTGTGTGCCACAGCGCGACAACAAACCCGCACCGGGCCCGAAGCCGCATACACCGCAAAGCAAAGAAACGCCGCTCCCTCGATATAGAACATCATGCCCCCAACCGCCACCAACATGATGACCAGATGCACGAAAGGCCTCTTTCCACGGGGACGCAGCATCTGCACGAGGGCAGGATACCGCAAGGTGCTCACCATCAAAAACGCCAGTGGGAGAGAAACCAGAATCAACAAGTGCGTCTGCCAGGGCTGAACCACGCCATCTTTTCCCAATGCGGCGTACCGGTGCAGGGCTATCACCAGAGATGCCAGAGCGCCCCCCGCCGCTGGCGAGGGCAAACCCGAAAAGTCGGTCTTTTTCCCCTCCTGCGCCTGCACGTTGTACCTCGCCAGACGCAAAGCCGTGCAGACCACGAAAAGGAATGCTACGCCAAGCCCTGTCCGCGGATTCCCTCCCAACTCCACGACGTGCAGTTTGTAAAGCAGCGCCATCGGCGCCACGCCATAAGTCACCAGGTCCGCCAGCGAATCATACTCCATGCCAAACCGGCTCGAGGTTCTCTGAAGCCGGGCCACCACGCCGTCACAGAAATCAAAAACCAGTCCGGCAACGATAGCTCCGGCCGCAATCACATAATTGCCCTCAAACGTAAGCGCCAATGCCGCAACCCCGCAAAAAAGATTCGCCGATGTAAAAAGGTTGGGAAGAATGTAGATTTTTCTCATCGCATCCTCGCCATTCGTGAAATCCCTCCTTTGACACGATCTCCTTCTCTGACCAGCACTTCCCAATGCGCCGGAATGAAAATGTCCACACGCGAGCCGAATTTGATCATACCTATCTTCTGGCCTGCTTGCACTGAATCATTCACTCCAATCCTGCAGACGATCCTGCGTGCCACCGCTCCCGCGATTTGACGAACCATCACTCTGTGCCCCTCCCCACGGATACCAACGGAGTTATTCTCATTCCTGAGGGAGGCCTCCGGAAGGTTCGCCCGGCAAAAGCCACCTTTTCGATACTTTAGGTATTCCACCCGCCCCGCGATCGGAGCGTAATTGATGTGCACGTTGAATAAACTCATAAAAATGCTGATGCGCTGGCTCTTGCCCCGGAGGTAATCTCCCTCCACCGCCTCCGCGATGCCTACCACTTTTCCATCAGCCGGGCAGACAACGTCCGACGGAGAATGGACAGCTTGCCTTTTCGGATCGCGGAAAAACAGAGCTATACCCACCGCACACGCCAGGAGAAGACCTGCCACGAGCGTCCATCCCACAACCGCCGCCACCCCGCCCGCGAGAGCCACCGGGGCGACCACAGACCATCCCTCCTTCGCAATGGGCACGATTCGCTTCACTTCTCTTTTCACATGCCACCGCCTCTATCGGCACGCCTTCTTCCTTTACCAGGGAAGAAATCCTACGACAAAACCATCGCCGGTAGTATACCGCAAACTCGAAGCTTACGTCAATCTAAAACGCCGGGTCAGTGTGGCTGTATTTCAGTGGCAGCGGGGACCTCGTTCCACCGTTTTTTCTCAGGCACGTGATCCCGGCCCAATACCGCAGCAGACCCACATTTCTGCCAGGCTTTAGCTGGCATCCCCGTTAGCCACCCGCTTCAGCGGGTGGTCACAGGGCGCGCCTTTTTCCTCTCTGGAGCCGGCTTCAGCCGGGATTCTCGACCAGAGGATTCATCCGAAATATGCCGCGCAAATACAGCCACACCCGAACCGCTCAGCGGAGATGGCGGCGCCGGTCCGAGCAATCTTCAGCGAGGAGGAGTGTGACTCTTGAAGGCGCCCGCGAGCGGGATAAATGAGAGGTCTATTGCTGACGCACGGGCGCCGTTTTTCCGCTTGGTGTGCGGTGGGTCATCAGAACCATCGCCTGCTAACGAGAGTGACGATGCCGACGACGGTGAAAACGCCGGACACAACCATTGTGACAAGGAAGGCGTGAGGAGAATGTTGGAACGGCAGGTCAACGTTCATGCCGTAGATGCTTGCCACGAGAGTTGGCAGCATCAGGATAATGGTCACCGTGGTGAGGAACTTCATCACCACGCTCAGGTTGTTGGAGATGACGGATGCGAAAGCGTCCATCATGCCGCTGAGAATGTTGCTATATATGTTGGCCATTTCGATGGCCTGCTTGTTGTCAACGATAACGTCTTCGAGAAAATCCTCGTCCTCGGCCGTCATCTTGAGCATCCGCATTTTGTGGAGGCGCTCCATTACTAGTTCATTGGAGCGGATGGACGTTGTAAAATAAACCAGACCTTTTTCAAGGTTGAGCAATCTTATTAGGGCCTTGTTATGCAGAGACCTGTGCAGCTCCGCTTCAATGCTTGAAGTTTTCTTGTTGATTGCCTTGAGATGAACGAGATAGAGAAGCGCGGTCGTCCTGAAAACGTGGAGGACGAAGCGTGTTCTGTTGGAAGTGGAGAATCTTCGGACCTTGCCCTTGATGAAGTCCTCGAGGACACCGTCTTTCTGCGAGGAGACTGTGATGATGCGGTCGGGAGTGATTATGATGCCCAGGGGGACGGTGACGTAGGCGACTTCCGCTTCGGCGTCGAAGCGGGGTGTTCGCACCACGATGAGCATGTTGGAGCCGTCAATGTCAACCCGAGGCGTTTCATCGGCGTCGAGGGGGTCGGTCAGGAAATCGAGCGGAAGACCCCATTCGCGGCTGAGGTTTCTCGCCTCCTCCGGTGTCGGCTGGGCGAGGTTTATCCAGCAATCCGGCTCCGCGAGGGGAATGCCGCTAAGGGTCCCTTCCGAGGTTTTGAATATGCTGACCATGAGTTGGGCTCTCGCTGCTTACCCCCTCGGGCGTGAACTCTCATTTTCCCCCGGGATGCCGGGGAGAGTCGCTGATAAGCTGCAACTACATCTGCATGATAACGTGGAATGGCGATTTGTCAAGACGGTTATGATACCCTGCTATGGCAAACTTTGGGGAAGGAGCTGCTTCGACACGATAACAGGATGTACAGGATAGACGAAGACAGGTGAGCCGGGAGGGCAAGGATGAACAAGACAATAGCCGTTGTGGCGACTTTGGATACGAAGGGCGTGGAGGCGCACTTCATCAAGGATAGGGTGGAAGCGGCGGGGCTTTCGGCTCTTGTGATTGATGCGGGAGTCATAGGTGAGCCCGTTTTTGCGGCGGACGTCCCACGGGAAACTGTCGCCGAAGCCGGAGGGAAAAACCTGGCTGAGCTCGTCGCCGAAAGAGACCGCGGAAAAAGTATCGCCGCCCTGGCCGAGGGCGCCGCGAAGGTTGTGAGGCGGCTTTTCGACGCCGGAAAAATCCACGGGGTGATTTCGCTCGGGGGTTCGGCGGGGACGACGATAGGCACTTCGGCGATGCGGGCGCTGCCGGTGGGCTTTCCGAAAATGATGGTCTCGACCCTGGCGTCCGGTGACACCCGACCCTACGTCGGCATCAAGGATATTACCATGATGTATTCCGTGGTGGACATCGCAGGGCTGAATCGTCTCTCCCGGCGAATCCTGGCCAACGCCGCAGCCGCGGCCTGCGCCATGGCTGAAGCTGAGCTGCCCTCGGAGGCGGAGAAGCCGTTAATCGCCGCGACAATGTTCGGCGTAACCACCCCCTGCGTGAACAAAGCCAGAGAAATTCTGGAGGACAATGGTTTCGAGGTGCTGGTTTTTCACGCCACGGGCAGCGGCGGGCGCGCCATGGAGGACCTTGTCGAAAGCGGGTTCATCTCAGGCGTCCTCGACATCACCACCACGGAATGGGCGGACGAGCTGGTCGGCGGGGTGCTTTCCGCGGGCGCCCGCAGGCTCGAAGCCGCAGGGAAGAAAGGCATTCCGCAGGTTGTGGCGCCGGGCGCCCTCGACATGGTCAACTTCGGCCCACCCGACACCGTGCCGGATAGGTTCAAAGACCGTGAGTTCTATCAGCACAACCCCACCGTGACGCTGATGCGCACGACGAAGGAGGAGAATAGGGACCTTGGTCGCATCATCGCCGAGAAATTAAGTGCCGCCCGAGGGCCGACCACCTTCCTTTATCCGAGGAAAGGAGTCTCCGCGATTGACCGGGAGGGACAGCCGTTCCACGATCCGGAAGCTGACGAGGCTTTCATTCGCTCCTTGAAAGCGGCGATTAGCCCGAACGTTCGCGTTGTCGAAATGGATAACCACATAAACGACGAGGAATTTGCCGTTGCTGCCGCTCGCTCCCTGATGGAGAAACTCCGAGCGGTTTGATGCGCATAGCCGTTTCGGGTAAGAGGGCGGTGCGGAGGAGGAATGCGGCCGAGCTTTGCGTCTGTGTAAGGCCGCCGTCCTGCCCCGGCTATATCGAGAGGCTCCCTTGCCCTCGACGGGCTCCGGCTGTAACCTTCACGGCAAAAAAAGCCCTCCCCCCATGTGGGCACGGGCGTCCCGCCGGTGGGAATCATGGGCAAGATGCCCATGCCACGGCAGGCGACGACGGAGTCCTTCTCATTCTTCCCTCTGCGACCCTGCGACCTTGCGTTACTCTTCCCTTTTTCCCTCCGCCGCTAAGGCCGGGTATCCGCCCAAGACTGGGACCATACTTCCCAGAGTTTTCTTTTGTTGACAACGAGGCGTCGCTCATGATATAAGTACAATTGATTTTGCGTGGGGGTTCGTGACAAGTGAGTTTCCCATGGGGGGTTCCCATGCGGCCGCTTAGGGACGACGGATGGAACTGAGGATAGACCAACTTCAATCCCAGGTTCAGAAGCCCATCATAACCATTATGATGTCGCCGCAGATGCAGCAGGCGATTCGTCTGTTGCAACTGCCCATCCTCGAGCTGAGCCAGAAGATCGAGCAAGAGCTTGTGCAGAATCCGGTTCTTGAAGAGGTCCCTGTCGAGGAACCTCCTGAGCCGGAATTACAGGAAGACTCCGAGGCGCCCGCTGAATCGGCGGACAAAGAGGTCTCTTTCGACGAGGAATTCAATAAGCTCGCCAAACTGGACGACGAATGGCGCGATTTCTTCCGGCAGACGGCTTCTTATAACAAGCGATCGGCGGAGGATGAGGAGAAGAGAGCTTTTTTTGAAACGTCCATCACTCGCCCCGAAACTCTTGACGAAAACCTCACTCACCAGATGAATCTCGCGGCCGCGAACGAGGAGGAAAAAAAGCTCGGTTTATTCATTATCGGCCACATTGACGAGAATGGATTTCTCACCTCGGAGATTGACGATCTGAGCCGTGTTTCGGCGAAAACCCCGGAGGACCTTGAGCGAGTTCTAAAGATCATTCAGACCTTCGAGCCCAACGGTGTCGGAGCGAGAAGCCTCCAGGAATCTCTCCTAATACAATTGAGAAATCTCGGCAAAGGCGACAGCCTCGCGTTCCGAGTGGTTGAAAAGCATTTCTCGGAGCTCGGAAGAAAGAAGTTTCCAAAGATTGCCAGGGAGCTCAACGTGAGCGTCGAGGAGATTCAGGCGGCTGTCGAGGAGGTCGCCAGATTGACCCGCCGGCCCGGACGCCTCGTAGGGGCAGAAAACACACAGTACATTGTTCCCGACATCATTTTGCGAAACGAAAATGGCGATTTTGAAATCATTACCACCGATGACCGCATCCCGCACCTTCGGATAAGCGACTTCTATCGCAAGATGATGTCAGACGGCAATCTGACGCCGGAAGTGAAGGAATACATCAAGGAGAAAATTCACTCCGGCAGGTGGCTCATCAAGAATATCTATCAGCGACAGCAGACCCTTCGCAACATCACCAAGGAAATCGTGAAAATACAGAAGAAGTTCCTGACCTCCTCCGGCAGGGGCGGGCTGAAGCCGTTGACCATGCAACGGGTGGCACAGGCAGTTGGCTTGCACGAGTCCACCATCAGCCGAGCCGTCGCAAACAAGTATATCGAGACCCCACGGGGTCTTTTCCCATTAAAGTACTTTTTCACCACAGCCATTGAGACGCACGACGGGGGAGAGGTCTCCTCACGGCAAGTCAAACATCTCCTCAGGGAACTCGTCGGCAAGGAGGACATAAACAAGCCCCTCAGCGATGAGGCGCTGGTCAAGCTAATCAACGCACGCGGCATGAGAATCGCCCGCCGGACCATTGCCAAGTATCGCAAAGAACTGAACATTCTCCCCTCTCATTTGCGCAAGCAATTCTGACTCACCTTCCCCGACGGAAACCTCAGCAGCAAGCAGCACAACCTCACTTCCGATAGCGACGACACAAGTGTTTCGTGAAACGAATCACGAGTCAATTGCCACACGAGCTTATCGCTCACTTACGGGCCGCTGAGGATGAAACCGCACACTCCGCAGAGCACGCAGAGGGGGCTACGTACCGCCGGCATCGTGACCCCGCCCGGGGCAAGACGCCCTCCGGACCGCCCCGCCATGGCCGGGCGTTAGATATATCGCAACACTCAGCTCCCCGTCTGAATCGTCGCCAAGATGCCCATGCCGCCACACGCGATGACGAGCTCCTTCTCACGCTCCTCTCTGCGACTTTGGCCTTCGCGTTACCCTCCTCTTCCCTTCTTTCCTCCCGCGCCTTGGCGGGGTATCCGTCCCAGACTGAGGCATTGCAAAAGCAGGGAAAAAGCTTGACAGGGCCTTGGGATTCTGCGACCTTGCACGGAAAGAAACGAGCCAAGTCTTCTTGGACTAACTATCAAAATGAGGAGCTCTATCATGGCGCGAACAAACTTGCTGATCGGAACAGTCTTCATTTTCCTTCTGGGTTTAGCATTGGCTGTGGGCATCGCAAATGCGGATATCGACGAAGGTCTGGTGGGCCACTGGACGTTCGATGACGGTGAGGGCACTACCGCTGGAGACAGCTCCGGCAATGGCAATGACGGCACCCTCCAAAATGGGGTGGCGTGGGTGGATGGTGGGGTGATAGGCGGTGCACTCCAATTTGACGGGGTTGATGATTACGTCAGCGCTCCGCATATTCCGTTTGATAGTCGAACTTTCACTATCGCGATGTGGGTCAATCCGGTGTTGTATATCGATCAGCAAATAATCTTCTCCCAAAGGCAGACAAGTGCAACAGACACCGATATGCATTTTCGGCTTGGAGGGCCAGCGGGGACTGCTCCGAACCCTGGTGCCGTTCGTATGGGATTCTATAGTCATGACGTCGATACTGCCGGCGGGATCATCGCAGACAATAACTGGTATCACATAACTTTCTGGTACGATTTTGAGAATCAAGACAGAAGGATATACGTAAATGGAGTCCAAGAAGCGCAGGATGCTTCCACTCCCTATCTCGGGACATCAGGCGATACCGTGATTGGTTCATGGGCTGGCTCTGGTGAGTGGTTTAGGGGCATCATTGACGACGTGCGCATCTACCACCGGGCCTTGACCGACGAGGATGTCGAGGAGTTGTTTCAATGGACCGGCCAAACGACCGCAAAGGCGGGAGAGGACCACTGGGTTTACGGCGGGGATACTGTCACCCTCGACGGCAGTAAGTCACCAAGGACCGACACTTATCACTGGGAGCAGGTCATTGTAGGCAGCGAGCCGACTGTGACTATAGCCGACTCCGACCCCGACGATGGCATTACCACCTTCGACGCGCCAGGCGCTACCATAGGTTACACTCTGACCTTCCGCCTGACGGTCCACGGCGAGGACCGGGACGACACCGACGAGACGCAGGTCTTCGTCAGGTCAACCGGTCCCCCGACTGTTGCCCCCAGCAACCTCCGAACGGTCCGGAGCGACCGCGGCTTCTGGCTTTACTGGGATGCCGTTTTCGACGCGGAGTATTACCAGATAGAGATAGAATATCTCCCCGACATCTGGGTGCCTGTCGCCCCGAACGTTTACGCTCTTGAGTACGAGGTCAAGGATCAGAACCCCGGTAACGTCGTTCCCATCAGAGTTGTGGGCAAAAACAAGCATGGCAACGGCGTCGTGTCCGACCCAGTGTCCATGACTATTATGCGGAATCTTGCGTTGCCGGCGCCCACCGGAGGCACGCCGCCGACCGGCTACGTCAATGTTTTCGATAACGTTGCGGTTCCGGGGATGAACGATGGCGTCCTTGACACCAGCATGGATAGCTATGACGGCCTCTTCAAGAGCGAGGATTACGCTGGCTATACCTGGGATGAGCCGCTGTTCTTCGACGAGATAGCGTATTACACGGGTCAGTTTTACTCCGATGGCGGCTGGTTTACCGACCTGACGATCGAATATACCGAGGATGGGACCACATGGCTGAAGGCGCCCAATGTAGTAATTGACCCGCCTTACGACTTCACCAATGCTCCCGCCGACAGACAGAACTTCACCAGATATACAATCACATTCGGCGTCGTCAGGGGAACAGGAATACGAATCTTCGGGACGCCCGGCGGCATGGCGACGTTCACCTCCGTGGCGGAGCTGGAGATTTATGGCGACCAGACGCGAGGTGATCTCGTCGTTCAGGGATTGGACG
>Ga0315545_1000020_pt1 | contig 156249 bp, 118 predicted proteins | sample SalMarSW160210MG_FD_203096 | JGI IMG/M metagenome (GOLD analysis project Ga0315545, IMG submission 203096) | Salt marsh sediment microbial communities from the Plum Island Ecosystem LTER, Massachusetts, United States - Salt Marsh Sediment SW1602-10 ... | reverse complement strand
TTTTTCACTAAAAAAGGATTTCGTTCACTGTCATTTGGAATTATGAAACCAGATTTGGCACCATATATTCATTGTAATGAACCATTACCTGTAAATGCATATAGAACAGGAATAATAATGCCAGGAACTGTTCTGGGCATTTTTCCGTTAATAATCGGGATAATAACCGGGAATTTTAAGATCTTTATCTTTGGATTTTTTTTTACCTGGGCTGCATCGGGAGATTTTATTGTATTATGGTTAATCAGGCATCTTAAAGCCCCGGTTATGGTACAGGATCATCCTGAGCTTGTAGGATGTCTGATTTTAAAGGTAAATGATCAGTCTGAAGAAATTGAAGGAAAAAATAAATAGCTTACAAAATATGTTAATTAATTTTCAGTTTATACTAAACCATATGAACTGCTAATGCGGAATAAAAAAATATATATTTACTGGTTATTAATACTTTTTGTTTTGTTTGCCGGATGCTCAACGCAAAAGAATACATTCGTTACACGTACATACCATAATATCACTGCCAAATATAATATATTGTTTAACGGAGATGTAAGTTTTGCCAAAGGTATGAAAAAGATTGAAGATTCCTTTAAGGATGATTATTCAGAGGTATTGCCAATTTTTATATATAGTGATGAAGAATTAGTAAAGTCCATATCACCTGAAATGGACAAAACGATAAAAAAGGGGACAAAACTGGTATCCTTACATTCTATTACGGTTAAGCCAAAGTTGAAGAGCAGTAAAGCCTTATCACAAAAGAAAAGAACATTTTATAACAAGAAGGAATTTAACAAATGGGTAGATAATAATTATCTGTTAATGGGCAAGGCTCATTTTTATAAACATGATTTTAATCTGGCTCAGGAAACATTCAGATTTATACTTAATGAATTCAAAAATGAGGAAATCACATATAATGCGCAATTATGGCTTGCCCGAATATATAATGAAACAGGTGAATATAAAAGTTCAGAAGAAATTCTAACCTTACTTGAAAAAGATGAAAACCTGCCCAGGCGTCTTAAAGTCGATTTTCATACTACACTGGCTGACTTTTATTTAAAACAGAATAATGTATCCGGTGCAATATTACACCTGGAAAAAGCAAAAGACAAAGTAAAAAAGAAAAGACTAAAAGTCCGTTATACTTTCATTCTGGCTCAATTGTACGAAAAAGAAGGGATGCATAAGAAAGCATCCGATTTATACCATAAGGTTACCAGGATGAATCCGCATTATGAAATGACATTTAATGCTAAAATTAATCGTGCTTTAGCTTATGAAAAGGGCTATGGGTCTGTAAAAGAAATTGAAGGGCAGTTGAGCAGAATGCTGAAAGATGATAAAAACTCTGAATACCAGGATCAAATCTATTATGCCCTGGGAAATATCGCATATAAAGAAGGCAATATTTCAAAGGCTATAAAACAATATAAAAAATCAGTTCAATATAATGTTAATAATATAACCCAGAAAACTCATTCTTATCTGACTCTGGCTGACCTCTATTACGAAATGCCTGAATATGTCAATGCCCAGGCATATTATGACAGTGCAGTAACATTAATAGATATAGACTATCCCGATTATGATATTATATATGCAAAATCGAAAAGTTTAAACTCACTGGTAAAAGAAATTAATACTGTTAATTTGGAAGATAGCGTGCAAAGACTGGCTAAACTGCCAAAGGATGAATTACTAAGTTATATAGATAATCTTATCGAGCAGGTTAAAAAGAAAGAACAGGAAGAGATAATAAAAAAACAGGAACAGGCCCTGAATAAACAATTCGGATATAATATGGGAACCGACAGGAGGACAACACAACAAGGTTTTTCAGAAGGAGTACAATGGTACTTTTATAACGAGACAGCAAGAAGCCTGGGATATAAGGAATTTAAACTTAAATGGGGAAACAGGAAACTTGAAGACAACTGGAGGCGGGCAAATAAGAATGTGATAAGTTTCGGTGAGAGTGTCAGCACTGAAGATTCAGATTTTATAACAGATGAGGAATCTAAAAATAGTAAAATACTAAGTAATAAATCAAGAGAATTCTATTTAAGAAATATCCCGCTTACAGATTCAATGCTCGAAATATCTCACAGACTAATTGAAACAGCACTTTACAATATGGGTTTGATATACAAAAACGAACTTAAAGACTTTGGAAAAGCAATTGAGTCATTTAAGGAGCTGATAAAAAGATATCCTGATTCAGAATATTTATTAACTTCTTATTATTACCTCTATGATATTTATATTAAGGAAAATAATAAGGCTATGGTAGAAATGTATAAAAACAGAATAATCAGCCAGTTTCCTAACAGTACTTACGCCAAATTATTAACAAATCCTGATTATTTTAAAGAAATTGAGGCAGGACAAAATAAGATACAAAACTACTATACTGAAACATACAACAATTATCTTAATAAACAGTATAACAATGTAATTCAGCAAACAGAGTATGCTATTGAAACATACCCTGATGACAAACTGGTTCCGCAATTTGCATATTTAAGGACATTGTCAATCGGGAGAACCAGAGATATTAAGACTTTTAAAGAGGAATTATATAATATTATATCCACTTATCCCAGGACTGAGGTTGCTGATGATGCAAAAAATATTATTGCATTTCTCGATAAAGAACATCCTGATATTAAAGAAGAAGAAGAAAAAGAAATAGCAATAGCATTATATGAATATTCCGAAAATACAGAACATTTTTTTGCATTCGTTTTAAATAAAGGAATAAATGCTAACCAGCTAATGTTTAATATTATAAACTTCAACCTGGATAATTTTGATGACTTAAACTTAAAAGTAGAAAGTAGTGAATTGAATAGCAGTCAGGATATAATTACGGTTATTTCATTTAAGAATAAAGCTCAGGCACTAAATTATTATAATAAGGCATCCTCTAATGATTCTATTTTTAAAGATGTTAATAAAGAGGGGTTGTCAAAGATGGTAATATCTGCAGGTAATTTGAATATATTGAAAACAGATAAATCTGCTGACAGATATCTCAAGTTCTTTAATGAATATTATGAGTAAGAATTCCATGAAGAAAATAAGAATTTTATGGACAGATGATGAGATTGATCTGTTAAAACCCTATATCCTTTTTCTTGAAGAAAAGGGTTACCAGGTGATGACAGCAAGCAATGGAGATGATGCTATTGATCTGGTAAAAAATTATCATTTTGATATAGTATTTCTGGATGAACATATGCCGGGATTAAGTGGAATTGAAACCCTGAATATAATTAAGAGCTATAGTTCAAACTTACCTGTTGTAATGATAACCAAGAGTGAAGAAGAAAATATCATGGACGCAGCTATTGGTTCCAAGATAGCTGATTATCTAATTAAACCGGTAAATCCAAATCAAATCTTACTAATAATAAAGAAGAATATTGAAACCAAGCAATTAATAACCAAGGAAACAACCTCAGCTTACAGGTCAGAGTTTTCAAAAATCGGAATGAAGGTGAATAACGCTTCGACATTTGATGACTGGGTTGACATCTATAAGACCTTAATCTACTGGGAACTGGAGCTTGAAAAATCTATTGACAGCGGGATGAATGATATCTTTAATATGCAGAAATCTGAAGCAGATCTGGAATTTGGCAAATTCATTAAAAAGAACTATCTATCATGGTTTAATAAGAGTGAACAAAACCGGCCTTTAATTTCTCCCAATGTTTTTAAAGAAAAGGTTTTTCCATTAGTTGATGATAACAATAAAGTAATAGTTATCATTATAGATAATCTGAGATATGATCAATGGAAGACTATCTATCCTACTATTAATGATTATTTTATTACTGAAAGTGATGAAATATACTGCAGTATTCTCCCCACTGCTACTCATTATTCAAGAAATTCCATGTTTGCCGGATTAATGCCACTGGAAATTCAGAAATTAAATCCTGAACTCTGGCTCAATGACGATGAAGAAGGAGCAAAAAATCTGAATGAAGAAGAATTACTCAGGAAACAAATTAACAGGTTAGGAAAAAAATACAGGTCCTATTATGCAAAAGTAAACAATTCAAAAACCGGCAAAAAACTTGTGGAAAATTTCTCTAACATCTTAAATAATGAACTGATTGTTATAGTTTATAATTTTGTAGATTTTCTTTCTCATGCAAATACCGAAATGAATATGATTCGTGAACTGGCAGTCAATGATTCGGCTTACCGCTCACTTACTTTATCATGGTTTAATCATTCCCATCTACTGGATTTAATTAAACAACTTGCTGAGAAAAATATAAAAGTTATTTTCACAACTGACCATGGTACGTTAAGAGTTAATAATCCGATTAAGGTTATAGGTGACAGAAAAGCTTCAGTGAACCTCAGATACAAAATGGGTAAAAACCTGAATTATAATCCCAGGGAGGTTTTTGAAATAAAAGATCCCCACACTGCCCACCTGCCTAAATCAAATGTAAGTTCAAGATTTATTTTTGCCTCGAATTCTGACTACTTCGTTTATCCAAAGAATTACAATTATTATGCAAATTATTACAACAATACATATCAACATGGCGGCATATCAATGGAAGAAATGTTAATTCCCCTGATTACATTGATTTCCAGATAGCTGGTAATATATAATATTTCGTTTGGTAAATTATTACTTATCATACTTTATGATTACTCTCCGGTTATACAACATTGAAAATATCTCTGAAACGGCAAAACAGTTCCTCGATTCTACCAGGGGATTTAAAAAATTTGCTTTTTACGGGAAAATGGGGGCAGGTAAAACCACATTTATTATCGCCTTATGTAAGCAGTTAGGAGCTACAGACGTAATAAACAGTCCGACTTTTACAATTATTAACGAATACCGGACCAGTAAGGGATCTATAATATATCATTTTGATTTTTACAGAATTAAGAGTCCGGATGAGCTCCTGGCAATAGGAATTGAAGATTATTTTTATGAAGATGTTTACTCTTTTATAGAATGGCCGGAAAAGGCTGAAAAGATACTGCCCCATAATATAATTAAAGTATATATTAAAGAAATAGATAAAAATAAAAGAGAATTAGAAATTCATATTTAATTTATAAATTATAAATCAAAGCATTACAGAAATATTTTGTTTTATAACTCAATTACCTGTTACTGTCTTTCTTATATTTAAACGAATTCTTAATTTTGTTTAATTTTAAAATAGTTTTTTAAATTATCTTAACTAAATTGCTTAATATATTTAATACTAAAGAATAAACCCTAATGGTTGCACAGAAGCCCGAATCTTCAAATGTACCCCTTATGTATGGTGGTATTCTGCCCCAGGAAGAAATGCTGGAAATTGGAAAAAAGCATAAAAAATTAACTATAGGTATTCCAAAAGATAATCATAACCTGGAACGAAGAGTTTCTTTAACTCCCGAGGCTGTTGAAGTACTTGTAAATAACGGGCATGATGTTTTGATGGAAACAAAGGCAGGTGAAGGTGCCAGGTACTCAGACACAGATTATAGTGAGGGCGGTGGATTTATAATTGAAAATAAGAAACAGGTTCTCAATGCCGACATTATTTTAAAGGTAGCACCTTTAAGTAATGAAGAAATAAGCATGCTCAAAGGTGATCAGCTGATCATTACATCACTTCAGATGAATAATCAGAAAAAGGACTATATAAGAAAACTGATGGATAAAAAAGTGACAGCCATCGCTTTTGAGCACATGAAGGATGAATTTAACTGCTTCCCTGTGTTACAATCTATGAGAGCTATTGCCGGGAACACAGCAATTATTGTTGCAGGGGAATATTTAAGTAATAACACGGGAGGTAAAGGAGTTATGCTAGGGGGTATTTCCGGCATAACACCAACCGAAGTAGTAATAATTGGGGCCAGTACTGCCGGAGAATATGCGGCGAGAGCAGCTATTGGTTTTGGTGCTATTGTAAAGGTTTTTGATAATTCTCCGCATAAACTTGAAGATCTGCAGAAAAATCTGGGGCACAGGATATTTACCTCAATATTTCATCCACAGGTATTGGGAAGGGCCCTCAAATCTGCTGATGTATTAATTGGTGCAATAAATTTATTTGATAAGGGACCACGATATTTTATCACGGAGGATATGGTTAAAGAAATGAAAAAAGGATCAATAATTATTGATCTCAGTATAGATCAGGGAGGTTGTATTGAGACCGCTGAATGTCGCTCACATAAAGATCCGGTTTATACCAAACATGACGTTATTCACTACAGCATCACCAATCTGCCTTCCAGAGTGGCCAGAACAGCATCAATTGCCCTTAGTAATATAATTTCTCCCATACTTGTGAATATTGGTAACTCAGGGGGGATTAAACCCTTTTTAAAAGCCAATCTTGGCGTTCGCCACGGAGTATATATCTATAATGGTATACTTACTAATGAAAATATAGGTAATCGTTTTGAAATACCTTCAAAAGATATTGATTTATTAATGGCTGCTTTTTAATTTTATTTTTTCTTATTTTTATATATTTGCACGCTCAAAAAACAGGGTTCCGTGGCCGAGTGGCTAGGCAGTGGTCTGCAAAACCATTTACAGCGGTTCGAATCCGCTCGGAACCTCTTTATTTTAAATTAACTCCTTGTTATTAAATAATTAACAAGGTTTTATTTTATTAGGGGACGTTATAGGGGACTAATTATTTCAATTTTTATCAATAATTATTTTAATTTTTTGATATAATATCTTTTTCTAATAAAAGGAATATAAATGCTGAAAAAATATTTTAATTATTATGAATTTAGAAATAACCAAGTATTATTCTTGTATTACTGAGGATAAAAAGCCAGAAAATAAATATCAAATTCTGATTCCATTAAATTTCGATGAATACAAGGATTATTCTGAAAATTCAATAGACAATGATCTATTCTTTAAACAAGTGTGCAAATTTCCCAATCTCTACCTTGTTGATCTTCACCTTCAAGGTTTGTAACATTATTGTTAATACAGTATTGAGTAACTTCAGTACCACAACCTGTAAAAGAAGTTATTTTAATCACACATTTTGACTGCTTTAAACCTTTTTCTGTCAACTTCTCTATTATCATGCAATCCCTCATCCCTCGATATTCGCATTAAAGTTTTCAGGGTTTTTATATGCTTGCCAATGGTATTGACTGAATAATTTTTACCTCACACCATCGGCAAACAGCAAATGCTTGGATTTCAGTGCTCCTTTGGTTTCACCTTTGTACTCATAAACGTGAACGTAATACAAAGGCACGATTCCGACCAGCGCAACCTTTTTTCCGGGCTCCATCCATTCCTTCAAATGAGCAATAGATCCAACACGCAGCCATCCATCATATATCCCGCCTTTTACCAGTTTGTCATCAGGATAATTGACCAACAAATCTGCAGAAACAACCTTTCCTGGCCAGGCATGGTATTCAACACCGTACCCGACGGGTAAAGGGTTCCATTTGGTGATTCTGTGATTTCCTTTGAAAAAGGCATTCGCTCCAGGTAGTTTTTTCACAACAACGGCCTTGGTCAGTTGTGCCTCAAATGCATACTCGCCATACTCCACTCCAATAAGTGTTTTGGTAGGAAGCTGGTACATCATGAAGTTTTTGCCGGCATTTGCCTTGATATTGGTAAAAATATCATAGTCAAAAGAACCAACAGTGGTAAGGAATTCTGCACTCGCATTTTCAAGTGCTTTGGCTTTCGCTACGGCAGCTGTGGCAGCTTCTTTTTCCTTGCTATTACACGCACCTAGTGCGATCAGAGCAAGAGTTGTCAGAATTAAAAATAAGTGTTTCATACGTAATTAAGATTTAAATGAGACATTATGTGAGTCTTCAAAGTAAGTTGGACAAAATAAATTTATGAATTAAGTGGTGATTTTACTAATTTTTAACCGTAAAATAAATCACCATGAATCAAAAGAAAAATCCAGAAAAAGTTGTTCGGGAGATAAAACGAAAAACCCGGCGTAAATTCACTGCAGAAGAAAAAATCAGAATCATATTGGAAGGTCTTCGAGGGGAGGAATCCATTGCTGCCATTTGTCGTAGAGAAAGTATCCATGCTAATTTGTATTACAACTGGAGTAAATCCTTTTTGGAGGCTGGTAAGAAGCGTTTAATGGGAGATATAACCAGGGAAGCCACCTCAGATGAGGTAGGTAACCTAAAGCGTGAAAACGAGCGATTAAAGATTTTACTTGCAGAGATGATGCTTGAGAATATGGATATAAAAAAAAGCCTGACTAGCTCAGAATAAGGAAAAAGGGTATGCGATTTAGTCAGCAGGAAAAAATGGAAATTATCCGTCTTGTAGAAAGCTCAGAACTGGGTATTAAGCGTACTCTTATCAATTTGGGGATTAATAAGAGTACTTTCTATAACTGGTATGCAAGATACCATGAGTATGGATATGACGGATTGGCTCCCAGGAAGCCAGATCACAGGCACTATTGGAATCGGATCCCGGATCAGGAACGCGAAAAGGTGGTTGAGTTGGCATTAGATCGCCCGGAGTTATCCTCAAGGGAACTGGCCTGGAATATTACAGATAATGAAGGATGGTATATCTCCGAGAGTAGTGTATACCGGATATTAAAGGATCGGGGCCTGATTGGTTCACCAACCCATGATGTAATAAAGGCAGCATATGAGTTTAAGGATAAGACAGGTTCAATCAATGAATTATGGCAAACTGATTTTACCTATTTTAAGGTGATTGGTTGGGGCTGGTATTACCTTTCAACCATCATGGATGATTATTCAAGGTATATTATAAGTTGGGAGTTATGCAAGCATATGAAATCCGATGATGTAGAACGCTGTATCGATGATGCCCTTCGAAAAACACATCTAAAAAAACAGGAGCTGCCAAAACTCTTGTCTGATAACGGGTCTTGCTATATCTCAACGGAGTTAGCAAATTACCTGAACAAAGCAGGAATCAGTCATGTCAGAGGAAGAGTTCGTCATCCTCAAACACAAGGAAAAATAGAACGATACCATAGATCCATGAAAAATGTAATTAAGCTTGACAATTATTATTCAACGGAAGAATTAGAAAAAGCACTGTCTGAATTTATCGAGTATTATAACAATGAGAGGTATCATGAATCTCTGGATAATCTTACTCCTGCAGATGTCTTTTTTGGGAGGGATTATCAGATACGAAATCAAAGAAAAGAAACAAAATACAGAACAATGAGGCAAAGGAGGATAAATTACCTTAACAGAAAACTGAAAATATCGCAGGAAAATAAAAAAGAAATTGCTTAATTTTAGTTAATGAAACTAATATAAATACCACTTAAGAAAATACATAAATTTTGGTCCACAGCACTTTGACGATTTACATTGTTAACCTTCATTACTATTATTTCTTCCGGAGAAATTACGGGGCTATAGCACTGGCTGAAGCCAGGGATAAGGGAGTGCTTATAATATCTCCTAATGACAAGGGAGGACAACTGTTTTCACCTCCCCCTGTTTTAACAGACATTACCTACCCTTATACCCCTGTTCAATGGAATGCCAGGTTCTGCTTAAGTATGCCAGCTGTTCATACACTTTCATTTGGTATTACTGAGCCTGTACATTTTGATGAGATAAGGGGTATCTTCCCGACATCCATACCTCTTACATTAGAGGACCAGGAGATAATGCATAATCTGAAAAGAAGAGAACTGGATGACAAATATGCTTCTTATGAGGGATACGACCTTCAGGGTGATCCGTCCGGAATAAATATTCCGGACATATTAAGGTTGAGAAAGATGTGGAAATGTTATGAAATGAAAGAATTTGCACAATAGCCTGGCACAAGCAATAAAACGCAACCAAATTGCCTGTCTGATCATCAATTAAATAAATTTATTAATTTTGATATGAAATGGAAAAACGTCATCACTTTAATATAATTTATATACTGATAAGTATAGTTTTAATTTATTTATCCGGAATAAATAATAAACCTGCGAATTCCAATCCTATCCCTATGGGTATACCTTACATTACAATGATAACCGAAGATATGGATATATATATTGATAATAGCATGAATGCAAAAATGCACGGTATCTATACATTTAATGTAGGTTATTATCTGAATATAGACTCAATAGAAATTGAACCTCCCCCCTGGGATTATACAATGTATTTTCCAAAACCTAAAGATGCATATGATATATCCGTAATAGTAAATAATATAAATATAGATTATACAATAGTCGACAGCTTATACCTTACTACAGCAGATTCATTTTTTGTTCAGAACGATATTCCAAAAGGACTGGATTCACTTGATATGATTATGTGGTCATTTGTTATTGATTCTCCGTCCCTGGTGAAAGTTGAGGTAATTTACACCCACACTCTTATAGAAACCGGTGCAATGAATGTCTTTTTATATACCCTTGGAACAGGCAGATATGTTAATGATTGGAAACCTCCCTATATAGGGGGAAATATAAGTGGGAAGCCCTTTGTAGATGTATCTATAACTACAAGATTACCGGCTGATTACACAATAGTGGATTATTTTCCAAAAAGTTTTCCTTTTAGTAACATTCAAATAAATCAATATGAATCGAATGATACTCTGATATTTGACTGGGAGGTCCAGAAAATAGAATGCACAAAAGATTTCTTCCTGGGAATTAGATCGAAAACCCAGGTAAATATAACCGATATTGAAACTTCTCCGCAACAATTATGGATGGATGTATCAGGGGATGAAATAACCTGTTACATTCCCGAAAATGGCAGAGTTATTATAGATATTCTGGATATCAATGGAAGAATTGTAAAAACAATTATAAATAAGAATTTCATTTCCGGAAGGCACAAAATATTGTGGGATTATTCTTATATGAATATAAATGAAGGCATCTACATAATCAGACTAAGAACAAATAACGACTGGTTATCCAGAAGATTTGTAATCATAAATAACTAAACCGCCAAATAATTTAATCCTTTGAATTACGGCAGATTTAAAAGATCATCCAAATATTCAACAGAATGGATGAAAAACCACGAAATGGGACCTAATGCAGTCTGGTTAACAGAATACCTTACTGAAAATATGGAGCTTAAACCTGATATGAAGGTATTGGATTTAGGTTGCGGCAAAGCAATGAGTTCAATATTCCTTGCAAAAGAATTTGGTGTATGTGTGTGGGCAACTGATTTATGGATAAGTCCGACAGATAATTACAATAATATCAAAGAACAGGCAGTAACAAATCTTGTATATCCTGTATATGCTGAAGCACATGCATTACCTTACGCTGAAAATTTTTTTGATGTTGTAATAAGCGTTGATGCATATCATTATTTTGGAACCGATGACACATATCTTTCATATATTTTGAAATTTTTGAAACCAGAAGGTACAATAGGTATAATAGTACCGGGTCTGCAAATGGAAATTGGAAATATAATACCCGAAAGTTTACAGCCATACTGGGAGCCGGAATTAAATACCTTGCATACGGTTGAATGGTGGAAAACTCACTGGGAAAAGAACGGCCAGGTAAAAATAGTTACAGTTGATATATTACCTGAAGGCTGGAAAATATGGTATGAATGGGAAAATGAACTTGTAAAAACCAGGGGTATTCCTGAAGAACGGGGAAGCGACCTGGAATTGTTAAAGGCAGACAACGGGGAATATTTATGTTTCCCGAGAATTATTGCAAAGAAGAAATAATTTTATTGACCTTTACCTGGTTAATAATATCAAATTTTTTAGAGTAATTTTCAGGAATTATGAAAGTACCCGATATAATATTATATATAATATTATTTCTCGCTATAATAATAAATAGCAGATGTACTAAAAATCAACATGAAAATGAACCTGAGGGCCCTGCCGACACTAATTCAGAGAATCTAATCCCTTCTGCTCCTGTCCTTTGCGTCCCTTATATTAATGAATCTGATGTCACTTATATTCAGCCTTTTGGTGTTCTTATTGACTTTGGTGATGGTGATATGAGGCCTCATGCTGCGGTTGATTTCGGATGTAATGATGGAGTCGAATTCAAAGCGAGTGAATCAGGAACTCTGGGCAATATATGGCTTGAATATCCTCATTCGTATCAGTTTAACATTATCATTAATGATAAATATATTGTTCATTATTGCATGGAACCTGTGAATATATCTTCCCTGAGTGACGAGCAGAAACTGGATGCTATTTATTTCTCTCCTGGTGATTCTGTAGAAAAAGGACAAAAAGTGTGTAAAATGGTTGGCGGTCCGGGTCATCTTGACTGGGGCTTAATCAAAGATGATGTAAGAATTTGTCCGGCATGTTATCTCACTGATGCAGAATATACCGGTGTAAATACCCTTTTTAAAAGTTTACCGGGCAGTTTTGAAGGATATGAAAACCTTTGTCCTGATAATTCTTACCATACAAATCCAAGGCAATAATATCTGTTTTGTACATACTTGATATTGGTTAATTATTATTTTACATTTGTCATGTATTATTTCGTTATTAATGAATCTGTAAAATTTCGATCTACAATTTCGACCCGATAATTAAAAAAGGAGGTTAAATATGGCTGAAAAAAATAATTCAGTATTCTTAAAAATTGTACTAATAATCTTTGCCATCGTAACATTAGTCTATGGTTTATGTTATTTTTTCGTACCTGACTATCTTGTAAAGCTATCAGGTGGTGATCCTGTTTATCATGGATGGCTGCGCTGGTCAGGTGGTGTATTAATTGCTCTTGGCATCGGCTCTATACTTGTAACACTTAAGCCAAAAGGTCAGGGTATTTTTGTAACAACAATTGCCTTAGGCAGTCTTCTATCCGGACTCGCTTTGCTATATGCATGGATTTCAATGGAAGAAGGACAAAACGTATGGTTTACAGCTGTGCCAACAATAGTAGTGCTGGCACTATCATGTCTTCTCTGGTGGAGCAGAAGCCAGGCAAAGGATATTTTAAAAGCTTAGAAGGATTAACAAGTATTAGTTCTTTTGTATAAATTATTTTTTATTATTAACATTTCCAGCCTGGTTATTATTAATAACCAGGAAATTCGGGTCGAAATTGTTTTAATATAAATCCGGTTATAATTAGAAATTATCGGTGTGCTAAGGTGGGTTCAGGATCTATTTTTTACGCCTTATTTGAGATATAACATTTTTAGCCCTTATAGCATAAAACGGAGTGATTGGAAATCCTGTTTTTCTAAGAGCTTTCGCCGTCCACACATTACAGGTTTTAAAACCATGATATTTTTCTCCTGACAGGTAAAACCGGCTTGGGCCATGCATAACTGTATCAAGTTTAATATTTAGCGAATCGCTACCTAAAGCAAAGCTGCTGTTTATATACTGAATTATATTAATAAATCCCTTATCTGATATAATAACTTCAACTGCCCTTTCTTCACCAAAAACTAAATACGGATGCCTATTAAATCCCACAACGCATAAAGCAGATTTTGTTGGCCAGAGAACTGCCTTTAATGCTAAAAATATATTCCCCCTGTCAGCTGTATAAAAATCCATATCACCCCATCCTACTTCCAGGTAAGATGCATTTAAAAATTCATCAGCTAAAGCATGAAGATACACATTTGCTTCATTTCTGCTGAAAATTATGCCTGTATGCCAGGTATGTTTTACTACATATATTTTTTTATTATCAGAACTTAAACTCTCCGGGGGATATAAATTTTTAACAGGTGCAGCACAGTGCATAAAAAAGATAAAGACTGTTAGCAGACTAATAGCATTAAACTTTTTTTCATAAATATTCAATCTCATCTCTTTAACATCATAATGATGCAAATAGAAATTTTATTCCATTGCTTTTACATTTTCTGCAATTTCTTCAAAATTAGCCATACCAACAGTAGCTGAACAAATAAAATCATGCTGTATCACCCATCTGACAGCATCTTCGTAAGCAGCAGTCTCTTTGCTTTCAGGTTGAAAAGGCCCGCCCGATGTAGTTTTCATGGCCACTATTCCAATATTATTGTTACTGGCTATTTTTAACTGTTCAATAAGTGCAGGTTGATCCCATTCACTATATCTTTTACTCATGGAATGAATATAAGAACCTTTATGGTTGAACGGACACATAACAACATCATAAAAAAGAATTTCATTATTTTTTCGTATTAACTCAATCATATTACTATGTGACGAAAAACCTATTGCTTTTACTTTCCCTTCTTTCCTGATTTTTTCCATAAACATCATTATTTCTTCATGATATGTAATTTCAGGTCTTGACATGCCATGCAGAAGCATGACATCAATATAATCAGTATTTAATGCTTTCATGCTTTCATGTACAGATAATTCCATTGACTTTATTGTTTCCTTAACACCATCTTTGAAATCAAGTTTTTCCTGCCCTGTTACATGCACTTTTGATTGAATAATAACTCTATTTCTAATGCCTTCGAAGACTTTTCCCAGCATTACTTCATTATTACCTCCTGCATAAACCCTGCCTGTATCAAAAAAATTAATGCCATTATTGAGCGCTGCTTTTATTACTGCGGGTTCTGTTGTGCGAGTAGCTCCCATCCCTAAACTTGTTACTTTCAGGCCTGATCTTCCCAAATTTCTATATCTAAATTGTTTTGTACTATATGTTTTATGAAATAAGGATGAATAACTATTAAGTATGTTTAAAGATAATGCAGCAAAAATGCCTTTTTTAATAAAGTGCTTTCTTGAAATTTTAATTTTCATAATTATAAATAGATTTTAATGGTCTAAAAATAAGTATTTAATGAAAAACTTTTTTTGAAAAGGTTACTTTCCGTTTATAACAGGTATTAAACAATAGAATCAAACTAAGACTTTTCGTTTTATCCGGAATATATGTATTCAAATTATTTAACGTTATGGACACAGTAAAATTACCGAAAAACAGGGAAATGTTTATTAAAGAATGTTCTGAATATATGGCCAGAATTATTTTAAATAATGAGCATTTAATTGAATCTTCTAAATTTCAGGAATTAAGTGAATTGATGCTTGAAAAGCTGACATTATTTATACAAAAAGATTTTAAGATAGATAAAACAAATATTATTGAAAAAAGAAAATCAATAGTACTTAAATTTAAAAAGGATATAGAGTCAATTGATGAAGTTGTTGATATGGTTAAAGAAATGATTGTAAAAATATATGATGAAGTAATATAGTAATAAAAAAAATTAGAAAAACTGTAGTAGCTAAAAATTACTATATTAGTATCATGGATAAAAGAATCCTTATTATAAAGACTAAAATTCTTCTATACTCTTTTTTTATCCTTTTTGTTATTTTCAAGGATAGCGCATCTGCCCAGATATACCTTGATTCATCCTATTCAGTTGAAGAGCGGGTTGAAGATCTGCTGGGGCGGATGACTCTGGAAGAGAAAGTTGGACAAATGGTACAGGCTAATCGTCAGTCCCTGAATAGTTATTCGGATATAAGAGATTATTACCTCGGATCTTTACTAAACGGTGGAGGCGGAGCTCCGGGTAATAACACCCCTGAAGGCTGGGCCGATATGTATGATAATTACCAGTCGTATGCTTTGCAGACTCGTCTTAAGATTCCTGTTATCTATGGAACAGACGCTGTCCACGGGCATAATAATTTAATAAATTCCGTGATTTTCCCCCACAATATTGGTATGGGATGTACCCGGAATCCTGATCTTATGGAAGAGGTGGCCAGGGTAACTGCTATTGAAGTTGCAGCAACCGGTGTTGACTGGACCTTTGGTCCGTGTATTGCTGTTCCCAGGGACGAACGCTGGGGAAGAACCTATGAGGGATTCGGGGAAATGCCGGAGCTTGCAGAAGATTTTGGAGCCGCTTCAGTCAGGGGATTTCAGGGTGACAGTTTAGGTGACAGCACAACTATTCTGGCCTGCACAAAGCACTATCTTGCTGATGGCGGAACCTCCGGCGGAATTGACCGGGGAAATGCAGTCTTTGATGAAGATACTCTCAGGGAAATTCATCTCCCGGGATATATTGCGGCAATAAATCAGGGTGTGGGATCAGTAATGGTATCATTCAACAGCTGGAATGGAATTAGAATGCACGGTAATAAATACCTGATTACTGATGTTTTGAAAGATGAACTAGGGTTTGAAGGAATTGTCATTTCTGACTGGAATGGAATAAATTATGTACACGAGAACTACAGGACTGCAATTGGACTATCTATTAATGCCGGCATTGACATGGGTATGATAGCAAATAATTATCAGGATTTTATTGAGAATTTAATATCGCTTGTAAATGAAGAACAAGTACCTGTTTCAAGAATTGATGATGCTGTAAGACGTATTCTGAGAATTAAATTCAGATTGAATTTATTTGAAGAACCTTATACTAACCGGAACATGATGCATCTTATAGGTTCCAGTGAACACAGGGAGATAGCCAGGGAATGTGTACGGCAATCACTGGTCCTGTTAAAGAAGAAAGACAATGTTCTTCCTCTTGAAAAAAATGATAAATCAATTCTTGTTGCCGGATTTAAATCCGATAATATAGGTATTCAATGCGGGGGATGGACAATCACATGGCAGGGTTCTTCGGGTATAACAACTGAAGGAACTACAATACTTGAAGCTATCCGGAATACAGTCTCCGGCTCACAGGTCATTTATTCACAATATGGGGACGACAAGGTCAATGCTGATGTTGCTGTTGCAGTTGTCGGTGAATTTCCTTATGCGGAGTATCTAGGAGACCGCTCCTCACTATATCTGAGCGACGCTGATGTGGAATTAATTAAAACAGTAAAAGGCAGAGGAATACCGGTAATAGTAATCATAATTTCGGGTCGTCCTCTTATTATTAATAACATCATACCTTATAGCGATGCCATTATTGCTGCATGGCTTCCCGGAACAGAAGGACAGGGAATAGCAGATGTCCTTTTCGGCGATTTCCAGCCTGTCGGGAAACTTTCTCATACATGGCCCGCATCTATGGATCAGATTCCCATTAACTACGGTGATCAAAATTATCATCCTCTGTTCGAATACGGATACGGTATTGATACTCTCGCGAACCCGGCTATGGGTTCACCTCCTGAACTTTATTCCTCTCTAATCCCGTTTCCGGGCAATTCAATAGAATTATATTTTAACAAGGATATGGAAGACATTGATTACAGCACTTCAGTATTTGAAATAGTTAGTACTATCAAGGATATCCTGGTTGAGTCCGTTGAAATCAAAGAAAATGATCCTTCAACCCTTGTGTTAAACTTATTAACACCGGTTGTTGAGGATGAAAGGATTGTAATATCATACCATGGTGATGAAATATTTTCTGCTGACGGCGGTAAATTGAATAATTTTGAGAATGTTGAAGTATACAACGAAATGAACGATTTATCACAATCTCATTATTCCCCTGACATTAATGAAAATAATAATAGTTGTATTATCTATCCTAATCCGGCTGTTGATATAGTAAATATTAGAACCAGTACCTCAGATTACTTAATCAATATCTTTACTTTAACAGGAGAAATAATTGAAACAACCAAGGCCGGCAACAACTCAGTAATTGACATATCAAACTTTAGTAAAGGTGTTTATATTATTGAGATAATACCTGGAAATGAATACCCTGCCTATTATAAGCTGGTTAAGAAGTAGTAAAACTAATTATAAACCGGACTTCGTGAAAAGCCCGGTAAACGTGATGTGTACCGGGCTTTTCTTCAGTAGCGGGGACAGGACTTGAACCTGTGACCTTTGGGTTATGAGCCCAACGAGCTACCAACTGCTCCACCCCGCAATATATAATCGTGTGTTAGTCTTCAAAGCGGCTGCTAAGTTATATTAACTTTAGCGAAACTCAAAATAATTAACCTAAATTTGATGGCATCCATAAAAACTATTTTTAATATAAACTTAGCTTAAATCTTTACTATATTTGCATAATCAAAAAGTACATCATGGCCAGGAATGGAGATAAAAGATCCCTGATCGAAAAATTTAGAAGTAAATACAGATTATCGATATACAGGGATGAGAGCTACCAGGAAGTACTTAATTTAAAGCTTTCAAGACTTAATGTAATAACTATTATAGCAGCTATCACTTTGATTTTCCTTGTAATAGTTGTATCAATTATTGCATATACACCAGTCAGGGAACTTATCCCCGGATACCCTGACGAAAAGACTTTAAGAGATATTCGTATGAATTATATATTACTTGACTCCCTTGCCCAGGAAATAGAAAAACGTGACAGATATTTTACAAATCTTAATCAGATAATTTCAGGCAGGGAACCTGATAATTATGATAACATGGTTGATACAAATATTAGTTATGAAAATATTACTTTTACAAAATCGTCTGAAGATTCCTTGTTAAGGTCGTTAATTGAACAGGAAGATCAATTCAGTCTTTCAATTATTGATAATAAAAAACAAATTTCATCAGTATCCAAGGTACATTTTTTTGCCCCTATAAAAGGAATAGTTACTAATTCATTTAACAGCCTTAACAATCATTACGGGACCGACATTGTTGCAGCCCCTAATCAGGTTGTGAAAGCAGTTTTGGATGGTACTATAACAATGGCTACCTGGACACTGGACCTGGGCTGGATTATTCAGATACAACATGAAAATGACCTTCTCTCATTATATGCTCATAACTCAGAGCTGCTAAAGAAATCAGGTGAATATGTAAAAGCAGGGGAGCCTATAGCAATCATAGGCAACTCCGGAGAACTCACGACCGGCCCCCATCTGCATTTTGAATTATGGCATAACGGAACCCCTTTAAATCCTGAAGATTTTATTTTCTTCTGACCTGAAAATAGTCACCCCAACATCAACAAAAATTGATGTATAGAAAAATTATGAAAAAAAGGATTGCAGTTCTTGGCTCTACCGGTTCAATAGGCACTCAGGCACTTGAAGTAATTAGCAATAATCCTGATAAATTTGAGATTGAAGTCATAACAGCGCAAAGAAATACTGATTTGCTTATAGATCAAGCATTTAAATTCAGACCAAAACATGTTGTTATAACTGACAAACAGAAATATAGCAAAGTAAAAAATGATTTGTCCGGATTGCCGGTAAAAGTCTATGCAGGAGAGGATTCGTTAAAAGAGGTTGTTAATCTGGCCTCTGTTGACATGGTATTAACAGCAATTGTGGGTTTTGCAGGCTTATTCCCCACAATTTCCGCTATTAAGGCAGGTAAAGATATTGCCCTGGCTAACAAAGAAACCCTGGTTGTGGCAGGTGAACTGGTAACGAGACTGGCACATGAGAATAAAGTTAATATATACCCGGTCGATTCTGAACATTCAGCTATATTTCAATGTCTTACAGGTGAAAATAAAAATACCATAGAAAAAATTTATCTGACAGCTTCAGGAGGGCCCTTCCGGGGAATGTCATATAACGAGCTTAAAAAAGTTACCAAGGAACAGGCGTTGTTACATCCAAACTGGGATATGGGAAATAAAATTACTATTGACTCTGCAACATTGATGAATAAAGGACTGGAAGTCATTGAAGCAAAATGGCTGTTTAATATTGAACCGGCGAAAATTGAGGTCGTGGTCCATCCCCAGTCAATTATCCATTCAATTGTACAGTTTAAAGATGGCTCTATGAAAGCTCAAATGGGATTACCTGATATGCGCCTTCCGATTCAATATGCTTTAGGCTATCCCGAAAGAATAAAATCAGACTTCCCTCGATTTAGTTTTTCTGATTATCCCCAGCTAACCTTTGAAAAGCCTGATCTTAAGATTTTCCGTAATATCAAGTTGGCCTATGAAGCACTTGAAAAAGGAGGAAATGTACCATGTATCCTGAATGCAGCTAATGAAACTGTTGTCGAGGCTTTCCTGGAAGATAAAATTACTTTTATAAAAATCCCGGATATAATTGAAGCAACAATGAATAAAGCAAGCTATATATATAATCCTGCGCTGGATGACTATTCTGAATCTGATAAAGAAGCCCGTTTTATTGCCAGGCAACTTATTAAAAGTTAAAATTATAGTAGTTCTGATATATTTTTAGTGTGATTTTAAATATTGATGTTATTTTTGCACCTGCTCACACTTTAAAAAATTTTAAAATAATAGCTGTTTAATGAAAGTTCTAATACAAATTGCCCAATTATTGTTAAGCTTATCTATTCTGGTAATTCTGCACGAATTAGGACATTTTATAACTGCCAGAATTTTTAAAACCAGAGTCGAAAAATTCTATTTATTTTTTAATCCTTGGTTCACAATTTTTAAGATAAAAAAAGGAGAAACTGAATACGGGCTGGGCTGGTTGCCCCTGGGAGGATATGTAAAAATCTCGGGTATGATTGACGAGTCACTTGACAGAGAGCAGCTTAAAAAGCCACCTGAACCTTATGAATTCCGTTCCAAACCGTCATGGCAAAGATTAATAATCATGCTCGGCGGAGTATTCGTAAACCTTATTCTTGGCATTATAATTTATTCATTTGTTCTCTTTACCTGGGGAGAAAAATACCTGCCCAATGAGAATTTAAAAGATGGTATCTGGTGTACCGATTCGCTCGCTCTTGAAATAGGACTGAGAGATGGTGATAAAATAGTATCGATAAATGATCAGTATCCCGAAAGGTATTCCGATATTATAGAGGAATTGATTTTTGGCAGCAATGTTAAGGTGTTAAGAAATGGTAAAGAGACAAGCATAGACATCCCTGAAGATTTTGTAGGTAAGTTAATAGAAAAAAGAAAAGGATTATTATTATATCCCAGGGTTCCTTTTATTGTACTTGAAATTCCTAATACTTCTATTAACATTAATTCTGAACTCAGGCCAAAAGACAGGGTAGTAGGCATAGAAAATATTCCTATCAGGTATTACGATGAGTATAAACCTATTACAGATACATTAAGGGGTAAAGAAATTTCTATAGATATTCTAAGAGATAACAAAGAAAAATCAATTAAAGTCAAGCTATCTGACGAAGGGAAATTTGAAATTGTCGCTGCTATTTTAAGTATGACAGAATTAGAAAGGCTGAATATCTATAAATTTAATAAGGAAAAGTACAACTTCATAAAGGCAATACCTGCCGGTCTGATTAGAGCAAAGGAAAAACTTGGCTTTTATATAAGGCAGTTTAAGCTGATATTTAATTTTAAAACAGGTGCATATAAAGGATTAGGGGGTTTTGGAGCTATCGGCGGACTGTTTCCCCCCAGATGGGAATGGCAGGCATTCTGGGAAATAACCGCATTTCTTTCACTAATACTTGCATTTATGAATATCCTTCCTATTCCTGCGCTGGATGGGGGTCATGTTACTTTCTTATTATATGAAATGATAACCGGACGAAAACCCGGGGATAAATTTCTTGAATATGCGCAGATAGTCGGTATGATAATTTTACTGTCATTACTGTTATATGCAAATGGCAATGATATTGTCAGATTAATAGAAAGACTGGTCGGAAAATAAATAGCATATCACAAATATTGTTATTAATAATCTATATTGGGAAATATTCATAAATTTGTAATAAATAATACTAAATATAAATATTATGGACTTAAGTATATTTTTAATAGGCACTCCTGGTCCGGTTGAAATTATAATCGTAGTATTGGTTATACTTTTGTTGTTTGGCGGAAGAAAAATACCTGAACTTATGAAAGGTCTGGGACAAGGGATGAGAGAATTCAAAAAGGCCGCTAAAGGAGACGAGGATAAGGAAAAAAAAGAGTCTATCGAAGAAAAGAAAGAATAAGTTTAATTAAAATATATTAAACCTGTCTTTTAATTTATTGAAATTAACTGACAGGTATTTTTTTATCTCAATTACTATGAATAGCAGTAGATTAGTTACCTTGATACTCTGTATTTCTCTTTTACATGTTAATGGTCTAAATAATAACTTTCAAATCACTGATATAAATACCGGTTCATCAAAAAATAATCATACATTTAATTATTATCCCGATTCAATACCCAACTTCCCCGATATTTTCTATGAATACCGCATTGAGGAATTAAATAAACTGACTCCCATTGAGCTTGACTATAACAATATAGTTAAAGAACATATTGAGAATTATGCCATAAAAAGAAGAGGTGAGTTTGCAAAGATAATCGGACTGGCAGATCTGTATTTTCCCATATTTGACGATATTCTTGATAAATATGACCTGCCCCTCGAATTAAAATACCTGACAATAGTAGAATCCGGCCTTAATACTAATGCAAAATCAAAATCAGGAGCAGTAGGGCTCTGGCAGTTCTTATTAAATACCTGCCAATTATTTGATCTGGAAGTTAACTCCTATATTGATGAAAGGAGGGATCCTTACAAATCGACTGATGCTGCATGCAGATATCTAAATTATCTGTATAATACTTACAACGACTGGCAATTAGTAATATCGTCATATAATTGTGGCCCGGGAGATATTAGAAAAGCTATTGAACGGAGCAATGGCAAAACCAATTACTGGGAAATAAGGCCTTATCTTTCGGAACAGGCAAAAAATTATGTGCCCGCCTTTATTGCATCACTTTACCTGATGAACCACTATGAAGAACATAATATTAAACCAGAACCTCCCGGATTTGATTCTAAAAATATTGATACTCTATGGATAAATTATGCTGTATCTTTTAACCAGATAAGTGAAATTACGGGTATTTCAACAGATGAATTAAAATTCCTTAATCCTGTTTACAGACGTGCATTTATTCCTGATCTTGAGAAACCTGCATTATTAACTTTACCAAAAGATAAAATTGAGATTTATATTAAAAATGAATCCCGAATCATAGGGAATGCAAAATATGAAGAGGATTATAATTCTCTGGTTAGTAATGCCGGTTCTACCGAAAATAAAACTAAAATTATTCATGTTGTTAAAAAAGGTGAGTTCTTTCATAAAATTGCCTTAAAATATAATTGTACACTTGAGAATATAAAAGCATGGAATAATCTTACTGATAACTTCCTTTATCCCGGTCAGATATTAATTATCTGGGTAGATTCTGATTATAAAGATGAAGATTAACAGACATTTCATTAAATTTACTGCCGGTCATATATAATTTTATTCTTTTATAAAAACTAAATAATGATAAACAAATTAAATTCTCTCATATATATACTTATTATCAGTCTTGTTGCCTGTACCGGAGAAAAGCATCCCCTGCTCCCATCAATTTCAGGTAAAGCCGGAGAGGTTGCCCTGGTATTAAACAAAGCTGAATGGGATACTGAAGTTGGTGAAGAGTTCAGACGAATTTTCAGCACCAGTTATGAAATGCTACCTCAGTACGAACCTTCCTTTGATGTGATACATGTAACACACAATTCTTTTAGTAATATTTTTAAATCTCAGAGAAACATTGTTATTACCGAAATTTCTCCGAGGATAAAAGAGTCCCGGATATCAGTACAGAAAGATGTATGGGCAAGACCTCAACTGGTAATAAATATCTACGGGAAGGATGATGACGCTATACTCACTTTATTAAACAAATATGAACATAAAATCATCACTTTACTGGATGAAATGGAAAGAAAAAGGATATTGCATGTTTATACCAGAAATCAGGATAAATATATTGTCGAGAAAATTAAAAAGAATCATAATATATCACTTGTCATACCAAAAGGCTATAAACTGAATATGGACTCATCGGATTTTGTATGGTTAAGTCAGGAAGAAGGGGATATTATCCAGAGCATACTGGTTTATTATTATGACTATACAGATGATAGTACTTTTACCAGAGATTATTTAATCGCAAAACGTGACAGGTTTTTAAAAAAATATGTGGGAGGAACAGTACCGGGATCTTACATGGCAACAGAAAAGGAATTCAAACCTTTATTTTCAGAATATTCCCTTAGAGGAGAAAAGTATGTGGCAGAGATAAGAGGTCTATGGAAGATAGAAAAAGGAATTGCAATGGGAGGCCCCTTTGTTAATATTACGGCTTTAGATGAAGAAAGAAACAGGGTAGTCACTGTAGAAGGATTTGTTTTTGCCGCGGGCCATAGCAAGAGAAACTTCATGCGGCAGGTAGAAGCTATTGTTTATTCATTTGACTTTAATTATTAACTTTAAATCATTTAATTTTACTGGTATAATATATAAATTTATCAGATATTAATAATTTCCATTTTTTTCAGGAAAAGAAATTCATATAATGGGAAACAATAAGATCAGAATTGGTATTACACAGGGAGATATAAATGGAATCAGCTATGAAGTGATAATAAAAGCACTGCTTGATAACAGGATTTTTGATACATGCATTCCAATTGTATATGGATCTCCAAAGGTTGCTGCCTATCACCGGAAAGCATTGAATATTGATAATTTCAGTTTTAATACTGTTAAAATTCCGGAAGAAGCAAATCCTAAAAGAGCCAATATAATTAACTGTATTAGCGATTCTGTAAGAGTGGAGCTTGGGAAATCAACATCTATGGCAGGAGAAGCCTCATATAAAGCATTAGATGCCGCCGTACAGGATCTGGAAAATAATAAGATAGATGCCATAGTAACCGGACCGATAAATAAGTATAATATACAGTCCGATAAATTCAATTTTGCAGGACATACCGAATTTTTTGAATCGCGTTTTAAATCAGATGGGGTTCTGATGCTTATGGTGAATGAGTTATTTAAAGTGGGCGTCGTAACAGGACATATACCTTTGGCTAAAGTTCCTGAACAAGTGACCAAAGATAGTATTCTGAAAAAAATACGCATACTCAATAACTCACTCATAGTCGATTTTCTGGTGCGTAAACCTCGCATCGCAGTCTTAGGTCTTAATCCCCATGCAGGAGACAATGGAATAATAGGTGAAGAAGAAAAAGAGGAAATAATACCTGCCCTTAAAGCTGCCCGTGATGAAAATATCTATGTTTTTGGCCCTTTTCCGGCAGATGGTTTCTTCGGATCCGAAACATTTAAAAAATTTGATGCCTCTATTGCAATGTATCATGATCAGGGTTTAATACCATTTAAAGCTATGATGTATGAAGGAGGCGTAAACTTCACCGCAGGACTGCCCATTGTAAGAACAGCACCTGCACATGGAACTGCATATGAGTTGGCGGGCAAAAATGAAGCACATCCGCATTCTTTCAGAAAAGCAATATATCTGGCTTGTGATTTATACCATAACAGACAGAGTTATAAAGAAATGACAAGCAATCCTTTAAAATCGAATGATTTGTCAGAAACATAATCTCAACTGAATACTTTAAGACTCTTGTTAAATATTCTGTAAACAAATTATTATTTTAGACGAATCATTTAGATTTTTATTGAATTTTTAACATTTGTAAAAATGTACGAATTTATAGAAGGAGATATTATTGAGAAAAATCCTGCATATGCTACCATCTTTATATCAGGAATTAGTTACTTTATTAATATTTCCCTGACGACATACGGGCAAATTCAGAACCTTAATCAATGCAGATTATATATTCATCAGATTATTCGGGAAGATGCGCATATTTTATTTGGTTTTTATACAAAACTTGAAAGAGAAATATTCAGAATGTTAATCTCTGTTTCAGGTATAGGAGCAAATACTGCCCGGCTTATGTTATCATCACTGTCTCCTGAGGAAATTCAGAACGCAATTGTCGGGGGTAAAGTAGATATCCTGAAGAGCATTAAAGGTATAGGAGCAAAATCAGCTCAGCGCATAATTGTTGATTTAAAAGATAAAATGGGAAACGAAGAAGTAGAAATATTTGAAATAAGAGACAATACAATTAAGGAACAAGCGTTATCTGCATTGACAGTATTGGGTTTTAGTAAAAATTCCGTTAATAAAGTATTAAATAAAATACTCACTGAAGAAGATAATCTGGAAGTTGAAGATTTAATAAAAAAAGCATTAAAAAGATTATAGAATTAACTTTAAGACTGTAGATTTGTTGAAATGGGGCAAATATTCACAAAAAATTAATATTTCTGTAATATGGATTTTTATATTATTATTCATTTATATATATTATGCAGCTCCGCAAGATAGTCCGGTTCAACCTCCCTCATCGACATCAAATGATTCTATTGACTTAAAATATCCGTTTAAGGACGATATTCGATACCCTTTCTCAAATTCTGGCATTACTTCCCCGCTAATTCTTGGTAATCCGGCAAATGTAGATGCCACAATAGTATATGATCCTGAAACTAATCAATATGTTTTTTCAGAGAAAGTCGGGGAATTTAATATACGCCCTCAAAGTTCAATGTCTCTGGACGAGTATAGGGAGTACGAGTCCAATACTGCAATAAAGGACTACTGGAGAAAAAAATCACGTGAAGAAATAACTTCTCAGTCCCCGTCTTTTCTGGGTAAGATAAGAATGGGAGAAACCTTTGACAAGGTTTTTGGTACCGATGCAATTAATATTGTACCTCAGGGTTCGGCTGAATTAATTTTCGGATATAACAGGTCAAGAATTGATAATCCTGCTTTATCTGAGAGGAACAGGAGAAATGGGGCTTTTACTTTTAAAGAAAAAATCCAGATGAACGTCACCGGTTCCATTGGAGACAAAATGGAACTCGGTATCAATTATAATACAGAAGCTACTTTTGATTTTGAAAATAAGACCAAACTTGAATATGCCGGACATGAAGATGAAATTATAAAGAAGATTGAAGCAGGTAATATCTCGTTACCTCTCACAGGTTCTCTTATCTCTGGCAGCCAGAGTTTGTTCGGCTTAAAGACAGAGCTGCAGTTTGGTAAACTGACTGTTACTAATGTATTCAGCCATCAGAGGGGCGAATCATCCTCGATAGAAGTAAGAGGAGGGGCCCAGGTAAGTGAATTTGAAGTAACAATTGACGAATATGATGCAAACAGACATTTTTTCCTCTCCCATTTCTTCCGTGATAATTATAACTCCTGGCTGAGTTCTCTTCCCTATATAACATCAGGAGTTCGTATTGAACAGATTGAAGTATGGATTACCAATAAAACAAGCGAATTTGACAAAGACAACAGGAATATTATTGCTTTCATGGACCTTGGAGAAAGTTATGGTCCGGATTACCAGCCCAACTTTTTTGGTGATCAAAATCTAATACTGCCCGGTAATCAGATTAATCAGGCTGTGTCAAATGATGCTAACAGGTTATATAGCACACTAATTAACAACTACAGCGGGATACGCGATATCAGAAATATTACTAATGTGCTCGAACCTCTGATTAACAGTTATGATTTCCTAAGTGGCAAGGATTACGAAAAGATAGAAAACGCAAGAAAACTAAGTGAGAGGGAATATACTGTTAACAGAGAATTGGGTTATATCTCCTTAAATTCTGCTCTTCGCAGTGATGAGGTATTGGCTGTTGCCTACGTTTACACATATAGAGGACAAACCTACAGGGTTGGTGAATTGTCAACCGATGGTATCAGTGCTCCCAGAACACTAATCGTAAAATTAATTAAGGGGACCAGTCTTACACCCAAACTGGGAACATGGGATTTAATGATGAAGAATGTATATGCAATAGGTGCCTACCAGCTAAATAGCCAGGATTTCAGGCTGGATGTTTTATACCGGAACGATGAGACCGGTGTACCCGTTAATTATATCAGCGATCCCAGGGTAGCAAGTAATGAAAATTTCTATAACAGGATTCTGTTAAGGGTATTAAATCTCGATAATCTTGACAGCAGAAAAGAACCAAATCCTGACGGGCTGTTTGACTTTATTGAAGGAGTTACTATTCATTCATCAAACGGCAGGGTAATATTTCCTGTTCTTGAGCCTTTTGGAACAGATCTGAAAAAAATAATCAATAATAATCAGGTAGCAGATGATTATATATTTGAGGAACTATATGATTCCACACAAACCAAAGCAAAACAAATAGCGGAAAAAAACAAATTCTTCCTTGCAGGTACATACCAGTCATCTTCAAGTTCTGAAATTCAGTTAAATGCAATGAATATACCTCGTGGTTCAGTGAAAGTAACTGCAGGAGGTATACAATTACAGGAAGGTATTGACTATACTGTTGATTATGTTTTAGGAAGGGTTAAAATATTGAATCAGGGATATCTTGAATCGGGGACACCACTAAGAGTATCATTAGAAAGTAATCAACTGTTTAATCTTCAGACTAAAACCCTTCTTGGTACACATCTGGATTATAAGATTTCCGATAATTTTAATGTTGGAGGTACTATATTAAATTTAACCGAACGCCCCCTTACCCAAAAAGTTAATATGGGCGAGGAACCTATATCAAATACTATTTGGGGGGTAAACACAAGTTACAGAACTGAATCCCATCTGCTTACAAGCTTAATAGATAAACTGCCCCTTATAGAAACAAAAGAAGTATCCAGCATTGTTCTGGATGCCGAATTTGCCCAGTTAATGCCGGGACAGGCCAGAGCAATCGGTAAAGGAGGTATTGCATATATCGATGATTTTGAAGGTACGGAGACTACTATTGAGATGAAAAGTCTTGCTGCCTGGATCTTGTCGAGTACTCCCAGGGGACAAAGCCTGTTTCCCGAAGCAGACTTGAATAACAATCTGGAGTACGGCTATAACAGGGCAAAAATTGCCTGGTATGTCATAGATCCTTTATTTACAAGAAAAACCGGCCGTACACCTAAGCATATTACTGATGATGATGTATCGGGCCCCTTTGTCAGAGAAGTTAAAGAAACGGAGATATATACCAAAAAAGAAAGCGGAACAGGATTTGACAGTCCGATTTCTATTCTCAATGTTGCCTATTATCCCAAAGATAAGGGCCCCTATAATTATGATACAGACATTAACAGAAATGGAGAGTTAAATAATCCAAGAGACCGCTGGGGTGGCATTATGAGGGAAATACAAACCAGTGACTTTGAAACTTCTAATGTTGAATATATTGAGTTCTGGTTAATGGATCCCTTTGTATTGGATTCAACTCATAGAGGGGGTGATTTATATTTTAACCTGGGTGAAATATCCGAAGATATATTAAGAGATTCCAGGAAAATGTTTGAGAATGGACTTCCCATATCAGCAACAGACACCCTTACTCTTGTTGATTATACATCATGGGGCAGGGTGCCGCGTACACAGTCTATTGTAAATGCTTTTAATACTGATCCGGAAACAAGAGAATACCAGGACGTCGGACTTGATGGTCTGGGTGATGAATATGAGCGTTCCTACTTCGATAATTATGTTGAACAAATCAGAAATACTTATGGAGAACAATCGGTCGCTTTTCAGAAAGCATTTGATGATCCTTCAAGCGATAATTTCCATTATTACCTGGGTACCGATTATGATGAAGACGAGCTGGGAGTAATTAACAGATATAAAAATTATAACGGATTGGAAGGTAACTCTCCTCCCACTGAAGGCGAATTCGCAGCAGCAAGTACATTACCAAGTGGTGAAGATATCAACAGGGATAATACATTAAACGAAACAGAAACATATTTTCAGTATAAAGTTGAATTGAAACCGGAACAACTCAATTTTGGTAATAAATATATTACAGACATTGTAAATACCAGAAATGTAAACTGGTATCAATTCAGGATTCCTATAGTCGATTTTGAAAGAAAGGTTGGCAATATAGAAGACTTTAAGTCAATACGTTTCATGCGTATGTTCCTGACTAATTTTGATGATTCTGTGATTTTAAGATTTGCAGAACTTCATCTTGTCAGAAGTGAATGGCGTAAATATAAGTTCAATATCAGCGAGGGTGGTCCATCTATTGCACAGCAAATTGACCCGGGCAGTTTTGAAATCTCTGCAGTTAATATTGAAGAAAATTCAGCAAAAGAACCGGTCAACTACGTTTTGCCTCCCGGGATTACAAGAGTAATAGATCCCAGTCAGCCACAGGTAGCTCAATTAAATGAACAATCCATAGTTTTTAAGGTCAGTAATTTACCTGACGGTGATGCAAGAGTAGCATATAAAAATGTTGACCTGGATCTGAGACAATATAAGAAACTAAAAATGTTTGTTCATGCCGAAGCGTTACAGAATGAAGAATTAAATGATTATGACATAACTGCTTTCATTAGAATCGGCTCGGACTATAAAGATAATTTTTATGAGTATGAAGTTCCCCTTCTGTTGACTCAACACAGAAATAACTATGATAATGATGATGATGCTGACAGATTGTTGGTCTGGCCTGAGGATAATGTCTTTGAAATAGACCTGGAACAATTTGTTGAACTTAAAAAAGAGAGAGATCAGGCTGTTAGAAGCAATAGTATGTTATACAGCAAAATAAGAATCTATAGTAAGTTTGATGATAATAACAGAATAAAAATCAGAGGTACTCCAAATCTGAGCAACATAAGAACCATAATGATTGGGATACGCAATCCGGGCGATTCAGATAATTCGAAAGCCAATGATGGATTACCTAAAAGTGCTGAAATATGGTTTAATGAGCTTAGATTAACTGATTTTAATAATAAAGGAGGCTGGGCTGCAAATGCCAGAATGCAAACTAAACTTGCTGATCTTGGTACATTATCAGTAGCAGGAAGTACAATACAGCCGGGATTTGGAGGTATTGAACAAAAAGTTGAACAACGAAAAAAGGAAGAACTGGTACAGTACGATATATCTTCAAATATTGAACTGGGTAAATTATTGCCCGAAAAATCAAATGTGTCAGTTCCTATGTTTGCAGGTGTCTCAAAATCGATAGTTAACCCTGAATATTATCCCAAGGAACCTGACAGGCTGCTGAAGGAAGTACTGTTAGAATCAGAATCAAAATCAGAGAAGAAAGACATTAAAGACATATCACAAGATGTGGTTGAAAGAAAAAGCATCAATTTTACTAATGTCAGGGTAAATAAAGAAGTAAAAAAATTCAGGGTGATCTCTCCTGCCAATTTATCACTAAGTGTTGCTTACAGTGAGGAGGAGGCGCATAATTACAGTATTGAAAAGGATAACACAATAAAGTACCGCGCAGCCATAAATTATACTTATAGCGCAAGGCCAAAGAATATAACACCATTCAGAAAATCTAAAAAACTAACATCTCCTTACCTGAAAATTATTAAAGATTTCAACTTTAATCCCGTGCCATCAAATTTTACATACAGAACTGATTTTGACAGGAATTATAACGAGGTAAAACTGAGGAATGTTTTTGAAGATATCGATATAAAGATTGACTCAACTGTTAATAAAGATTTCTTATGGAACAAATTTTATGATTTGAGGTGGGACCTTACAAGGTCTTTAAAAATTGATTTTTCAGCAACAAATGTTGCCAGGATTGATGAAATGCCCGGTGCATATGACTGGTTCAGACCAGGGGATAACAAGGAGTGGTCCGATTCAGTATGGACTAACATTTTGAATGGGGGAACAAATACGAATTATGATCAGAGCTTTAATGTAACCTATTCATTACCATTTAGTAAGTTTCCTGTAATTGACTGGCTGACATCATCAGTACGATATAACGGGAAAATGGGATGGGACAGAGGGCCCTTCTATGAAGGCGGGTATACTCTGGGACATAATCTCAGTAATTCCAATACTGTTCAATTAAACAGTCAGCTTGGATTTAGCAAATTGTTCAATAAAGCAGGTTTTATACAGCGTATTAATAACAAATACAGTGGCAGTAGGCAGACCGATGCAAATAAAAGAACCAAAAAAGTTAATTATTCAAGACGAACATTCCTCAAGGCCAATTCCCCCAGAAGTATAGTTCATAAACTTGGCACAGAAGATATTGTTATTAACGTACTGGATTCTGATGGTAATGAAATAGATGTAAAAATTGAAATTATCAGTGAAAATAAAATAACTGTTACTGCTGATGCCGATTATACGGGAGTTACAATAAACATAGAAGGCACTGTTGTACTCGGAGAAAATCCCCTTGTATTCATTGCTGAAAATACTGTAAGATTTTTAACCGGAATTAAAAATATCTCAATATCATACTCACAATCAGGCGGCACATTGCTTATGGGCTATCTGCCTGAAACTGACTATTTCGGATTAAACTCCGGCAAGGTAAATGATAATTTTAAGGATGCCCCCGGAATCCCTTTTATTTTAGGCTATCAGGATGTTGACTTTGTCCGGGATATGGACGAGGATTGGCTAACAAAAGATCCGGCATTCAGCAATCCTTACATTATGACCAAATCTGATAACTTTAATATACGCAGTACCTTTGAACCATTTAGAGGATTTCGGATTGATTTTACAGCACAACGGACTTATTCTGAAAATATCTCCGAATATTTTATTTATGAAACAGACAGCTTCAGGTTCGATAACCGCATGAAGACTGGTAATTTCTCTATTTCTTTTATAAGTATTGGTTCTGCTTTTGAATCAATAAGTAGTGATAATAATTATTATTCCTCATATTTTGAAAAATTCAAAAAGTACAGGAAAACTATTGCTGCCAGGCTATTCAGAAAAAAAGTAGAGGAATCAGGTATTGGATTTGTTTCTTCAGTCCAGCAGGAATCCGAAGATGGATATCCTTACGGTTACGGACCAACTTCATCGGAAGTTTTAATACCGGCTTTCCTTGCTGCTTACGGGAATAAGAATCCTGAACGGGTTACTTTGGAAAGATTCCCGGGTATATTGTATATGCTTCCAAACTGGAGAATTACCTTTGATGGATTGTCAAGAATTGAATTTATTAAAAAATTTATGAGATCAATAAATATGAGCCATTCATACAAGTCGAGTTATAATATTGGTGATTTTACTACCAACTTTTACTATGTTGAAGAAAATACCGGGCTGGAATTTATTAAAGATTTTCAGAATAATTTTATCCCTGAATTTCAAATTAATACCGTATCAATCAGAGAAGATTTTAGCCCGTTAATAAATTTTGATATGACCTGGCAGAACAGCCTTATTACCCGCTTTGAAATCAAAAAGTCCAGGACACTGGCATTAAGTTTATCCAATAACCAGCTCACAGAAACAAGAAATGGGGAAATTGTTATTGGAGCAGGTTACAGGTTTAAAGAAGTCCCCCTTGAGATTAGCGGCAGAAAATATGAGAGTGACCTGAATATCCGGTTTGATCTGTCAGTTAGAGATAATAAAACACTTATAAGGCATCTGGCACAACTGGTCGAAGACGAAGTTGACCAGATAACTGCGGGTCAGAGAGTAATAAAAATAAGTACTACAGCTGATTATGCTCTAAGTGCAAGGTTTAATATCCAGTTCTTCCTTGACAGAACAATAAATAAACCATATACATCACGGTCATTTCTCACAGCTGACACAAATATTGGCTTTAGCGTGCGATTTACTCTTGCGCAATAGTTGTATCACTGATTATTTCTTATTATTATCCTATATAACTTAAATTCTTGAAAAATTATTGATAACTATTAACAAAAATCCTTTTATTAATTTTTGTAAAACATAAAAAATTGCAAATTTTGTTAATTCTCTAATTAATACTCTATACTATGAATATTCCCGGTAATTTAAGGTATACAAAAGATCACGAATGGATACGTATTGAAAATAATGAAGCGTATGTAGGTATCACTGACTATGCTCAGGGAGAGCTTGGAGACATTGTCTTTATAGAAATAGAAACTCTGGGAGAACATCTTGAGCAGGAAGAAGTATTCGGAACAGTGGAAGCAGTTAAAACAGTTTCTGATTTATTTATGCCGGTTTCAGGAAATATCATTAAGATAAATGATAAACTGGAAGAAAAACCTGATCTGGTAAATAAGGATCCATATGGCGAGGGATGGCTGATTAAGCTTGAAGTAGATGATGTTAACCAGGTAAATAGCCTGCTCGATGCAGAGACTTATAAAAAAATGATTGAAGTATAAACTAATTATACCTTTCATATTAAAAATTCCCCTAAAACACTATTATGTGGATAAATAGCAGAGCATTGTTAATAATTTCAAAATAATTAAATAAGAATAACCTTCCTATCATTGTATTTTCATCAGCTGAATTTTAAACAACTTTTATTACTATGATTGTTATTGTCTATAATAATGACCATGTTATGATGTCATTAAGTAATTTAAAAAGAATAGATTTCTTAGTAATTGAAAAGTTAAAGAATCATTTGTTACAGATAATTGAGGACGCAGAGACCGACATCTGCGTCGACTTAAGGGAGGTAAAATTTATTGATAGCAATTCGTTTTCAGGATTAAAATATGTTAATGATATTGCTGCAAAGAATGGAATAAATCTGTATTTCCTTAATGTATCAAAGGAATTAATGGAATTATTCACACTGGCGGATGAAAATAATAATTTAAGCATTCGCAGTGAGAGTGAGATTGAACACCTGCGGGTTGTTCTGGCCTGATAGTTTTAATTATCGTTAATTATTCGTACAGTATACTGGTATAGCCTAAATGTCCTTCATAGGATATTCCTTCAATTATTATCCTGTACTTTGCAGTGTTTTCAGGAACATGGAAACTAACCCTGGCTTTTCCGGGAAATCCTGTCCTTACTTCCGGGGCCCAATAAATTGCTGAAGGTTTTAATATTTCAGTCTGACTATCACCATGTACTATGTATTTTGGCTGATAAAACTCTCTGGGAGTAGAATACCCTAACATTTGAAATTCAATAACTCCTTTTTTCATAAATGTGCCCCTTTTAGTATATATAGCAATTACTCCATTTGCCCCTCTGCTACCATATATTGCAGCACTCGGACCTTTAAGAATTTCTATTCTGTCAATATCTTCGACCGGAATTGCCAATACCGAACCTACACCTGATACTGTCACTCCATCAATAAGATACAGAGGTTCAGTACTTCCGTAAAGACTTCCCGGACCTCTTATTGTAACGTTGTTACCCGATACCAGCACTCCGGGAACCCTTCCCTTGATAACCTGTAAAACATCAGAATAACCGCTGGGTATTTCATCAGAAGTAATTACGTAATCAGGTTCACCATGTATGCTTGTCAGAAGGTTTCTTTCAGATTCCTCCTTTTCTTTTTCCAGCAAAGCCTGCCTGATTTCAATATTCCTTTTTCTTCTGTAACTTTTATTATCTCTTTCCGAAACAGTTGTTAATTCATTATCTCCATAATATCGGACAACCTCTTCAGAACTTTCTTCAGGTAATACTATTAGCAGGTTTTTTCTTTTACTGGGCCGCCGGGCTTCAATCTTTAAATTTACCGTATCATAATAAACCAGATTATCAAATTGAAAATACCCTTTCTTACCTGATTTCTGATAGTATTGATCGTTATATTTATCCAGTATTGTAAGTGTTACATCACAGTTCTGTAAAGGAAATTTAAACAGATCTCCGGTTATCTGACCACCTATTGTAATATATTTTTCAACCGGATATTTTATTTCCGGCAATTCATCATTTATTACCTCCTGCCAGGAAAATCTTCTCCAGCCCTGGGTTAACATCAGGTAATCCAACGCTTTACTTTCAGTCCCTGATTTGTCCTGAAAGTAATATTCCGGGTTTTCAATATATCCTCTAAGATCAGATGTTAGTAAGAGGTTACTCCGTATAGAGTTATATGATGAACCCGTATCGACCTCCTTTTCATCAAATACTGAAAGTGAAATATTTGATTGTAAAGGATTTCCTTGTGTATCAAGTACATCAATAATAAGCTGAACCGAATCATTTTCTCCCGGATTAATATACTCTGAATCTACCTTTATTATCATGTTATCATCATGATTAACAAAAACAAGACGCTCTGCCAGGGCTTCATTTCTATATGAAAATAACGTTAAATGAACAATTCCTGTAGGGAATATACTTTTTTTTAACCTGGCCTGAACATGTTCATCAGCGAGATTTATAACTGACGAGTGATATATTTTACCTCTTACCTGTCCGATTAAACCAAATTCATTTGCTGTTCTGTCATTAGTCCTGAACCGGGTTGATCTTATATCTATTAATATATATTCATCATTTGAATTGTCTATTTTCATTACTATACCTCTTTCTGATGATTCGGGCAAATCAACTTTCATTTCCCTGCTTCCATTAAAACTGACCAATGTATAGTATTTTTTATCTTTCTCAGGTTTGATGTGAAATGCTCCCATCCCATTATGGAAGCTACTGAAAGACACTATCTTATTTTTGTCTGAATCATATACATCTCCCCTTACTTCAACACTCCTTCCCAAAGCATTTATAGCTTTAAAGCCCACAACACATTCTATGTCATTTACCAGGTACCCCCCTTCAGGTAAAAACTGAATATCAAAAAACTCTGATTTTTTTATGTCATCTCTGATAATGCGTTTATTAATGTTTGCTCCCTTTCTTGAAATATATTTTTTAAAGTAAGGATTTCTAAAAGGAAAATTAAGGATAAAATAGTAATCACTACCGAAATTCCTCATCCAGTTAGTATAGGAACGCAGCTGATATAATCCTTCAGGCAAAGTATCCCTTAAAATAAAATCACCATGCCCAAATCCGTCAGTGAGCCTTATTCTCTTCATCTCAACAACTTCTTTCCTGGAATTTATTAATTCCAAATAAAGGTTTGTACTTAATGTGTCGGGCCGATTATCTGCTGCGCTTACTACATATGCTTTGAACCATATATTTTCTCCGGCTTTATAGGAAGGTTTATTCAGGTGCAGATAGACTTTCTGCTGCGGATATATTGAGTTATAATTTTCTAATGAAGACTTAATTTTTTTTAGCCTGCTGTTATCCTCTTCATCGTCTAACAGGCCTAAGGAACCAAAAGAAAGGCAGGATAATATTACAAGGATTAATATTGATAGTCTTCTTAAATACATCACACACTTCTCATTTTAAGACAATTTCGGAAATTAAATTAACAAAATCAATTCTTCTTTAATATAATCAGTCATTTTATATGACACGCGAAACAGGAGCTACCCTATTTCAAAAAGAGGATAATACGGTTAATTTAAGATTTGGATTTATTATACTAACAAAGGTTTATTATATTTTGTTTATTTTTTAAAAAGTGCGCAAATTTATAATTTAAATGTTCTTTTAATTTAATAACTTAAAAATATGTCAGGACACAGTAAATGGTCAAAAATTAAGAGAAAAAAGGGAGCCAATGATGCCAGAAAAGGAAAATTATTCTCCAAAATAGTAAAAGAAATACAGGTCTCTGTAAAGGAAGGAGGAAGTGATGCTGAGATTAATCCGCGGTTAAGGCTGGCCATTCAGAATGCCAGGGGTGTTAATATGCCAAAGGAAAATATTGACAGGGCCATTAAAAAGGCAAGCAGTGAAGGCGCCTCATTACAGGAGTTAACTTACGAAGGATACGGGCCCTCTGGTATAGCAATGTATATTGAATGTCTTACTGATAATAATCTCAGGACAGTTAGCAACATAAGATCTGTATTCAATAAAAGGGGCGGTAATCTTGGAATAAATGGATCATTAAGTTATTTGTTTGACAGGAAAGGCGTATTCACTGTGCCAAAGGGCGATTTTGATCCTGAAGAATTTGAACTCGAAATCATTGATGCCGGGGTGGAGGAATGTGAACTGGAGGACGATATTTACATAATTACAACCTCACTCGAAGATTTTGGGAACGTTCAAAAAAAACTGGATGAAATGGGAATTTATATAGAAAACGCAGAACTTCAGAGAATTCCCAATAATACCAAAAAATTAGATATTGAATCTGCAGGAAAAGTATTAAAGATGATAGAAGATTTTGAAGAACTTGATGATATTCAGAATATCTATCACAATCTTGAGATAACAGAAGAAATTGAAGAGCTAATGAAGGAATAAATAATTTTAAATTTGATGTAATTTTTTTTGAAAAATGATTTTTATAAGTATATTTGTGCCTCAAATAAACAACGATTATGCAAATAATTAATATCATACTCACTATTATATTGCTTGGTATTCTTAGAATTCCAATGTGAGGATGGTATGCATAAAAATAACATAAAAGGGAGCCATTCTCACATTTGAGGATGGCTCTTTTCGTTTTAGAATGTTTAAAATTTAATTTTAGAAATCATGAGCGAAAAATTGTATGTTTTTGACACAACCCTCAGGGATGGAGAGCAGGTTCCCGGCTGCCAGTTAAACACAGTGGAAAAAATTGAAGTAGCCAAGGCCCTCGAAGTTCTCGGGGTCGATATTCTTGAAGCAGGCTTTCCGATATCAAGCCCCGGAGATTTTAAATCAGTTGAAGAGATCTCCAAGTCAGTTAGCACGCCAATAATATGTGCACTAACAAGGGCAGTAGAAAAAGATATTGATGTAGCTGCTGATTCGCTCAAATTTGCAAGAAGAAAAAGAATTCATACAGGTATAGGTACATCCTATTATCATATTAACTATAAGTTAAATTCAAATGAGGAAGAAATAATTGAAAGAGCAATTGCAGCAGTCAAATACGCAAAAAAATACGTGGAAGATGTGGAATTTTATGCTGAAGATGCAGGAAGAACTGATGATGAATATCTTGCAAAGGTTATTGAAGCTGTTATAAAAGCAGGCGCGACAGTAGTAAATATACCTGACACAACAGGTTATTGTTTACCTGAAGAATTCGGCAACAAAATTAAATACCTGAAAGAGAATGTTAAAAACATTGACAGGGTAACAATTTCCACTCATTGCCATAATGATTTGGGTATGGCTACAGCAAATACAATTGCCGGTGTAATAAATGGCGCCCGCCAGGTAGAAGTAACTATCAATGGAATAGGAGAACGAGCAGGAAATACTTCCCTGGAAGAAGTTGTTATGATTCTTAGAAGCAGAAAACACCTGGGAATTGAAACTGACATCGACTCTAAAAGCATATTTAATACAAGCCGTTTAGTTTCCAGTTTGATGAGTATGCCTGTTCAGCCAAATAAAGCTATAGTTGGTAGAAACGCTTTCGCACATTCATCGGGAATTCACCAGGACGGAGTATTAAAGAAAAGAGAAAATTATGAAATAATAAATCCGGTGGATGTCGGAATAAGTGAATCTTCTATTAATCTTACTGCGAGAAGCGGCCGTGCAGCGTTAAAACACCGGTTATCAAAACTGGGACATGAACTGACTAAAAATCAACTTGATAAAATCTATGTGAAATTTCTTGAGCTTGCAGATAAGAAAAAAGATATTAAAGATGACGACCTTCAGGTGCTGGTCGGAAAACCAGAAAGCAAGCAGGTAAAGGGAATTAAACTTCAAAGACTGCAGGTTTTGTGCGGTAAAACAGCAATTCCTACAGCTACCGTAACGTTGAATTTTAATGGTGAAGATTTTACTGAAACTTCTTCGGGAAATGGTCCTATAGATGCTTCATTTGCAGCTATTAAAAAAATGTTACATCAGAGATTTCGCCTTGAGGAATTTCTTGTTCAGGCTATAACCAGGGGTAGTGACGATGTTGGTAAGGTACATATACAGATTGAAAGCAAAGGAAATTATTATTACGGATTCGCAGGTAACACAGATATTATTACAGCTTCGGTTGAAGCACTTCTGGATGCGGTAAATAAAATTGTCTAACTGCTTAAATTTTAAAACATTGGCAAATAAAACATTATTTGATAAAATATGGGATGCCCACGTTGTTAATGAAATCGGAGGCGGACCAAGTGTATTGTATATTGACAGGCATCTGATACATGAAGTAACAAGCCCTCAGGCCTTTGCAGGATTAGACAGGAGAGGACTTAAAGTATATCGTCCAATGAACACGGTGGCAACTGCTGATCATAACGTACCAACCATTAATCAGCACCTGACAATAAAGGATGAATTATCCAGGACACAGGTTGAAAAACTTACTGAAAACGCTAAAAAGCACGGGATACAATTGTATGGATTAAATCATCCTTATCAGGGTATTGTTCATGTTATTGGTCCTGAATTAGGTATTACACAACCTGGAATGACCATAGTATGTGGTGATAGTCATACTTCCACGCATGGTGCATTCGGAAGTGTTGCCTTTGGCATAGGTACAAGTGAAGTTGAAATGGTTCTGGCTACCCAGTGTATTCTTCAGCCAAAACCAAAGCGGATGAGAATTACCATAGATGGTAACCTGGGAAGAGGGGTAACAGCAAAAGATATTATTCTTTATATAATATCACAAATATCAGCCAGCGGAGCAACAGGATACTTTGTAGAGTATGCCGGTTCTTCAATTCGAAGCTTAAGCATGGAAGGACGGATGACCATATGTAATATGAGTGTAGAAATGGGAGCCAGAGGTGGTTTAATAGCTCCTGATGATGCTACATTTGACTATGTTATAAATAAAGAATTTGCTCCTAAAGATGAAGAATGGGAGAAAAAACTAACATACTGGAAAACACTTTATTCCGATAGCGACTGTGAGTTTGACAAAGAAATAAAATTCGATGCGGCAGATATTGAACCAATGATTACTTACGGAACAAATCCCGGTATGGGAATTGGAATAACACAAACCATACCAAATGGCAGTGACATATCTGAAAACAACAGATTATCATTTCGGAAAGCACTTCAATATATGGACTTTGAACAGGGGGCTTCTGTTTTAGGTAAGCCGGTGGATTATGTTTTTGTTGGCAGCTGCACAAACGGGCGTATAGAAGATTTAAGGACTTTTTCACAGTTCATAAAGGGTAAGAAGAAAGCCCCTGGATTAACTGTATGGATTGTCCCGGGATCAAAACAGGTTGAAAAACAAGCCATTGAAGAAGGTATAGACAAAATTCTTAATGCTGCCGGCTTTGAACTCAGGCAGCCAGGTTGTTCGGCCTGCCTGGCTATGAATGATGATAAAGTTCCGGAAGGTAAGTATGCTGTTTCCACTTCAAACAGAAACTTTGAAGGCAGGCAGGGCCCGGGAGCAAGAACAATACTTGCCAGCACATTAACTGCTGCTGCCGCTGCACTAACGGGGAAGATAACAGATCCCCGGGAATTTTTATAACCAGTAATACTAAAATGTATGAAAATTAAAATCTTAAATCTAAAATCGTTAATCTTAAATCTTTAAGTTATGTCAATAGATAAATTCATAACCCTCAGGTCGACATGTGTCCCGATACAAATCGAAAATATAGATACCGACCAGATAATACCTGCAAGGTTTTTAAAGACTACTACCAGGGAGGGTTTCGGAGATAACCTCTTCAGAGACTGGAGATTCAATAAGGATAATTCTCCCAGGAAGGACTTTGTTTTAAATGACTCTGCATTCCCGGGAAAAATTCTTGTTGCAGGTAGAAATTTTGGAAGCGGGTCCAGCAGGGAACACGCTGCCTGGGCAATTTATGATTATGGTTTTAAAGTAGTTATTTCAAGTTTCTTTGCGGATATTTTTAAGAATAATGCATTAAATACAGGATTGCTCCCTGTACAGGTCTCCGAAGAATTCCTGGCAGAAATATTTAAATCAATTCAGGCTGATCCAAAGACAGAAATTGAAGTTAATCTCGAAAAACAGGAAATTAAAATTCTCTCTTCAGGAGAAACAGAGAAATTCGATATTAATCCTTATAAGAAACAATGCCTGCTTAACGGATATGACGATATTGATTATCTGTTAAGTATTAATGATAAGATTGATTCATTTGAAAAGAACAGAACAATATCATATAACTAATAGTTATATTATATAATGCAAAAATAATTAGTTAAGTAAGAGTTAAAATTAAATATGCCATGAAAGTTACAATAATGGATACAACCCTTAGAGATGGCGAACAGACATCAGGGGTCTCATTTACGGATGAGGAAAAACTTAGTATAGCAAAACTGCTCCTTGAAGAATTAAAAGTTGACCGTATTGAGGTGGCATCAGCACTGGTCTCTGAAGGAGAGCTGGAAGCAGTTAAAAAAATCATTAAATGGGCCTCCACGAAAGGCCTTTTAGATAGAATTGAAGTACTTGCATTTGTTGACGGCAATACTTCAATAGACTGGATTGTAAATGCCGGGGCAAAAGTAATGAATATTCTTTCCAAAGGTTCATACAGGCATGTTACAGAACAATTAAGAAAAACACCTGAGGCGCATATAAAAGATATAAAATACTCTATTAAATATGCTTTACAAAAAAAACTGAAGATGAACATATATTTTGAAGACTGGTCTAATGGCATGCGAAACTCAAGAGATTATGTTATTTTCATGTTAGACTCACTTAAAAATGAGAAAATAGACAGGTATATGCTGCCTGATACACTTGGAATATTAAATCCTGATGAAACATACAATTTTTGTAAAATGATTAAGGATAAATACCCGGAACTGAAATTTGACTTCCATGCACATAATGATTATGACCTGGGAACCGCAAATGTATACTCTGCAATTAAAGCAGGTATTACAGGTATTCACACAACAGTAAACGGTCTGGGTGAAAGGGCAGGTAATGTCCCCTTGTCAAGTGTTATTGGTGTAATAAAAGACCACTTAAAATGTGAAATGAATATCAATGAATCAAAGCTTAGTTTTGTTAGTAAAATGGTTGAATCTTTTTCAGGAATCAGGATTCCTCCAAATAAACCTTTAATCGGTGAATCTGTTTTCACCCAGACATGTGGTGTTCATGCAGATGGTGATCAGAAAGACCACCTATATTATAATGATCTGTTACCTGAGCGATTCGGAAGAAAAAGGATTTATGCCCTGGGTAAAACATCCGGAAAAGCCAATATTAAGCAAAACCTTAAAGAACTGGGTATAGACCTCGACGATAAATCCATGAAAAAAATTACTAAAAGAGTTATTGAACTTGGAGATAAAAAAGAAACAGTCACGCAGGAGGATCTGCCTTATATAATATCAGACGTGTTAAGGAGTAAATATGTTGATGAAAAAATCCATATTAAAAACTTTTCCCTTTCCACCTCAAATGGTCTTAAACCTGTTGCAACACTTAAGATAAAAATACAAAATACTGAATACGAAGAAACAGCTAACGGAGATGGACAATACGATGCATTTGTAAGAGCATTGAGAAAGATTTATGCAAAACGTAACAAGACATTCCCCAAACTGTCAGATTACTCTGTATCAATACCCCCCGGAGGTAAAACCGATGCACTGGTTCAGACTGTCATTACATGGAATATGGAAAACGGCAAAGAATTCAGGACAAGGGGCCTTGATTCTGACCAGACTGTAGCAGCAATAAAAGCTACTATAAAAATGCTTAATATAGTAGAGAATAATAAGTTCTGATTTAATGCCAGGGCTATTGTTATTGGCTTTTAGCAATAGAACAATAGAACAGTAAAACAATAGAACAGTAAAACAATAGAACAGTAGAACAATAGAGCAATAGAATTCTTTTTGGCAATCTGGAAATAAATATTTATACTTATCGGCTTTTAGAAAAGATAATAGTAATCAATATAAATAATAACGGCAAAATAAGGTAAAGCATGACGAAAAAGACATACAATATCGCTGTATTACCCGGAGACGGTACCGGGCCGGAAGTTGTTAATGAAGGTATAAAGGTATTGAAGGCAGCTTCAGATAAATTTGGTTTTAAATTAAATTTCGAATTGTTTGACTTTGGAGGAGACCGGTATTTAAAAACCGGTGAAATACTTCCTGATTCAGCTATTGAGGAATTCCGGAAATTTGATTCTATTTTTCTTGGTGCAATAGGTCACCCCGACGTAAAACCCGGAATACTTGAAAAAGGAATTTTACTTAAATTACGTTTCGACCTTGACCAGTATATAAATCTCAGACCTGTAAAATTATATCCCGGGGTACCAACACCACTTAAAGATAAAGGACCTGAAGATATTGATTATGTTGTTGTTCGGGAAAATGTTGGCGGCCTCTATACAGGCATCGGCGGATTTACTATGAAAGGTACTAAAGATGAAGTTGCCGTTCAAAGCATGGTATATAACAGGATGCAGGTTGAACGCTGTTTACGTTATGCTTTTGAATATACAAGAAAACATGGTAAGAAAAACACCCTTGCTCTCTGCGGAAAGACAAATGTGCTGACCTATGTTTACGATCTTTGGGAAAGGGCATTTCATGAAATAGGGCAAAAAGATTTTCCTGATATTAAGCGCGAATATTATCATGTAGACGCTACATGTATGTGGATGGTAAAAAATCCCGAATGGTTTGACGTCATTGTTACAGGAAATATGTTTGGCGACATTATAACCGACCTTGGAGCAATAACACAGGGAGGTATGGGTATTGCAGCAGGGGGTAATATCAATCCCAACGGAGTTAGTATGTTTGAACCTATAGGCGGTTCCGCACCGAAATATACCGGGAAAAATATAATTAATCCTCTTGCAGCCATATGTTGCGGTATAATGATGCTTGAGCACCTTAATGAGGATGAAGCAGCACAGGCAATTGAAAAATCAGTAATGTACGTCACAGGAAATAAAATTAAGGACATGGGTGCCGGTAAAATGGGATATTCAACAAGTGAAGTAGGAGATATGATTGCTGACGGAGTCTAAAACAACATAACAATCCTCATGCTGTGCATGAATTGGATTGGCTGTTAATATTGTTGCGCCTTATTATAGGTTACAACCATACCCACCAGGGAATATCAAAACTATCGCCATACACTAATAAATCAAAAACCACATGCCCTGCCAGAGGGGGGACAATATTATTGGAATATTCTTTAAGAATACCAAAAACAATACCTCCCAGGATTGTCCATTTCATAAGGAATATAATATCTGTCTGGTAAACTGACTGGTGAGCCAGAAAAAATAAACATTTATAAGCTGTATGTGCTATAGTGGCAAAAATAACGGAGAATATCACACTAATATGACGAGTATGGCCCTGGATAAACCCTCGAAAAACCAACTCTTCCGTAGATCCTATAAGCATCGCCGGAATAGCAAAGTAAGTTAATCTGACCGGCAAAATAAAATTATGCTGATGATTTCTGTAAACTACCGCAATTAGTACTCCAAATACTGTTGCAATAAATAAATAAACAAATGTTGCACCCGAAATCTTATTAAAACCGAACAGGGACTTAAAATCCCTTATTGTGCGGACATTTCTGTTTATTATGATACCTGCAATGATTAAACCCGTGAAAGATATTATGAAAGATAAAATTTTTCTGTGAGAGAAAACTGCAAAAATTATGATCCCAATAACACAAATTAATGAGTCTGCCAGAACAAAATATTTGCTCCTTACTGATTTTACCATAAAAATACTAATCCAAAATTTACTTTTTATACCTCGTGATAAGCAGTAATAAAAGCTTACTGACAACTAATGCAGGGATTATTAATAGTAACCATCCTGAACCAAGACAGAATCCTGCGTTGGGTACAATAACACAATTGGGATTTTTTTCCTTAATCTGCTCTATATTCAAAGCATCGGAATATATACTGTCAGGCAGTGATAGATATTTTAGTCCTTTTAAGTCATAAACTGAATTTAAATCTATATCTGTTTCAAAATAAGTAAAACAGGCTAATTTTTTAAGTTTCTTAAACGGACTGACATTACTAATATTCATGCAGCCTATTAATTCTACTACTTCAATACTTTTATGATGTTCTATAAATTCATCAAGTTCCTTTTCTGTAATATTAGGATGAAAAGATATCCATTTCAGGGAAGGAAGCTTGCCAAGGATTGTAATATCTTTTAAATTTCCGCAATTAATCAGACTTAAGCGCTGAAGTTTCGACAGTTTGTCTATTGAATTAATACTGGATAATGAATCACAATCCAGTAAATTCAGCTCAGTAATATTTGTTAAATTACCTAAAGAAGAGATATCATTGATTCCTGATTTCATTATAGTAAGCGACTTAAGATTATTATTATTTACCAGGGGTCCGTTATTTTCAGGCTGAGAGATTTCTTCCAATATCAAAGTTTCCAGCTTTGGGAGCTTTGATAAAATATTCAGATCCCAGTCATCTTCACCAATATAAAGTAATTCAAGATTCTTTTCATCTGCTATTTTTTTCTTTGTATCGTCTTCAAACTGGCAATCAGGTGCAACTATCCATATAGGATCAAACAAATCCAAAATATCATCCAGATCACTAATATCTTCATCAATAAATAATCCAATGTCAGGTTTAATACGAGCTATTTTTTTTAAATATTTTAAGTGGATATCCGAAGAATAGGATGTAACTGAAATATAGCGCAAATCATGAATATCCTTGGAATCAATTCCTTTTAGCCACTCTATTAAGTCTTCATCTTCGGTTAACTCAATTGAAATAATATTACCATTCATAAAAAGTAAAAAATCATCCAGATAAAAATCCAGGTAATTACCATCATTCTCCTTATACCTGTAAAAGGGAATTTCATCTCTTCCCGAAAATATATATACCAGATCGCCATTATAAAGGGGAAGGGCTGATATGCTATCTTCACCGGGTCCTGTAATCCATTCAAAATCTGATTTTGAAAAGTTAGTATAAGCCTCACATCCCTTTAACTTAACAATTTTATATTGTTCATTCCGGCTGTTTTTAATTATAAAATGCCCGGTGCTAACTACCAGGGCTGTCGCTACTATAATTAATATTAACTTTTTCATGTCAGTTTATTATTTGAGGAATATGTTATAAAAAACGAATTTATTAAAATAAAATTATATCTGTCAGAAAACTAAAATATTAATTCATTTTACCACAAGCTTTCTGCAAATTTCGTAAAACTTTTTCACCTTCCAATAATGTCTGAATTATTTTTGTAGATAGAAAAAAAATATGATAAATTTGCTCCTGCTTTTAAGCTGGCGGAAATAGCTCAGTTGGCAGAGCACGACCTTGCCAAGGTCGGGGTCGCGGGTTCGAGTCCCGTTTTCCGCTCTAACTCATTTGATTATTTGGTTATTTATTGTCTGCCTGCCCGGGTGGCGGAATTGGTAGACGCGCTGGACTTAAAATCCAGTGGCCATTTTTGGCTGTGCGGGTTCAAGTCCCGCTCCGGGTACAAATAAAGCCCTTTAAGTTATTGTCTTAGAGGGCTTTATTTTTTTATGGGTAACAAAATTGCAATTAATATTATTTAAATTGATTATTTAATTAAACGGCTATAATATCACAAAAATTTTGTGTATCTTTAAATAAATTGGCAGATAAATCCTGAAATAAGCGTGATAACAATTTTGTTGTCATAAGTGTATTTTGAATACACCGCCTTCAGGGTCTGCCTTTTTTTATTTATGAACGTTAAAGCATACATTGATGAGAGCGGCGATTTAGGATTTAAATTTAGCGCTCCTTATAATCATGGTGGTTCAAGCCGTTATTTAACTATATCATACCTTATCCTCCCTGAAAATAAAATACATTTACCAAAAAGGATTTCAAAAGATGTATATTTTAAGTTTCATTTTAATGTAAATAGCGAAATTAAAGGAAGCAGACTTTCTGAGCTACAGAAAAAGTACTTTGCCAATGAAGTGATTCACCTTCTTAACAAAGACTCAACAATCCATTTAGGTGCAATAACAGTTAAAAAAGAGAATGTCGAAAATCATATTAGAGAAGACCCAAATTTGTTATATAATTATATGATGAGACTGGGATTTATTGATTATATTTCTGCATATGAAAGTGTTAAGCTCATTAGAGATGAAAAATCTGTTAAAATTAAATCTGGCAATACCCTACAGAATTATCTGCAAACTGAATTATGGTTTAATAATAAAGTAAAAACAAAAATTGAAGATTTACCAACAGATAGTAAAAAGAATATGAATCTAATATTTATTGATTGGATAACAAATATAATATGGTCAAAATATGAATTCAGAAAATATAAAGCATATAATATTGTATTACCTAAATTAAAACTCAAAAATTTATTTTTTTAGTGTAAATACTCAACTGAACTTACTACAAAAGGGGACAGCGCTCGGGCGCTGTCCCCTTTTTTGATCCCTTTTCTAGTTAGTTTCAACATCAATCGACCAGATACCCGGTCTTTCAATTAATATTTTAAGTTTTGCCTTAGCTCCTGTTGAAGGTACGGTACCTTTAATATTTAAGATAAAAGGAAATTTTGATGATGGGAGGTTAATGTATTTAGATATACCATCAAATTCAATATTTACATTATCAACTTCCACAATATCGTCCAATCCTGAAATAGTGATATTATTCTGAGAACTGCCATTATTCTGGCATACAACTCTAACAATGTTTTGTTTTTCCAGGACTTCATAACCTTCTTTTGTTATTCCGGAATATTTACCAGCGATCCAGTATCCTTCCAGAATTTCCTTTTCAGTATTACTATAAGTCATTTTCCCTTTGCCCTCAAAAAGACCATCATCAAATGAACCCTCATAAGTATCACCTTTTGAATATTCAACTCCCTCAAGTATTACGTCTTCTCCAAATGTATAAACCCCTTCTCCGTTAGGGAAGCCTTTTTTAAATTCACCTTCATAAGTATCTTTCCCTACAGCCTTTCCATCACCGTGAGCAACACTTTTTTTAAGATCACCTGTATAGGTGCCGACTAATCTCTCAGGCCCATTAACCTGGGCGCTTAAATGGGCTATTATACCCGAAATAAAAACCAACAGTACAACTTTTTTTCTCATTTTTTTATATTTAAAATTAATATTGTTGCGATGCTAAAATTTTTCGCCGGTTAGTTACAAAATCGGATAGCTCATCAGTATTCAGCGTTCGTGTTATTTCAAAAATTCCGGCTCTTCCGGGGTATTCATCACCGGCATAGATATAAATCCTCTGTACACCATTTTCAACATCAATTATATTTCCAACAGGATACATTCCCTGTCCTCTCACAGATACATTTCTATCGATTATAATGGCTTCTTTTTTCCATTCAGCAGATCCATAAATGTTAAGTTTGTTATTCAATAAATCTTCGGTTGCCATACTATAAATTTCAAGGTAATAGGGACTGGAGTGAATCATTTCAAACCTTTTTGTAACCGGATTGTAATCAATTCCTACAGGTGAATGACGAACAGTGGAACCTGTAATATTTGTTAATCCGATTTTAAATGCCAGGCTATCAAAATTATCACCTTCTTTGTAGTTGTAAACAAACTGATAAACCTTGTCTTTACTTATACCAATTCCGATAATATCTCCCCTGTTTGCAATTAAATCATCATGTTCAACCGAATAAAATACAGGAGTATTTAATTGAGACAAATCCTTATAAGAACCATCAAATTTTTGAATTTGAGCCACCCACTTACTATTAACTTCTTTTGCAATACCCTGATCCGGATCAACTGATATAATAGCTCCATATATAGTATCTGTCTTATCTATGTATTGGCCTGTGCCAAAAAACATACCAAATTTTGAACTATATGTAAAAACAGGTCCGCAATCTTCATATTTTTTATTAAGTAAACTGTCAAATGCATGAGGATAATGAGTCCAGCTCTGCACGTCACCGTCAGAAACCAGCAATCCTTTTCCTTTAACTACTATTTTACCTGTTGCTGTTTTACCAATCATTGGCCGGGAATCAACAAATTCATTTCCATAAGGGGCGTACTTAAAAAAGTCTGTCTGCTCCCAGATTTCGGCTGTGCCCTTTGTTAAAAAGAAGTTATCGCTGTAACTGTTTACAAATTTTTCAGAAGCCCTTCTTTCAGCAACAACAAGCGTATTACCATTTATATCAATAGCTGAAGCATAACCAAAGAAATAGTTTGTCTGATCGCAATCGAATAATACCAGTTGAATTTCAGGAGGTAAAATATCCTTGGAAGTATTGTCACTCTCAGGCAAAGCAATAGCTTCTACCGTATAAATATTACTTTCCTTTGCATAGTAAAGCATTCTTTGTTCTTTGCTGATAATCACAAGGTATTTTTCGCCCAGAAAAGGATGAATTCCTACCGTATCCATTGTAATTTCAAGTGAATCGGCAGGTATCCGGTTTAATCCCGGGATTCCGGAGTCAATATCAGTTTCCTTTTCACAGGCTAAAATTACTGTTATAATCAGTAAGATATATATAATACTATTTGTTTTCATAGGAAAAATATACAATTAATTATTAGTATAAATAAACCTTATAAACTGATAATCACCTTCAGATATCAATTTAAGAAGATAAACTCCAAACTGTCCGAGTACTGACGGATCGTAAATAACAGAATAGACGCCAATATTCTGAATCTCATTTACAATTACATCTCTTAATATTCCGTATGAATCATAAACTGAAAGTATAACTCTGCCAGGCTTGATTATTTTGTATGTTATTGTTGCAGAAGTGGAGACCGGATTAGGAGAAATTTCCAGCGGTTCTTTCAGGTTTTCTATATCTTCCATAGGTATAACCGGATCAAACTGTTGATTTACTTTTATTCTCAGATTATTAACTACAACCATTTCCCTGCGTCTGTCCGATGTATAATTACCGCCCGATACTACTAATCCTCCAACAATTTCATCATTAAAGAATTGAACGTAAAACGGATATTTCAAAAACTGCTGCCAGTAAAGACTATCATAAGAATAATATGTCTGAATATAATCGTTCCCATTTTCTCTGTATTTATCCAAGCGGAGCCAGCAGGGCAATGACACATTCTCATTGTCAAGCGAACTAATTTCAACTCCTAGGTCCCAGCGAAAGTTGAATTTTAGTCCCTGGTATGCTCCTATGCTGAACGCAGTAAATGGAGATCTGTCCGTCAGAGCATTATCAAACGATTCGCGAATCATAAATCCTGCAAACGATCCTCTCCCCGTATTTTTTAATGTATCAATATAAGCAATCATCTGAATGGAATCGTCATTACTGAATTCCTGGTATAAAAAAGACACATTATCCTCAGGTCCCTCTTCATTAGACAGTAATGTCAGAATTTTAACCCTGTTGCTTATATCACCAGTAAATTCCATCTCGCTGGTATCAGATATTTCATTAAAAATCCAGGGGACTGGAGGAGTCATGGCTTCAACGCTTTCAATCGTCGGATTAATTCCAACAACATCAACAACAAATTCATCATACATCTTAAATCCATTTATATTGGTAGAAAGTTTAATAGCTGCTACTCCATCCTTTACACCGGTAACTTTAATGTATTTTCTATACTCTTCACCATCCTCGGGATTATTTACCTTTGTTTCATAAAAGCTTGCTATGGCAATCCCCTCATCTGAAGATTCAGCCTCCACTGTCCAGTAGTCACCAATATAATGCCCGAAAACATTGGTAACATCAACAGAAACTTCCCCTCCCTCTCCTAATAACTTATCCTTTGTTGGATTATTAAGCTGATAAGGTATTTCGATATCTCTTACCTCAAGCTGATCAAAAGAAACAGTAACATAACCTGTTCCGCTACCACCCCCGCAAACACCTATACCAAGATAGGCCTTACCTTTTAATGTAAGCTCAACAGTTGCGACCCTTTGCCATTGTGCATCATCTGTATCATCTTTATGATACCCTGTAATATATTTACCCTGGCGGACAAATTTTATCCAGCGGGGATATAAAGGTGTCAGGCCATCCAGAACACCGAAAATATCACATCCCCCTCCATCTAGTGGTCTGCCTGAAAGGAAACAAGCGTTTCTGTCAGTATGGGGAGTCACTTCCAGAAAGCACATGGAGGCTTCAGGTTCCAGACTGCCCCTTATCATTATAAAACCTTTACTATTCCAGCCAGTTCCTACAAAGCTCAACATCCTCACCACCACTTCTTTATCTTCTTCTGTCTCAAAATATACGAAATTGCATTCGTCAGCATTTCCCCAGGTATCATATCCTCCTCCTGATAAAGTATAAAAATCGTTTTCAGCATCATAAAACGTTTTTGAAAGAAGTTCAGGCTCTCCTATATCGGTGTTTTTCCATCCTTCAGGCAGGGGATCGGACATTTGAGAATAACTATAGGCTGAGAGTATAAGTATAAAACAGCCGGTTATGCCAAAGCCCAATATTAATTTACAAACAGAATTTCTTTTCATGGCACTTAAATTTACTATTGATTAAGTTTAGGATTGTATACCGTAGCAGTTTTACTATATGGTAACCTCCACTGATTTTCAATCCATTGAAGTTCAAGCCTTGCTCTTAAAGCGTCCTTCTTATTATCCGGCGCATTTGCTACAACTTTATCAATAAGGTAGTTAGGATCATTTCTTCTTTTCGCTATCCGCACAAGGTCGTACCATCGTTCACCTTCAAATGCAAGCTCAAGAGCTCTTTCTTCCATTATTGCATCTTCTATTTCTTCTATTGTAGCATCGGGTGTGATAGGTGCCGGGGGCAATCCTATTCTGCCCCTGCTTTTATTAAGAATCTCAAGAGCCTTACCCGACATACCCAATCTGATGGCTACTTCTGCACCTTTCAGGTATAAATCGCAAGTTCTTTTAATATGAATATTTCCTACAGTTCTGAAAGGTTCCCTGCGAAGACCATCCGGACTAATGCCTATATATTTCCAAATCAGGGTATCAATAATCAGTGTATCACCTCTATCTATAGTGTCAATATAGTAAGAGTACCCAAGTCCCCGGTAAAGATCACCATTATGTTTCCAGTTTATTACAGCAGACTGACTGGGCTTAACAATATATTCACCTCCCTCTTCTTCTAAATTTGAAGTTAATTGAGTAAAGCCGTGTTTCTCGTTATAGATACCACCACCACCGCCCCAATCTTCGGTATCGAACGCAAGAACCAGACCCTGTTCTTCCCAGGATCCTCTGTATCGTTCGTTTGCATAACGAAACATTACATTAAACCATTCTTTTCCGCCATCCAGACAACCTCCATCAATATTAAAGCTACTATTCCAATTTTCCTGGTATTCAGGATTGCCAGGTATTCTTTGTTGCGGTGTCATTATTTTTAACAATACATCCTGTGACCATGCTTCCTGAAACTTATCCCTGTAAATCAAAACATCTGCCAGTAGATTGACTGCCGCACATTTATTAACTGTTTCGTGATTCCACATTGCATCTATTTGAGTACCCATACCCCATGTCCAGTTTACAAATATATGTTTGACAGCCCAGGCAAGATCATTCTCAAGCTGGTCAAGTATTGAATCTTCGCTTACAGGCTCATATTCCATAATCTGATCTATGCTATAAATGGGTGTTGTGATAAAAGGCACATCACCCCAGTTTAAGACCAGGGAAAAATAAGCCCATGACCGTAACCATAGAACTTCACCTACAATATGATAGTAGGTTAACAAATTTATTTTGTTTGTATCCCCACCTTCAACATTTTCATGGGCCTTATCCGGCTTTACCAACGGTAAAGAAACCAGTGCATCATTACACTGATTAATAAGTTTATAATAGCCGCTCCAGTCAAGAAGTTTATTATCCTCAGAAATATTATGGTCGAAAAATTCCATGTAATCTTTTTTATTTTTTGCTCCGGGACCTGCAACAACAAGATCTCCCCTGAGTTCACCCAGGATAAAACGCTCTTCAACAAGCTCCTGCAGAGTATTATATAATCCGGTTTTTATTGCAAACTGGTCCATTTTGTTCTCATACATGTCGGTTCTTATAATTCCATTATTAGGCTCAATATCAAGTAACTTAGAACAACCAGAACCAAAGATTACGAACAGGAATATAATCGTTAACCTTGTATTTTTTGTTATTTTACTTTTTCTCATCTTTCTCAAATTTTACATTATATATGAACTGTGATGATATAATCAATAATTGTTGTTAATGTTCTCAGATATTAAATCTTAATATATATGTTTTTAAGTTTATTATATTTTATAATCCTATTGTTATTCCGGCGTTGTAAAAGCTTGATACAGGAATCGATGCATAGTCCACTGATAAGAAATCATTATATAAATTATAGAACTCCGGATCATAGCCCGAGTAATTTGATATTGTAAGCAGATTTTCTGCCCCTACAAATATCCTTAGTTTTTTAAGAAAAATATTCTTTAATATTTTTCTTGAGAAATCATAACTTATTCTAATATTTCTGAGCCTTACGAATGAGCCGTCTTCAATCCATCTGTCGGAAAACCTGTTATTTCCTGTTGGATCATCATAAGCTAACCTGGGCATATCTGTAATATCTCCTTCCTGCATCCATCTCCTGCTGACTGCCGCACCCTGATTGCTGTAACCTGACATGGATTCCAGTTCATAACGTACAGCATTAATCACTTCCCTGCCCAGTTGCATATCGACAAGGGCGCTGAGCTCAAATCCTTTAAATCCGATTGTCGTATGAATCCCTCCAAAAAGATCAGGCATTGCTTTTCCCAGGTAAGTTTTATCATTTGCATCAATTATTCCATCATCGTTTAAATCAGAAAACTTAATGTCACCTCCCTTAAATGGTTCATATGTATATGAAAACATATCGCCATTTATTAATGCTGAAGCTTCCTCATCAGTTGCAAAAACACCATTAGTTTTATAACCATAATATACCCCAAGAGGCTGTCCTTCTATTGCCAAAGCTGTAAATCCACTGTATTCAACCTCTATTTCAGGAGTTTTTAAAGGCATCTCTGTTATTTTATTCCTGTTATAACATATATTAGCACCAAAATTCCAGTCAATGTTTCTAATGGAAAAATTAAGGTCCAAACCGACTTCTATGCCCTTATTATTTATTTTGCCATTGTTTATAAATGCATTGGTGAATCCGACTTCCAGAGGGAGATTGTTAAATACCAGCATATTGGTATTGGTATTGTCGTAAACATCAACCGTAAGATTAACTTTCTGACTAAAAATACTTAAATCAATACCTGCATTCAATTCACTGGTAATTTCCGGTTTAAGTTTTTCATTTGCTAACTGGCTATAAACAACTCCTCCAAGATTTTTATAATTGGCCGGCAGGTAAAGTAATCTGGAGGTATAATTTCCAATATTATCATTCCCTGTCATTCCGTAACTTACCCTTAATTTTAATTCATCAATCCAGTCCGTTTGCTCCATAAATTCTTCATTGTTAATTCTCCATCCTACGCCAATAACAGGAAAAACAATAAACCTGTTACTGATGCCAAAACGGGATGATCCGTCTACTCTTACTGTAGCATTAATTAAATACCTTTCTTTAAACGCATAATCTATATTTCCATAAACAGATAACATTCTGCTTTCAAAAGTATTATTAGCTAATGAATCAAGTATACTTCCCTGTCCCAGGCTAATAAAATCATCGCCCGGTGAGTTATAAGATCTTCCAAGTCTGGTCTTTAACTGATGGTTTATTAGCTGCCCTCCGATAAGTGCTGATATATTGTGTATATAATTCAGTTTTTTATGATATTTAGCTTCCAGTTTTGCATCAATCAGTGTATTTGCGTTATATGTCTGTTCAGAAGTCCTTTCCATATCTTTATATGGAGCAACTCCCGTGGCCGGGATAAAAACCCTTTCCTGTTGCGTAAAATTGTCCAGACCGACTGATCCGTAAATAAGTATATCATTAAAAAGTCTGTATTCTCCAAACAGGATACCATTAATTGAAGTGGATAAATATTCGTTTCTGATATTATCACCTATAGCTAACGGATTGCTTAATCCAAAGATGTCATAATCTTCATAGGAAGGGGTATTTACTCCTTCATCATTTTGTATAAATGGTGTGGTAATAGGAGGCTTTTTCAAAGAAAGCAATAAAGGATTGTACCTTGAATCTGCCTGCATCTGGTGATCCTGGGTTACACGGGTGAATGACAGATTGTTTCCTATACGTAATTTGTCTGAAAGGATATAATCCAGATTAAACCTGGCTGACAATCTTTGCATCCCGGTGTTTATTATAACACCCTTCTGATCATTAAAACCCACACTAAATGCATATTTCGAAACTTCATCTCCTCCTCTGATTCTAAAATGATAGTTGCCGCAATAGCCATTTCTTTTGATTAATTCAGGCCAATTTGTTGAATTGTTGTACTTCTGATATACTGAAGATGCTGTATCATTAAACAGGTAATCTCCATATATATTATTAATGAGGAGAGAATCCTGTAATTGAAAACCGGCCATTTCTATCAGGTAGGCCCTGTTTTCTTCACTATTCTGTAAAGGAATAATATTATCAATTTTGTTCCTGCCCATACTCATTGTAAAATCAATTTCGGAACTTCCCTTTTTGCCTTTATATGTTTCAATCATTATTACTCCATTAGCACCCCTGGCCCCGTAAAGTGCCTTGGCGGAGGCATCCTTTAAAACAGTAATTCTCTCAATATCTTCAGGATTAAGGTTCAGTAACTGACTGTTAATTACTCCGACAGATACAATGCCGGGTGAAATATCACTTATTTCTATTCCATCTACTATATATAAGGGTTGGTTCCCTGCATATATGGAATTCAATCCCCTGATATTTAAAAATGCACCGGCACCAGTCGCTCCATTGAAAGCAGTAACATTTAATCCTGCAACCTGCCCTGCAAGTAGCTTTTCAGCAGTTGAATAAGGCCTCTCCCTGAAATCTTTATCACTAAATCCTTCGCAGGATTGTGCAATAAATCTTTTTTGCTTTTTACCTGAAGCAAGAACAACATCGTCCAGTGTCGAAGGATATCCTTCAGGAATCATCTTAATAACCAATTCCGTTTTCCCATTCAGGTAAAATGAAAAATCCTTATAACCCGGATATGAAAACAGCAAAGTAACATCACGTGAAGGAACTTCAATACTGAACCTGCCTTCTTTATCTGCAGTTTCATACAAACCAACTATTCCCTCTACTTCTATATTTATATCTGATAACGGATTATTATCTTCAATAGACAGGATTGTTCCGGAAACAATAATATTTTCCTGTGCCACTATATTATTGCTCAACAATTGAATAAATAAAACAATTGATAGTATCCGGAAAAATACTTTTATTACTTCCATTGAAATATATTTAATTATTAGTCATTTTTAACTCCTAAAAAACCGGTTCTAATATTATATTATCATAAATACCACTGTATACATCCACATGTGCAAATCTGAATACATAATCGCCAAACTCACTAACATCTATTGTTCCAAGATATTGATTCTGCCTGTAATCAGGATAATTCACAACATCATCCCTGTCAGCCATATCCAAACCTGCCATAAATAACTGCGTTTTCCACGAAAACTCATCTTTTAAATTCCTGAAATAAACATTAATATTCTGACTTGAGTTTAATTTATCCCTCTGATAGTTTAATAGTACATTATATGTGCCTGAAACTACATTTCTGATTATGAACTCGATCCAGTCACCTTCTTCAACCGGCGTAAATGTAATTGCCATACCCTGATTATCATATGTTGAAGAGGAAAATTGTTGATTTGTGGTCATATTAGTTATTTCTCCACGACCACCAATATTTACATCCTCATAGACTATTAAATAACCATAAAAGCTACTTGTAGGGACAACAGATATTCCATCCTCACATTCGCATATTATTTCTGCCTGTATGTAATTTGTATCAATATACAATACTCCTTCTAACTGGTGCACCAAACCATTAATGAATGACACATCGGACCTGGAATAATTTAATGTGATACCACCTGATGCTGAATTTAAGACAGGTATCGGTTGCCGCGGATCTGAAGATTCATCAACATGTATAATAGCAGAGCCATTCCTGGCAAATGTATTAAGATTTTCATTTTTATACATGTTAAAAGTTGTTTTACGGCCGGCGATTAAATGGTATTTCATAAAATCAACCATGGCTTCATTTTTATCTGCAGCCTGCCCTTTATTATTATTCCATGCAGAATTTTCCAGCTCCTGCAAGGATGTAATGCCATTATTAATTAGTACTTCATCCGGCTCAACAAACAAAGTAATATCCGGAATAAAAGAGGCTCCCGGAATATCAGATAACAAATAAGGTTGTGTTATCTTCTGTAATGTATCCATTAAACCGGCCGCAGCAAAAGCTTCAGCCATTATTGTAAACTCTCCTGTTGCAGTAAGATAATCGTAGATATTGTCAGGATGCGGTACCAGTACTGCATCTATGCTATAGACAATCCCGTTAGAAACCTCCGCTGTGTTATAAACCAAAGCAGTTTTATTCAACACAACATGGTCTATTCCCTGCGATAAATCAACAAAATGACGTATCCCGCTGACTGTTGTATCACCATGGCCTAACAGACCGGTATTCTGGGCTTTTAAAATTACTGAATTGAAGATAATGTGAAAATCCAAAAGCTCTTTTACCTGGTTAGTGTCCAATCCATCTATATCTTCTATACCTAAAGATGAGAAATATTCTTCAAAGGCAGAATCACTGGGTGCTAAAACAGTATATGATCCGTAAGTGTTAAGAAGTACGTCCAGCCCACCCTTTTCCAGTAATTTTGCCATATGCTCCAGGTCATCCTCAGAATTTACATAAGCAGTTATAAGTAATGACGATTTATCAGTGAACCTTATTTCAGTCTCATCTTCTTTACATCCCATGATAATTAACAACATACCCAGGAACGCCGCAAGAATTCTTCCTGTCATATTTTTCATTATATATACTTTTGATACTTTACTTTTCTTCATAATAAGGATTTTGCGTCAACATTCTGTTTAAGTCAAGCTCATCCCTGTGTATCGGGAAGTACCAGGATAAAGGTTTAAAAACCCTTGCTTTCCAAATGCCTTGCTCGCTTGGATAGGCTATTGCATCAGCAATCCTGTCAGCTATTATTTCATAATTGTCCTGCCTTTTTGCAATTCGTACTAAATCAAACCATCTTTTCCCTTCGGCAGCGAATTCCCTGGCTCTCTCATCGAGTATCAATTCTTCAAGTGAGTTCTCATAGCCCGTCTCTATTGTTTCATTTGTATAGCCTGCTCTTTCCCTTATCTCCAGGAGTAAATCAATTGCCTGATCAGGTTGCTGCAGACGATTAAGAGCCTCGGCTTTCATAAGTATAATATCTGCAAGCCTGTAAAATATCCAATTAGCATCATTTGAAAAAAGATCACGTGCATAAGTACTTCCTCCGCTCCTGTCCTTACCGGCCCATTTCCATATTATCTCCTTATTCTCAGCACTAAATGTGCCATTCGGACCTCTAAAGTCTTTTACAGAAGGATTTGCATAATCATCACCTTCCCAATACTTATATGTCCTTGTATTTCTGTTTCTCCTGTTTGTGAAAAGAATATTGTCATCTCCAAAATCAGTAGTGAACCATGAGGCCAATTTACCTTCATCATAGTATGTTTTGCTGAACTGGAGCTCGAATATACTTTCGGTCGTGTTCCCCGGGAAGAAATTCAACATCCATTGACTGCCGCCAACCAATTGAAAACGCGTATCATAAATAATCGAATCGGCATACACTACTGCGTTTTCATATTCCCCTTTGGTAAGATAGACATCAGTTAATATTGCCCAAACCACTGGTTTTGTAACCCTGCCTTTCTCATAAGCTAATTTAATTGCCTCATTTTCAAATGTTAAATCATCAAAATCCGTCCTTACAATATCTTTTGCTCTTAATAAATCGGAAACAATTGAGTCGAGTACCTGGTCACCGCTGCTAGCCGGAATTGAAAATTCCTGCTGATCGTTATCAGAGGGATTTGTAATATATGGAAATTCAAAAAATGTTCTGACAAGATAAAAATAAAGAAGTGCCCTTAAAGTGAGACATTCCCCGATATACTCATCCAGCTCTTCTTCTGAAAACGTATCATCGTTTTTCTGCGCTAATGGGGCAAATTTCAGCACCGTATTAACTTTGTTAATAGCAGAATATATCTCATGCCATCTGCAATACCAGTTATGCTCGTTAATAAGATGTTCATTGATATCTTCCAGTCCGCCCGGATCAATTGAAACTTTTACCAGTTCGCCACGAAGTTCACCCCACACAAAAAACTTAAGCACACAATCCTGTATGGAGTTATAAGAACCTATTATTGCAGATTCAACATCATCCTGCATCTTCCAGTATTCCTCCCTTATTTTGGAATCTTCAGGAAAAGTATCCAGCATAGACTCGCAGGTAGAAAGGACAAACATTATTATTATTGACAGCAAATATTTATAGTTAGCTATGTTAAATTTCATATCCATAATTTTCATCATTAAAAGGTTAACTTTAAACCCAGGGTATATGATATTGAACGTGCGGTCTGGTATTTATCCATACCTACTGCCCAGGGATTGGTACTTGCGATAGATATTTCAGGATCCTGGCCTTTGTAATTTGTAAATGTTAAAAGGTTGTATCCATTTAGAAAAACACTGAGATTCTGCAGCTTAAATTTTTCCAGTAATTCCTGAGGAAGATTATATGTAAGGGATAAAGTCTTTAAGCGCATATAAGATCCGTCCTCAACATACCTGTCGCTTCCTTCGTTATTGTGTGCATTTTCATCAAAGGTAACCCTTGGTATATCGGTAATATCACCTGATTTTCTCCATCTGCCCAATACGGATGTGGCCTGATTGGCGTTTTTATTAGCTCCACCTGGCATGGCTTCCAGGTTCTTCCGGGCTACGTTAATAACATCATTGCCTACCTGATACTGGAAAAAACAATCCAGTATCCATGCTTTCCATGCAAGCCTGGTCCCAAAACCCCCAAAAAAGTCCGGGTTGGCATCTCCTATTTTTACACGGTCAAGGTCATTAATCAGTCCGTCATGATTCAGATCAGAATATATAGCATCGCCTCCGACAAAGACATAACCATTCCTGTCATTGTACCTTATTTCTTTTGGTTCACCGTCAAGTTCATAAACGATATTACCATTAGCGTCTTTTACTACTGCATCTTCATCTGTGGGATAAACCCCTTCGTATTTTAGTCCGTAAAAAGTACCTATAGGATCTCCCATAATTGCTTTTATAGGGTAGCCTTCTTCCCAGGTTACAGACATATTATTATCTTCCGGAAGATATACAATTTGATTTCTATTGGTAGAAATATTAAAATTAAAGCTCCATTTAACAGCTTTATCCAATATCCTGATGTCAGTTGAAAATTCAATACCCCTGTTACGGACATCGCCGAAGTTTGTCCAGTATTTTTCAATACCTGTTGAAGCAGGTAAATTTCTTTCCATTAAAAGATCTTCTGTATATTTTTCATATACTTCAAGTGTAAATGACCATCTGTTACTAAATAAATAAACATCCATACCCAGATTATTGGTTTTTGTAGTTTCCCATCTCAATGTATTTAGCTGGATATTATCAGGTGTAACCCCGATCTTATCAAGATATCTGACATTGGCACTATACCTGCTGAAAAATAAATACTTGTCTTTAGGATCATTTCCTGCATAGCCCCAGGAATACCTGAACTTTAAATCATTAATAAATTCAAAGGCACTCATAAAAGGCTCGTCGGAAATTCTCCATGAAACAGCCAGAGTCGGGAATGTAGCATAGCGATTAGAATATCCGAATTTCGAAGAACCTTCATAATTAAGAGTACCCTGAAGAATATAGCGGTCGAGTAAAACATAATGAAAGTTTCCCATAAAGGAATTAGTTTTGTATTCACCGGATCCTGAACTTAAGCTAAGCCAGCGGTTTGTTGCATCCATTCCTTCCAGAGCAAAAGAACCGGAGTTTGAACTCTCTTCAGTAAAGCTTTTTTCCTTCCACCAGCTCATTTTTGTGACACCCATAATTGTTATCAAATGAATATCTTTAATATTATGCTGATAAGAAAGAAGGTTTTCCTGTATAACATTCTGTGTGTTCCAATCGCTGATTTTTGAACGATTTACCATATTATCGTTCCAGTTCCGGTTTGTGGCTACACTTGGAATAAAATAATCACTGTTATTATCTGAAAAATCAACAGAAATTCTGCTAGTAAAGTTAAATCTCTTAAAAATATCTAATATCAACTGGAGATTTGTCCTGAAACTGCTATTGTGTTTATTGTAGGAAACCAATTCTGTCCATGCATAAGGATTGTACTTGGTCCTGTCAAAAAGGTTATTCTCAAGATTAGGATTGGGAATATAATAATCATCCAGTACATTCCCGTCAACATCCCTTTTATAAACCGGCAAAAAAGACGGGTACATGCCTGCAGTTGCTGTGGGATTTTGTTTTTCATCAACCCACTTTTCCCAGATCTCACTGGTTACAGTTTTTGATCGAGTATAGCCCGTGGAAGATTTAAAACTCAATTTATCTGATATAGTGTAATCAAGGTTAAAACCTGTAGTCAGGCGATCATACCTTGTTCCGCTGGTAGTCCCTGTTTGATTGGTACTTCCCACACTAAAACTATACCTGGTTGTATTTCCTCCTCCTCTTAATGAAAAATTATTATCAAAAGTATAGCCTGTTCTCTGAATTTCCTTCAGCCAGTCTGTGTTATTGTTATAATTATAATAGTCCTGTCTCGTTGGATCATCTCTCAATTCAGGATAGGAGGGATCATCAGGGTCTTCAACAAGATTCCCTCTGTTTTGCTCCCCTTCAAGAATCAAAATTTTCATATCATCCCCACTTAAAAGAGGTACATTTTTAGGGGCATTCTGAATTGAAACATTACCGGTAAAAGTAACATCTGTCCTGTTTGTTTTTCCTCTCTTTGTCTTTATAAGAACAACGCCATTAGCCCCTTTCGAACCATAAATAGCAGTTGAAGCAGCATCTTTCAGAACAACTATTGATTCAATATCCGCGGGATTAACATCGGATAACGGACTATGGGCACTTGTAAGATCTGAAACATTGGTAAGACCTAATTTTCCTTCATAAGGAACATTATCAATAACAATCAAAGGTTCATTTGATGAGTTTAAAGAAGTATTACCCCTGATTTTAATGGTATATCCGGCACCGGGATTACCCGAATTGGCAGTTATCTGGACTCCGGGAGCGCGTCCCTGTATCATTTCCGTTACTGAAGTTGCCGATGAGTTAACTACTTCTTCCAGGTCTAAATTAACTACCGCACTGGCTAAGTTTCGCTGATCAATATTCATATAACCATCTGAAACCTTCTTTTGCCCAACAACAACAACTTCATCTATTTTGGTTGTTTCCCTTTCAAGCGCAACATTAATTACCGACTTATCCCCAACAGGTATTTCCTGTTTTGTATAACCCAGAAATGTCACATGTAAAATTGTATTTTCTTCAGGCACCTGAATAGTATAGCGGCCATTAGGATCAGTAACTGTCCCTAATAAAATACGATTATTTACATTTTTTAAAATAATATTAGCTCCGGGCAAAGATGAATTGTCAGACTTATCTGTAACAACACCTTTAATAATTTTCTGGGAATAAATAATGTTTGAAAATGCCAGAAGCAAAACAAACACTAAATATTTTGAATTTCTATATATTTTCATGAGCTAATAGTTTTTATTCTATTGTTTTTACAGGCTTTCCAAAGAGCTTTTTAAGCGAACAGGCGAAACTTTTAATAATGTTTTACTATAATTTATTATTCATTATCAGGATATTGCTTTACAGGGGGCGTCAATACCTTATCAATATGATGAATTACCCCGTTCATGGTTTCAATATCATAAGTAGAAATAATATTGGCCTTATCACCTTCCTGGTTTGCTATTGTCATCTCGTTTCTATCAAATTGTAACCATGCATAATGGTCTTTATCAAAGATATTGTCAGGAGAATAAACAATATCTTTATACACTGTCACAAATTTACTGCTATCTTCCGGCAGAGGATTATCAGCTTTTCTTTGAAAACTTCCTTCCGAATAAAGCCTTGTTTTGACAATATGGTACTGGCCTATATCCTGCCATACAGAAACAGAATCATAATCCTCCAAAGCATTGGCATCTTTATAGTCCTGTAATGCCTGATCAGTCGGAACAAACACTGTAAAACTGTTATTACCGTCACTGCGTCTCAACAAATAATCCAGATTCTCATCAGTAGTCTCGTTCCATGCCCATGTTTCCAAAATAAGCCTGAAATTACTGGTTTCCTCAGTATTAGCCAGGTAATTGGAAACAGTCATTTTCGGTTGAACCGGCATTTGCTCCAGTGTATAAGCATAACCATTTTCCGTCTCCTGGGGATCAAAGCATGTAATATCACTATTTATTGCGCCATTGTCAAACATCAGGAAATTCCCCGAGCGTGTAGGGTACCATTTATAAGTATTCATATCTTCAGGCCTGATAATATAATTAGGAATAATCATATAATTCAGCAGTGAATCTATCTGCTTTGACAGCATCCTGAATCCGTCCTTATAATAACTCATTTCTCCCGCTGCACTCAGGCGGCGTTCAATACCATAATTTTCCAGGGCCGTATTAGTAGGTACAAAAAAAGTAAACCTGGCATCTTTATACTTTAGATAATCGATAAAATCGGAATTACTTTCATATAACATTTCGAGAAACCATGAGAATTTTATATCCAGCATCGGTACTTTAACAACTGTTGTAAAAGCCGATGATAAAAGAAGATTATTAATCACATATACAATGCCGTTGCTTGCAAATACTTTCTCGGAAATATCGGGATTAACTATGGTATCCCCTAAAATGTTTATTACTCCTGATTGAATATCGGATAGCCACTTCCTGCCAAATATGATGTATTCGGATAATAAATACACAGCCGTAACATCCGGAACAGAATCGAATGAATTATAAAAACTTGTAAGCACTGTGTTCTGAACAAAATCATCAAAGGTCCCTATTGCCGGACATAAAATAGTGCCCACATTATTGTCTGATGCAAAATTAAAACTATACATATAATCCTTATAAAAAATAGAATCAGTTCCTTCTATTTCTCTCAATTGCAGTAACACGAATTTTTCAAGAAGATTGGAATAATAGGGATTTTTCTCTGCCAGAATCTTATCTATGGCGGGCCTGACTTCCAGAACCTTGTTAATCCCATGTATAACCCCGTTTTTTGCAGGAATATCCCTTTTATCTAAAGATATTTGAGCTCCTTCGATATTAAAATCACCGGGAGCTACTCCGTATATATCCTGGTAATCCTGGCTCATCTTGTACTTATCAATATACTCCTGGGTATACACACTTAAAACCTTATAACCGGGACGGACTTTTCTATCTAATTTAAAATTCCTGTCATAATACCAGTAATCGGGTTCTCTATATCTGGAGCCGAAGCGGTACACATCATTAGACTGATAATTCACATTAATTAATTCTTCTTTTTCATCAATATACTTGTCAAAGTCAATTTTAAAATACATATTAAAAAGTATATGACCGTTAACAAGCTTATATATGGCAAGTGAATCATCAGCATTACTCATGTCATAATCATCTATTGATAATTTTCCCTGGCTTGTTAAATATTCCGCTATAGCTTCATTGGTCGGAGCAAATACAGTATAAAGCCCTGAGGTATTAATTGCCCTTTTTAAAACCGGTATTTTATCAATAGCCTTGGTGAATTCGCTGAAGTCAGGTTCGTTTTTTAATTGCTCATAAATAGGACCTGCCAGGCCTTCAGGAGTGTCATAGTATCCGCCAAATTCCTTGTTGCAACCGTAAAAAAGCAATAATATCAGAAAAAAATTCCTTGCCAGATGTAATAAACTTCTTGTGTTAAAGAAAATATTCTTTCCCATGTGTTTATGCTATTATAACTTATTAATCTTTACATGCATTTCTGTAAAAAACGGTAGATTCACCCAGAAAAAAATAATCACATAAATTAACAAAATTTACTAAACAAGAGAAAAAAAAATCACGATTATTTTCAAATAGGAAAGGGGAGAAAAGGGTACAGCGCCCTTTCAAGGGCGCTGTACCCTTCTATATACCAAGTTCCTTTTTTACTTCAGCAAACATTTTTATGGCAAATTCCAGATCCTCCCTGGAATGTGCTGCCGATATCTGTGTGCGTATCCGGGCTTTTCCCTGTGGAACCACAGGATAGAAAAAGCCTATAACATATACCCCTTTCTCAAGCAACCTTGCTGCCATTTTTTGTGCAAGCTTGGCGTCCCCAAGCATTACCGGTACAATGGGGTGGGTCCCCGGTAGAATATTAAAGCCGAGTTTTGACATTTCTTCCCTGAAGAAAGTTGTATTTTCATTTAGTTTTACTCTTAAATCATCCGATTCACTTAATAAATCAATAACCTTAATCGAAGCTTTTATAATGCTTGGTGCAACTGTATTGGAAAACAGGTAGGGCCGTGACCGTTGTCTTAGCATATCTACTATTTCTTTACGTCCGCTTGTATAACCGCCACTGGCACCACCCAGCGCTTTCCCCAGCGTTCCGGTAATAATATCAACCCTTCCGATAACATCGTTGTATTCATGTGTTCCGCGTCCGTTCTTACCCATAAATCCCACAGCATGAGAGTCGTCAACCATTACAAGTGCATCATATTTTTCAGCCAAATCACATATTCCCTTTAAATTGGCTATATAACCGTCCATAGAAAAAACACCATCGGTGGCAATTAATTTGAAACGGGCATTTGCTGCCTGCCTCAACTTTTCTTCCAAATCGGCCATATCATTATTCTTATAGCGGAACCGCTGTGCCTTACAGAGGCGGATACCATCAATTATGCTGGCATGATTTAATTCATCGCTAATCACTGCATCTTCAGCCGAAAGTAAAGTTTCAAAAAGACCTCCATTAGCGTCAAAGCATGAGGTATATAAAATCGTATCTTCTGTCTTTAAAAACTCTGTAATCTTATTTTCAAGAGTTTTATGAATTTGCTGGGTCCCACAAATAAATCTTACAGAAGACAACCCATAACCCCAATCGTCATAACTGGAACGTGCAGCTTCAATGATCTCAGGATGAGATGCAAGCCCCAGATAATTGTTTGCACAAAGATTTAATACTTTTTTGCCGCCAAGAACTTCGATATTTGCATCCTGCGGACTAACGATTATTCTTTCATCTTTGAAAAGACCATCATCTTTTATAGTATTTATCTCTTGCTGCAGATATGATTTCATTTTGCTGAACATACTATTCCCTTTCTTTATTTGATTGATTTGTTTTTCAGGTTACATCCAATTCAGGATAATTTTTCCGGATAAACCGGAACTCATCAGTTCAAAGCCCTCCTCAAATTCAGTATAATGGAAACGATGGGTGATCACGGGCATTAAATCCAGTCCGCCCTGCACCATAACTGTCATCTTATACCAGGTCTCAAACATTTTACGGCCATATATCCCTTTTATAGTTAATCCGTTAAAAACGATAAGGTCCCAGTTAATCTTTGTCTCCGGTTGGAGTATCCCCAGGAGAGCAATCTTACCCCCGTGTACCATATTCTCCAGCATATTTTCAAATGCCTGTCCGTTTCCCGACATTTCCAGTCCGACATCAAACCCTTCGATCATTCCCAGTTCTTTTTGAATATCTTTTAAATCTTCTTTGCTTACATCAACTACCCTCGTAGCGCCCATTTTTTTTGCCAGCTCTAATCTGTAAGGATTGACGTCTGTTATTATAACATATCTTGCTCCCGCATGCCTTGCAATTGCAGCAGCCATAATCCCAATCGGACCCGCACCTGTTATCAGAACATCTTCACCAATAAGATCAAATGACAGAGTCGTATGAGTGGCGTTACCAATAGGATCAAAGATAGCAAGAACATCTTCGGGAATATTTGGATCACAATGCCAGACATTGGTTGCGGGTATACAAACGTATTCGGCAAATGAACCATCCCTGGTTACTCCAACACTCATTGTATCCCTGCATAAATGGAGCCTGCCTGCAAGACAATTCCGGCACTGGCCGCAAACAATATGTCCTTCTCCGCTTACCAGATCACCAACTTTAAAGCCTTTAACATTGCTTCCAAAACTTTCAACTTCTCCAACAAACTCATGTCCAATTACCATTGGAACAGGAATTGTTTTCTGTGCCCAGGAATCCCATTTATATATATGGATATCGGTACCACAGATGGCTGTTTTATGAATTTTTATTCTTACATCATTAATACCTGGTTCCGGAACAGGGACATCTTCCATCCACAATCCTTCTTTTTTATATTTTTTTACCAGTGCTTTCATTTAACACTTTTTACTACCTGTTTAAACAGACTTTTAATCAAATTTATAAAAATAAAGTTAATATAGTGACAGCGCCCTTAATTGACTGAAGATCAATTATATATAAGGAAGGAATGACGCCTGTAATACGCTGTTTCTCTTAAAGTTACGGTCACTGTCCCTTCTCAACTAATAATAGACTTTATTCTTTCATCCAGTTGTGCCTGGTCACTGGTAAATGAGGCTAATCCGGCAAGATTTAACAGGGTATCAATCGCCAACTCGCTACTTGCAATGCGGACAGCCCATTTTTTGTGTACAGGAATCTTTCCGTCAACGGAAATGGTATTTAAATCATTATCTGACAATTCAGGAAAAAGGTCATTGCACCCTGCTTCTTTTGTCAGCTTTATTAATTCCTCCCCAGTCCCTGGCGTATTTTTACCCAGCTCTTTTGCCAGCTCCATTTCTTTTTCACTTACATCCCAGAGTTTATTAATAAATAATTCTTTCGTACTTATATTATCAAACAAACTAATATTGTAATCCTCTTCAATCCTGCTGCGAAAATTTCCATCCAAATCTTCTGATGCTGATTTTGCGACATTTACCGGCATAGTAAATACATCTAATCCGGCCAGCAATGGCAGTTGATCCGCACTTCGTAAGCTGGCAGCTATTAACCTGGTTTTATTGGAATCAGTGCCTGTAAGTTTATTTATTATCCTCTGTGAGCTAAGGGTAGCCTTTTCACCAGCATATCTTCCGTCCCCCAGTTCATTACTTTTGAAATAAGCTCCAATTCTTCCCAGAAATACATTCTGATAATTTGGTCTGGCAATGGCTGCTACTAAAGCATTTTGCCTCGCACTGAATTCCAGGGTAAAGTTAACAGGAACTCCCAGGTCTCTTAGCTTTTTTGCCCCTATTATACCTGCAGCTGTGTACGGCACCTTTATTAAAAAATTGCCGGGATGAATATCATGAAACCTTAATCCGTATTCAACCATTCCATCTATATCGTGAGCTAAATTTGTATGCAGCTCAACACTCACCCTGCCTCCGAATATACTTACAAGCCTCAGCCCATGCCTTGCATTTAAAATAAATGCAATCTCCATGATACGGCTCTGAAGGTCAAGGTTTTTTAAAAGATGATTTGTTTTAGCAATAAATGTGTCATATATACCCTTCTGTATCTCCGTATTCAGGAGAGTATTATTAGTTGTAAGTCCGGTCATGTCTAATGACCATATTTCTGAAGCACTCTCAATATCACCGGTATCTAACCAGAGTTCGGTTCCTGTTTTTTTAAGATTTGACCAGAAAGAAGATGATTCTGCCTTAATTCTGTCTTTACCTGGCTCTATTCCTTCCCGGGCAATAGCTTTTGTATCTTTGGCAAGTCTGGAGTTTGCGGCAATCATAGTGTGAATTTTAAGAGGAGGCTGCGCCCTAAAGGTTGCTGTCCCCTGGCGCTGTCCCCTCTTCTATATTATTCATATCCGGAATTCTGTTCAATAACACCTTCCATAAGTTCGAGTTCACTCTCCGGAATCGGGAATAAACCTTTTTTAGCTACAAAGTTACTTCCATCCGCATCTAGGCTTTGTAAATTAACGGAATTGGAATAATCTCCATCATCTGTATCATCAATATACGTAAGTATATCAACCAGCTTAGTGAAATCGCCCTTACAAGAGCGGAGGATATCCCAGTATCGTATACCCTCACAAGCCAATTCCAGTTTTCGTTCGGCAAATATATCATCGAGTGAAATGCTATTATAATTATGGGAATCATCCCCAAAAGCCCTTTCACGTACCTTGTTAATATGACCAAGCGCTGTACCTTCGTCGCCGGTAATAAAATGCAGTTCAGCCGCCATGAGAAGAACATCTGCAAAACGGATTATTATATAATCTTCAAAACCATCACGTTGCCAGTCAGGGGTTGCTTCACGCTGGCCATTCACATAAGCAAGCATATATTTTTTAGTATTATAGCCTGAATACTGGGCTTGCTGGTTAGCTACATGATTATAGACCAATAATGTATCGACTAAACCTTCATCATCCCATGAAAGGATAGTAGCTGTCCGTCTTGTATCGCTGGTATCATATGCATTCCATAATGAAGGCAGTACCGGTATCGCACCCCAGCCTTGCCCGTAGGGTTCAATATTTGTATTACGCGGACCAATCATACGTAAAAACGGAAAGTTATACGGATTGCCAGAAGGATTATACCTGACCGACCAGATAACTTCTCGATTAACTTCACCTGCATACGCGTCAATGCTTGTATCACCTCCCAGTTCGGAATAGGTAGGCACCCTCCAGAGACTGGCAAATTCCGGGACCAAATCGTGTCCGCTATTAATGATGATGTCATCAATATAACTACGTGTATCCTGTAAAGTAAATCCATTTAAATCCGTGTCATTATAATAACCGCTGTAATACATATAAACCCTTGCTATCATAGCTTCTGCAGCCCACTTTGTTGCACGGCCCCAATTTTCAGGCTTCATTGCATCATAACTTGCAGAGAGTCCGTTTTCAGCACAAAATATAAGGTCGTCCATTATTAATGTAAACAGCTCTTCAGCGGGTGTCCTGCCAGGTATGTCATCCGGGGTGATAGTATGGTCGAGGGCAGGTATTTCGCCAAACATCCTGGTAAGATAAAAATGGAAATATGCCCTGAGGAACCTGGCTTCAGCCTGATATTGCAATCTTAATGCCTCATTCCCTGTCCAGTCAATAAGTTCTTCATTTTCAAGGTAAACATTGGCACGGTAAATACCGCCATAATAGAAGGTCCAGGCCTCCTGGTTAACACTGGGTCCCGGTAACTGCATGCCCCTGTCAATTGATGTAAAACCACCGCCATCTCCTGTTCCAGCTCCTCCGGTACAGTTATCTGAAGCAATTTCGGAGTAAATCATAGAACACCACCAGTCATCATGCAGTAACATATTATATACTGATGTAATGGCCTGGGTTGCATCTGCTGGTGTTCTATAAAAATTTTCAACAATCGATGAAGTTGTTGGTAGTCTTTCAGTAAAATCTTCAGTACAGCTAAGTACCAACAATATAATGATCACTAACAATATTATTTTTTTCATGATTCTTCGCTTTTAAAATGTTACATTAACACCAATCAGATAAGTGCGGGCAGCAGGATGGAAACCTATGTCAATACCAGAAGCATATGCATCCTGTAAAAGCCCTTCATCATCGTAATAGGATCCGTAACCCACTTCAGGATCCAAACCATCATATTTTGTAATGGTCAGCAGGTTAGTGGCCGATATATATATCCTGAATCGCTGAAAAGGTGCATTCCTGAGCAGTGACTTGAAATCGTAGCCAATGTTAATGCTTTTAACCCTCAGGAAGTCCGCATCATGCACAGACAAATCACCAAATTTGCGCCAGTTTTGGTTAGATTCACTACTAAGTGTAACACGGGGCATTGTATTAGATGTACCTTCACCTTCGTCAATTATTCCATTTTCATTCACATCGATCCAATGCCAGCGGTCCAGTATATCAGTCATATAGTTACCATAGAAGCGTTCTTCCATTCTATATGCTCTGACTATCTGATTTCCGGCCTGACCCTGAATATTCATGGAGAAATCAAAACCTCTCCAGGAAAGGGCAACGTTAAATCCGTAAATGAAATCGGGATTCGGATCCCCTATCATAGTCTTATCATCGTTATTAATTACGCTATCTCCATTAAAATCAACTCGTCTTACATCACCGGGATCGGCAGTACGTTGCATTGATCTGTTATTCAGACCTATATAGCTATCAATTTCTTCCTGTGTCTGAAAAATACCATTGGTTATAAATCCCCAGAAATATCCTAAAGGATACCCTTCCTCCACACGATAAAACTCTTCTGAGCCATTGTATAATACACTTTCTGATCCGTTAATAACTTCACCGGGTACTTCAGTAACCTCGTTTTTATTATGAGCCATATTAGCCCTAATATCAATCATTAGGTCTCCGAAGTTTTTAATATATCCCAACTCAAATTCGACTCCGGTATTTATTACATTGCCTCCATTGATATAAGGATTAGTAGTACTTATACCGGCAATACCCGAAATACCCGGAACTGTTGATGGGACAATCCAGTCTTTGCTGTTCTTCCTGTACCAGTCGAATGTAAACCTGAAATTATTCAGGAACCGTGAATCAAATCCAATGTTGGTCTGTGTTGATGCTTCCCATTTTAAATTCTGATTGGGGAGTATATCAGGAGATATGCCAACCTGCCTGCCGCTTCCAAAAGAATATATTCTGTCCAGACTTCCAACAGTTGCCAGGAATCTATATGGCTGACTGGGTTCTTTACCATTTTGTCCCCAGCTTGCACGTATTTTCATGTAATTTAACCAGTTAACAGATTCAAGAAATTTCTCCTCAGAGATTGCCCAGCCGGCTGATACTGCAGGAAAATAACCAACCCGGTTATTCTGACCGAATCTTGAGGAAGCATCCCTTCGCAGTGATATGGTGGTCATGTACTTCTCCTTGTAATTGTAACTTATACGTCCGAAATATGAAAACCGGCTGTCACCTTTTCCATAATCACCTTTTAGTATTGCAGTATCTATAGTTGTAACATTTGTCAGAACCGGTTCAATATTTGATAAATATCCCTCTATTCTTCCTTCAACTTTAAAAAACCTGTTATCCTGAATGTTCATACCTGCCATTGCCAGAATATTGTGATCCCCGAAGATTGTCTCATAAGTAAGTGTATTATCAATATTATAATAGAATTTGCGCTCCATATCCTGCTCGTATATGGGGATAGCATTGTATGTAGCAGGTGTTAATATGAATGAATCTGTAGCGTTTGATATATGATTAAAGCTGAGAGATCCGCCAAAATCGGACCTTAACCTCAGTCCAGGTACTATTTCCAGTTCGGCATAAATATCTCCGATTATATCATCATACTTCTTTACTTCGTTAAAGTTATAATGCATGGAAGCGATTGGATTAATCTGCTGATCATTAAATGAGGATCTACCAAAGCCATCGTAAACATCAGGATCATAAACATCAATAAGAGGGCTGGCTTCAATAAGAGATCTCAGGAAGTTATTATACTGATTGCCAACGCCAAGTCCATGTACACGTCTGTTTGTATAAGTCAGGTTCTCACCTACTTTAAGGTATTCCTTTATCTTATGTTCCGAGTTAATACGCACACCTATGCGTTCATACCTCGATTTATCCTCGTAATTAAAGATGCCTTCCTCATTATTGTATGATAATGATATTGAATATGTTGATATTTCAGTACCTCCTGTAATTCCTAAATAATGGCTTTGAACAGGCGCATTTTTGTTGTAGGCTTCCTCCTGCCAGTCCGTTCCCTCACCCAGATTATCTATATAATCCTGGGTGAAAAAAGGATCATTTCCCACATTAGTGCTGGCCTCGTTCATTATCATTGCATATTCTTTTGCGTTTAGCATATCAACCTTTTTTGACGCATTTGAGATCCCATAATATGCATCATAGGTAATTTGAGGTTCTCCAGCTTTTCCTTTCTTTGTAGTAATAAGTATAACACCATTTGCAGCCCGTGATCCATATATCGCCGCAGAAGCAGCATCTTTCAAAACATCTACTGTTTCAATGTCCGAAGGATTCAGGGTGTTAAGGTTACCGGGTACACCATCAATCAGAACCAGCGGATTGTTATCATTTGGTGACGATAGTCCGCGTATACTTATATTATAATCAGAGCCAGGCTGGCCCGATTGTTTTACAATTATCATACCAGGAGTAAGCCCCTGTAATGATGATTCCAGGCGGTTAGCATTGTTCTTCACCAGGTCTTCGTTCCTGACCTGACTGGTTGCACCCGTAACCAGCTTTTTTTTCTGTACACCATACCCAACCACCACTATCTCTTCCATATCTTCAGCTATAAATGCAAGTCCGACATCTATAACTGTTTGATCAGTTACAAGTATTTCCTGTGGCTGGTAGCCAATATATGAGAAAACCAGTGTCACCCCCGAATCATATATATTAAGTGTATAGGTTCCGTCAGCATTTGTAGCAGTACCTATCATAGTGCCTTTGATCAAAACACTGGCTCCTGCTAAAGGTTCCCCGCTGACTTTATCGGTAACAGTTCCGGAAATAGTTATTTCCTGGGCATTTACATTATGACTGCTCAGTATAAAAAAAAGCAAAACCATAATGCTATGCATTATCAAATAATAATGCCAATTCTGTTTTAATCTTATTTTCATAAATATTAAGTTTAATGGTTACAGCTAATTTAGTTAATTTATAGGAATCCCAGAAATATATGATCTTTTTATAAATCTCAACGGATTATTATGATAAATAATACATTATATAATGTTAAAAAAGGGGGAAAAAGGCGCAAAAAAGGGTACAGCGCTGTGAGAGGGGATAGCGCCCTTAAAGGGCGCAGTCCCTAAGTTGATAAAAAAAAGGGGACAGCGCCCTTGTCGCTGTCCCCTTTTATATATGTTTACTGCAGGGAACTATAAGATATTCAAAAGAACATGAAAATACACATTAGTACTCAACTGATTCCTCAACCTCGATATAATTCATAGGAATCTCAATCATTGATTCTATAAACTTGCCAAGCTCATACATATCGTCATCACCAACTTCATAGGACCAGGTAATGCTCATATTATTCTCTTTCTTGTCATATGCTTTGTTAAGAGTCTCAAGAATGTTCAGTAAGTGCTTTGAGGAGCTTGTATTTATGTATTCAAATTTGAGATTTATAGATGTGCTGGCAGGTGGATTCTTTATGTACTCTTCTATCCATTCAAGGATTGGAGTAAAAAGTTTCATAGGATCTTCAGGGATCGATCTTCCTGAAAATTCTAACAGCCCGCTTTTTAGTCTAACTCCGAGTGATTCAGGTGTTGGTTCTATAAAGAGTTCTTTCATGATGTTTAATTGTGGATTAATTTATTCTGTAAACAAATAGTTAAAATAAATTGTTTAAACCAGTTTCACTTATCATACGGTTTTCTTATACAAAATGATTTATATATTTCTCTGCTTTTGATTAAAAGAGAAAAATCATTGATTAAATTAATGCTCTGGACAACGGATTTTTATGATTCTAACATCGTATCCGGGCTTATACCGGATTGATTAATATAAAATCAGACATAACCGGAGCCAATACTTCTGGTTTCTAACCCATAATTACCTCAACCGCATGGATGGTTCCTGAATCAAATACCGGAATTATATTCCCCTTAATCTCCTTACCGTCAATTATTAATTGTTTAATTCCTTTTGAAACATGGTCCGGATTTTTTATCTCTATCCTGTACTTCGCCCCCCTGAATACCCTGTTAACAATATATCCATTCCAGCTTTCAGGGATACACGGATCAACTTTTAACCCTTCATAATCAGGGAATATACCCAGAATATATTGAGTAATGGCAAAATAATTCCAGGCAGCGGTTCCTGTTAACCATGAATTTTTTGCCTCACCGGGCTTAAATGCATCTTTACCTGCAATCATTTGTGAATATACATAAGGTTCGGTTTTATGTAAAACATGAATATCTTCAAGATAAGAGGGGCATATCTTTCTGTAATAATCCCATGCCCTGTCCCCATTGCCTGTTAATGTTTCAGCAATCATTATCCATGGATTATTATGGCAAAAAACACCTGCATTTTCTTTGTAACCCTGGGGATAAGAAGATATTTCACCATATTTGACAATATATTCGGTAAAAGCAGGATTATTTAATACTATCCCATAATCGCAATCAAGATATTTTTTCACTGAATCCAGGGCCTGCCGGGCGCGGCCATCCTCTATGCCTATGCCTGCCATGACACAAATTCCCTGTGATTCAATGAATATTTTGCCTTCCTTCTGTTCTTTACTGCCAACCTTCTCTCCAAAATGATCATATGCCCTGATAAACCATTCACCATCCCATCCATTATCATTTATTGCTTTTTTCATATTTTCAATATGTATTCCGGCTTTCTTTGCCTCATCTTCCTTATTTAATCTCCTGCAAATCTCAACAAAATCATTGCCATATAAGACAAACATCCCTGCAATAAATACTGATTCGGCAACTCCCCCTTCTTTATTTTCGGTTGTCTGAAAGGATTCACCGGGAGTATCAGAAAAACAATTAAGATTCAGGCAATCGTTCCAGTCTGCTCTGCCAATTAAAGGAAGATTATGCTGGCCCAGGTTATTAACCACGTTGTAGAATGAACGTTTCAGATGTTCGAACAAGGTAGCCTTATTGGATTCATCATTATCAAAAGGGACCAGTTCATCAAGTATATTCCAGTCACCTGTTTCTTTGATGTAAGCGCTTGCAGAAAGAATAAGCCACAGCGGATCGTCATTAAAATTGCTACCGATCTCATTATTTCCACGTTTTGTCAATGGCTGGTACTGATGATAGGCACCACCGTCATCAAACTGTGTTGAAGCAATATCGATAATTCTTTCCCTTGCTCTTTCAGGAATCTGATGTACAAAACCAATCAGGTCCTGGTTCGAATCCCGAAATCCCATTCCCCGTCCTATGCCTGATTCGAAGTATGAAGCACTACGGCTAAAGTTAAAGGTTACCATGCACTGGTACTGGTTCCAGATATTCACCATCCTGTTTAGTCTCTCATCAGGATGCTCCAGGTTATATGCAGAAAGTAAACTGTCCCAAAATTTCCTTAATCCATCAAAAGCAATATTTACAGCTTTAACAGTATTGTATTTTGCTATCATCTCTTCAGCAGGAGTTTTATTGATCACCTGTTTACCTGAAAACTTCTTTTTCACGGGATTCTCCACATAACCCAGAATAAATATTAATTCGGTTTCCTCCCCCGCTTTCAGTTCCATATCAATACAGTGCGAAGCAATAGGCGACCAGCCATGAGCTTCCGTATTCCGGGGCTTTCCTTCCATAACCGCATCAGGAGCATCAAAACCATTGTATAACCCGATAAATGTTTCCCTGTCCGTATCATATCCAGAAATTTTCCTGTTTACTGTATAAAATGCATAATGATTCCTTCTCTCCCTGTATTCTGTTTTGTGATACAAAGTTGACCCGTTTATTTCAACCTGACCGGTTGAAAAGTTCCTCTGAAAATTTGTATTATCATCATTTGCATCCCAAAGACACCATTCAACCAATGAGAAGAGCTTAAACTTTTTCGTTTTACCGGTTCTGTTGGTTAGTTTAACCTTCTGGACTTCACCCCAGTATTTTAATGGCACCATATATAATATTTCGGCTTCCAGTCCATTCCTCTCACCTTTAATTACAGTGTATCCCAAACCGTGACGGCATTCGTAACTGTCTAATTTAGCTTTCACCGGTTTCCACCCCTGAGACCAGACATCGCCGTTTTCATTTATATAAAAATACTTACCTCCGGCATCCATTGGCACGTTATTATATCTGTAGCGTGTAATCCTTCTCAAACGAGCATCTTTATAAAAACTGTATCCACCGGCTGTATTTGATATTAATGAAAAAAAATCTTCGTTACCAAGATAATTTATCCAGGGCCATGGAGTTTTCGGATCAGTAATAATGTATTCCCTTTCCTTGTCGTTAAAATAACCGAATTTCATAATTTACTGTTTGTATTTATTAACTGCATGTGTAATTCTTCTAATTACTAAATAGTTGAGCTATATTGCCTGTTTCAGGTTCAGGGCGCTAAAGATATCCGAATCGATTATATAATCCTAATTATTGCCAGATAATTTATTTTACTGTTAAAAAGTTCGGCTTTTTTTTCCCAACTTAATAGTATATATTAACTCTTTCAATATAATAATAACATTTTCTTCAAAACTTAAAATACTAAAAATACAATGAATAAAAGCTATATAATTTGCCTGGGAATATTATTACTTTCTGCTAATATTAACGGTCAGGTACAGGAATTGTGTGACCCAAATTCAACCTCTGTAATGGACGGTGAATATCATGTGTCAAACAATACCTGGGGCTCCGGTACAGGATGTGGAGAACAGTGCCTTAATATAGACAGGGATACATCAATGTTTGAAGTGTTTTTATCCACCCACGATGACGCCCAGGTATGTTCCTATCCTTTTATTTACAAGGGCTGTCACTGGGGCTGGTGTACTTCCAGGGATAATCCCTTTCCTAAAAAAATAAATGAAATAGCAAGTGCCCCTTTTAGCTGGGTTATAAGCACAGAGGGTGTTTCCGGAACATGGAATTCCTCTTTTGAAGCCTGGTTTGATTCAGCCGCTTCCGAATCGGATTACAATGGTGAATTAATGATCTGGATTAACTATGGGGGCGGTGCCGGACCCGGGGGATCGAAGGTAGGAACTGTTACCATTGGTGGCCATGACTGGGATGTATATTTTGCTGCATGGTGGGTGAACTATATTGCTTACAAAATTAAAACTGTTACCGATAGTGTAAGCCTCGATTTAAGGATTTTTATTCAGGATGCCGTGAACCGCGGTTACCTTGAGGAAGACTGGTATATTCATAATATGGAAGCCGGTTTTGAAATATGGAGAGGTGGACAGGGACTGAAAACACATTCTTATTCTGCTTCGATCGTTGAAGGAGAATACACCTCTGTCCGGGAAAGACAGAGAATCTCCATAAAGCCTGAATATAAGCTTAAACAAAACTATCCAAATCCTTTTAATGAAGATACGAGAATATCATACTTATTGTCCCGGGCAGCATTTGTAACTATAAAAATTTACGACATTTTTGGAAGAGAAGTTAAGACATTGGTAAATAAATTACAGCAGCCTGGTGACTATTATGTAAATTTCCATGCAGAAGAACTACCGGGCGGAGTTTATACATACAGATTGTATTTGGACAATGAGTTTGCAGATAGCAGGAAGATGATACTTATAAATTTTTAGTAATTTTATTTATGATACTCTAACATATAAAAGTCAAATGGAGCTCCCAAGAAATGTTCTCGGCAAGGCCACAATAGATTATGAGGAAGAAAATATTTTAAAAATTAAAATTCTGCAGCATGCGTCTATAGATTTGGATGTAGCTAAAGCAATAGTTGAAGCTGCAGAAGAAATATCAGGATCCTCTGTGCACGGAAATATAGTTGATATCAGGGAAATGGTTTTTATGTCAAGGGATGCAAGGGCATATTTTGCAGAACAAGACAAGTCTAATGTTATTGCCATAGCAATTTTAATGAAATCATTATTTCATAATGCACTGGTGAATTTATATTTGGATGTTAGCATACCAGCTATTCCTACCAAAGCATTCGAAAAGGAAATTGATGCAATCGACTGGATCAGGAAGAAATTGAGTGAAGTGCAGAATTCTGAAAGCTGATTTTAATAATTTTTACTTACTTGTTTCTTATTCAAAATATTCAAATGCATCAATAATATCCAGATAAACTCCGTCAAATCCAGCCATAATAATCTTGTAAATGTATGAACTTTCATTGCCATAAATAATATTCTGCCATTCTTTTGCCCAGTATCTGACCTTATAATTACCTTCCCAGTCAGGGTTCTCACCTGCAATCCAGTTTGGAGGATTGCTCTGCCATGTAATTTGCCAGTAATAACGGTAATCTTCTGCCTCTCCTATACTCATGTATGAAATCACGAGCCGTTTGCCCCCATTTTTCTTGGTTTTTAATGTTTCAATTTCAGAAAACGTAAATTCTTCTTCATCAAAAAAGAAGTCCATTATTATAACATCATAATTTGTTTCTGATATTGCAGAAATAAAATCCTGCTTTGATGCAAAGTTTTCAGGATTCAGTAAATACAGAAAATTCCTGGCATCAGCAAGTGAATTAATGTCACTTGTATTAACATTGTAAGGGGCTGGCGGATAATCAGGAATAACATTTAATTCTCTTTCAGGTGCAGCAAATGATATATAACCCTTTGCATTATTCCTGGTATAGGATTCCTCCATTTTTTCATGTGAAAAGCAATAGTCAGTTACCAGTACCTCCACATCGTTCTCCTCGCATACATCAAGAAATACCAGCATATAGTCTTTTTCTATTTTTGGTGTAGCTTCATTATCATTATCGTAACCAAAAAACAAATCTTCACGGCCTGCTCCGTCAATAGAATTTAAATAGGATGTCACCGGATTACCATCAGTATCGCCATTATCTGTTACAAGCTCCTGGCCATTCTGAGGGATAATTATAAAATCAGCATTAAATCCTTTGGCATAATAACTAAGGTTCTGTACAAAATTCCTCATCTCCTGCTTAAAGTAAACATTGTCTTCACTTTCATCATTGCCACAGGATGACCAGATTAATATTGCTGCAAAAAAAATGTGTTTTATAATTTTCATCTCTTGCCGATTTAGCATTAAGTAATTTCCCGGTGTTAATTTAGTGAAAAATTATAATCGGATTTAAATTATGCCGGAAAAAATAAATTGGAGCAATCCAGTCCGTTAACTTCTTATCATATTTATCTTTGATTTGCCAGATCAGGATATAAATAATTTTTTACCCACATATAATCGGGCTCAATATCAAGTATTTTCCTGTAAACCTCTCTTGCCTCACTTAAATTTTGATCTTCACTGTACCAGCGTCCCAGATTTGTTAAAATGAGAAGATACAGCCAGTTACTTTTAAGCTCATCCTCACCTGACTCAAACATACTCACAGCTTTTTCATGATAATATATTGCTTTTTTTAAGCCGCCGCCCAGAATTTTCGGGGTGTAATACTTCATATTACCTAATTCCATCAGTACTTTGGCATTGTTTTTATCCAGTTCCACAGCCTTATTAATGCATTTAACACTTTTAATGCCATAATCAAGAGCCTTTAAAGGATTTAATCCGATTTCAAAACCGTACATCGCTCCTTTAAGTGAATAAATTTCCGCCTTCGACGAATGGTATTTTAACAATATATTAACATTTTTTCTGGCTTTATTGAGATAATAACGCCCTTTATTCTTATCACCGGTTACAATGCAATAGGCTATATATCCATATAATGCATAAGTTAAATCATAGAGGCCCTGGATATTTTTATCCCTTACATATTCTTCTTCCATCTTATTCATATTATACTCCCACAAATCCATTCGTCCGCTTATAAATGCATTGTATATATGTTCATTATAAGATGTTTGTCCGTATAAATATAATATTGATATTGCCGGCAGGATAAAAATCAATAATAATTTTTTAAATGAATAATTTTTAATATCTGATTGGCCGCCCTTTCCAGTTTCCATATTTTACGGATTTATTATAAACAGCTTTAAATACAACAATAATAAAAGCAATTTGTTGAGGTATACCTAATAATATGTGTGTTAATACAGATTGTCTGCTAAGGATGGAAACGATTATTCTCAGTATGACAGAGAGGATTATATAAGTTATGGCAAATAAATAATTAAATGTAAAAAGGATAACAAAAATGCCAAATGAAGTTACAATAGCAAACAATATTGTTAAAAAGATACTGTTCCCAAAAAATGCAGTAACATTTTTTGAAAATCCTTCAATACCCTCTTTGTAATTATTGTACATACGGCACTTTATCTGCCCATTACTCAAAAGCGTTTTGGCAATATATCCCTTTTTTTTAATTGATTTAACTATTTCAATATCTTCAACTTTATGTCCCTTTACTTTTTCATGCCATTGATTCTTCCTGTAAATATCAGCATTAAAAAGCATGAATTGTCCGTTTGCGGCGGACAGTGAGGTATTAGACGTATATTCTATGAGTATTAATGGTAACAATGAAACCAGTATCCAGTTCATTAGAGGGACTGTTAATTTCTCACCCCAGGTAACCATCACTTGCTGTGGAAATATTGAAAGAAGGGCAATCCTGTCTTTTTTAAGATACCCTAAAGAATTCCTGATTAATCCTTTTTCAATGATCACATCGGCATCCAGAAATAAAAAATATGAACCTTTAGCTTTGAGGGATAACTGGTGGCATGCATAATTTTTGCCAAGCCATCCTTCAGGAAGCTCAATTCCCCTGACATAGCTGATCTTCTTATTTTTCTCAGCATAACTCTTCACAATTTCAAGAGTTGTATCCTCCGACATATCGTCATAGACTATAACTTCATAATTCTGATAATCGTGATTAATGATATTATCAAGCAGTTTTCCTATATTTTCATCCTCATTTCTGGCCGGAATTAATATTGAGACCAGATGCTCACCGGGGATCTCCCTGACTGACAACCACTGTTTCGTCAGAAGATTAATAAGGGCAATTAATAGTCTCAGGATTATAAAGCCAAAGATTATATATGAAATGATTATCATTGTTTATTCTTTCTGGCTTTTAATACATTCCATCATAAAATTGTTATATGCCTTTTCTATCTCACTTTGACTAAACGGACCTGAGAATTCAGTCAAATTAAGATTTAGTACAGGCCGCTTGTTTGAAAAATAGTCAGTCAGCACAACCAGAAATATCAGCTGGAATTCCCTATTCGTCCCATCCAGAATCTTTAACAACCCTTTCTCAAATTTTACCGGGAAATGGTATGATGACTGAATTTCTCCCTGGGGATAAAATAACAGAAGATTCTCCGGATCATCTAGCAGGGAAATGCAATAATTTATTGATTCAAGTACTGATTTTTTCTTTTTGGTAACTGAAAAAGCGCCTGCCTTGCTCAGGATCCTGTGCTTTTTCAGCTGCTCTTCCAGCATCATTACATGAAATTTTTTATGAAACATTCTGTAATTAAGATAAACAACAAAAAAACCATCCCACCAGCTGAAATGATTTGCAATAATGACTGCAGGTATATTCCTGAGATTTACATCTGAATTAATATTGATTTCATGAAAATGTTTTTTGAGCATTTTCCTGGTATACTGATTAAATAACCAGACATAAAAAGGTTTATGTCTTGCTTTTATCATTCTTTAGCCTATATACTTAATTATAAAAACAGGTTTAATCCCGAAAAAAATATAAATTGCACCAGTAGCAAATGTATTGAAATCACATTTTGAATATTTATCTTTCCCAGATAGATTATACTTATAAACACGCACGACAATACAAACCAGGATGCATAATTCAGTAACGGTACCTCTCCGCTTAGCCAGTTCCACATTAACATTTTCCCTGCGACAGGTTCAAGTAAAATATCAAAAATCAGCATTATTAGTCCCCCGAATAATATCCTTATTATCACCGGGAATTTAAATCTTTTAATTAAAACAAAAGTGCAATATATTAGTACAAACCAGTTTATTCCGATAATTAAAGGGGTGTTGAGCAACCTGGGCCCCAGAATACTATTATCATAAGTATAACTGCCAAAGATCACTCCTGTATTAACTCCTATTATCTCTGCTATAATGCTCATTATATATATTAACAGCCCAAAGAATATAAACCTGGCACCCCAGTTAAGGTTAAAATACAGAACAAAAAACAAATTAATAAGTATGGTAAAGGGAGTCAGGTATATAAAATATTTGGCAGTAAGAGGTATACTTAAGCCTATTAATCCTATGGCATAATAAATGATAATAAATTTTTTTACCGAATAACCAGTCAGGTTTAAAAAGTTCTTCATACAATCGGCTTATGGGATTTAACTATTCTTTCGGCTACTATTTTTGCTGAGGCAAGGCAAAGAGGAATACCTCCTCCCGGATGAACACTTCCCCCTGCAAAATATAACCCTTTAAATCTACGTATAAAATTCGGATGACGAAAAAAAGCAGCCAGTTTATTATTTGAACTGTTCCCATATAATGCACCTTTATATGATCCGCTGTTTCTTTCAATAGCAGGCGGATCGGCATAATCTTCGTATTCAATATATGATTCGATGTTTGTATCCAGTATATTATTAATCTTTAATATTATGTTTTTTCTTGCTTTTTCCACCAGCTTATCCCAGTCCTGTCCCGTATTATTGGGAACATTAATCATTACAAACCAGTTTTCACATCCGGCAGGAGCATCAGCTGAAATGTATTTTGAACTGATATGAATATATACTGTGGGATCATCATATATTAATTTCCTGGTGAAAATATAATCAAATTCAGTGTTATAATCTCTGGAAAACAATATGTTATGCACTTCCAGGTCCGGGTATTTATTTTTAATACCCCAGAAGAAAATAATTGCCGATGAGGATAATTCCTGTCTTAAAAGATATCCGGGAACCCTTTTTTCACTTAACAACTTATTATAGACTGAGAAAATATCAGCATCACTTATAACAATTTTACTTTTAAAGGTCTCACCACTTACTTTAACACCCTTAATGGTATTTTTTTCTGTAATAATCTCGTTTACCTGCCTGTTAAAACTGAATTTTACTCCTTTGCTCAAAGCTGACTTATATAATATTTCAATAAGACCATACATGCCTTTTTCAGGTATATAAGCACCAAGATTATGCTCCAGGTGGGCAATAAGATTTAATGTAGCCGGGGCTTTATAGGGATTTGAACCGTTATATGTCGCATAACGGTTAAATAATTGTTCTACTCTTTTATCTGTAAACCATTGTCTGTTTTTTTCGACCATGCTTTTAAAAGCATCAAGGGCATGAAAGTTGAGGAATACTTTTATTGCCGCCCATGAAAACATATTTTCAAAAGTTCTAAACGGACTAAAAATGAAAGTCTCCTTTGTCAGATCAAATAAGTACTTGCTTTTCCTTAAAAAGTTCAAAACGTTTTTTCTCTCCTCTCCAGTCTTTTTCTCAACTTCTGCAGCAAAATCAACCGGATTTTTATATGCATTTATTTTTGTCCCGTCGCCGTAAAAATATTTACAGATTATGTCAAGTTGTATAAACCTCAGCTTGTCTCCAATCTTAGCTGCAGCCAATAAATCATCTATTAATTCTGGCATTGTTAATAGTGAAGGGCCGGTATCAAATCTGTAACCTCCTATTTTCTTTTCGTATATCTTCCCGCCCGGACTGTCATTTTTTTCAAATACAATCACCTTATAACCCGAAGCTGAAAGTCTCAAGGCACAAGCTATTCCTGATAAGCCAGCGCCAATTATTATAACATCGTTATCCATAAATGAAGAAACCTTAATTAAATATTAATTGACAATATATAAAATTTCCAGATTTGCACTTTTTAAATAAATCAGCTTTAAATTTATTTCAAATAATTTTATAACGTATTTTTATGTCTGAATAAAATTTACAGGGATCCTTATTTTATAACAGTAAGATATTTGTAAGTTACTCAATATCAAAGTATAACACAATAAAATATAAAATGGGTAAAAGTGTTCTGATAGTGGGAACCGGACTGGGAGGAATAGCAACTGCTTTAAGATTGGTGAAAAGAGGCTATAAAATCCGTATGGTCGAAAAGAATAAACAGGCAGGAGGCCGTTTGAATGAGCTTAATATTGACGGCTTCAGGTTTGATATGGGGCCTACCTTTTTTAGCATGAGCTATGAGTTTGATGAATTGATAAAAGACTGTGATATAAAACTACCCTTTACCCTTAAGGAACTGGAGCCGCTGTATGCTGTTAATTTTACCGGTAATAAAAAATCATATTATATATATAAAGATTTAAACAAATTATCAGAGCAGTTCAGTGACATTGAGCCCGGATTTAAAAACAATATTAAAAAGTACCTTGCTTCCACAGAAAAGTTTTATAAAAGCATTAACCAGCCTGTAATGCATTCCAATTTTAATTCAGCAGCGGACTTCCTTTTTAAATTAACCAAAGTACCGGTTATATTTGCTCCAAAACTTTTTTATAATATGTGGCAGGAAGTATGCAAGTATTTCAAATCCTATGAAGTAAGAACAATAATGTCGCTTGTTGCATTCTTTCTGGGCAGTTCACCCTTTGAAACAATGTCTGTGTACAATATTCTGAATTATACCAAGCTGGTGCATGACGGATATCATATTGTTGAAGGTGGCATGTACAGAATAGTTGAAAGTATGATAAAAATACTGGAAGACAAAGGAGTCAGAATTTCTTATAATACTGAAATTATTGATTATAAAGCAAAGAACAATAAATTATCAGGATTTATTGCCCAGGATGGAAATATGTGGGAATCTGATATTTATGTTATTAATGCAGATGCTGCACTGTTCAGAAATAAAATATTCAAAAGAAATAAATATAATGATAAGAAACTGGCAGGGATGAAATGGTCAATGGCGCCATTTACCATTTACCTTGGGCTTAATACTAAAATCAGCAATATTTACTTTCATCACTATTTTTTAGGAGATAACTTTGAAGAATATTCAAGGAAGGTTTTTAAAAATGCTATAAATCTTGAAAGGCCCTATTATTATGTTAATCTGCTGTCACATATAAATAAGAATTCGGCTCCTGAAGGTTGTGAAAGTCTTTTTATACTGTGTCCGGTTGCCGATCTCAGATTTAAAGCGCACTGGGACGATAAAGAAGAGATTGCAGATAATATAGTCACTGACCTCTCAAGACGCATTGACTTTGATATAAAATCAAAAACTATTGCAAAAGCCATACTTACACCCCTTGACTGGCGAAATATGTTTAATTTGTATATGGGTAGCGGACTGGGACTGGCTCATAATTTTAAACAAATAGGAGCTTTTCGTCCGAAGAATTATGATGAAGTCTATGATAATACCTTTTATGTGGGCTCATCAACCATACCGGGGACTGGCTTACCAATGGCAATTATCAGTTCAAAACTTGTTTTCGAACGCATAATAAATAAATATGGACCTTTATCTTGAAAATGCACTAAAGTGCAGCAAAATTACTGCTAACAATTACAGTACTTCGTTTTCTGCAGGTATAAGAGTATTAAATAGAAAATACAGAAACCAAATATATGCAATATACGGATTTGTAAGGTTTGCCGACGAGATTGTAGACAGCTTTTATGATTTTAACAGGCATGAATTATTTGAAAATTTCAAAAAAGATACATACGAGGCTATAGATAAAAAAATCAGCAGCAATCCTATACTGCATAGTTTTCAATATGTGGTTAACGAATATGGTATAGAAAAAGAACTTGTAGATTCTTTTCTCACAAGCATGGAAATGGATCTGCATAAACATCATTATGATAAATCCCAGTTTAATAAATATGTTGCCGGTTCGGCTGAGGTGGTCGGATTAATGTGTCTGAAGGTATTTTATAAGGACAATGAAAAAGAATATAAAAACCTGAAATACTATGCACAGAAACTTGGAGATGCGTTTCAGAAAGTAAATTTTTTACGTGATATTAAAGAAGATTATAAAGACAGGGGCAGGGTATATTTCCCTGATATAGATTTTAACAATTTTACTTCACAGGATAAACAAAGGATTGAAAATGAAATACGTAACGATTTTAGTAATTCGATATCAGGGATAAAAAATCTTAGAAAGGAAGTCAGGTTCGGCGTTTACCTGGCCTACAACTACTTCATGGCCCTTTTCAGAAAAATTGAAAAAACAAATGCAGAGGATCTGATACAAAAACGAATCAGGATAAACAACTTCAGAAAAACAATATTATTATTTAAATGTTTTATTAAACATAAACTGAATCTTATCTGAAGTTTTGTTATGAACAAGTTAAATCTTAAAATAGAAATAGATATAAATTCCGGCTTCTGCTTCGGAGTAACAAATGCAATTAACAAAGCCGAAAATATACTCCGGCAGAATCATGAACTGTTTTGCCTGGGTGAGCTTGTACATAATGAAGAAGAAATTAAAAGGCTTCAGTACCAGGGTTTGAAAATTATCCATAATGATGAATTGATAAATATTAAAAATACAAAGGTATTATTCAGGGCACATGGTGAACCTCCTGAAAGCTATAAACTGGCAAAAAAGAATAATAATGAAATTATTGATGCTTCATGTCCTACAATTTTAAAAATTCAAAAGCTGATAAAAGAAGCATATCAAAATAATGAGAACATATTCATTTACGGTAAGCATAACCATCCCGAGATTATCGGTTTAACGGGCCAGGTTAATAATAAAGCAGTCGTATTTGAAGATATTAATGAACTTAAATTAAGCAAATTACCTCCAAAGCTTACTCTTTTCAGCCAGACCACAAAAGATATTAATAGATTTTATGAAATTGTAGATTTCTTAAAACAGAAAGGGATAGATGTAAAAGTTCAGAATACTATTTGTAAAAAAGTTTATCACAGGCAAAAAGACTTAATGGACTTTGCAGAAAATCACGATAAAATAATACTTGTTGCCGGTAAGAACTCGTCTAACGGAAAAGTACTGTATAATGAATGCAAAAAGATCAATTCTCACAGCTATTTCATAAGTTCAGTAAAGGAAATTAAAAAAGCATGGTTTGAAAAAAATGATAGTGTCGGTATATGCGGTGCAACTTCAACACCTATGTGGTTAATGAAAAATGTAGGGAAATTCCTGAGTACATTCTAGCAATATCATAATAACAATCTGTGTTTTGTTTATTATTACCTGTCAAGCCACTCTTTAAAATCCCTGACTTTCTCCCTGCTTACAATTGCATCTTCATCAGGCGGGTTTTTAAGAATTATCTTCAAACGACTGTTTGAATAAGCGATAATATCCTTAACTGCATTTATATTAATAATAAACTTTCTGCTAATGCGGAAAAATAATTGAGGATCAATAATTTTCTCTAACTGGTCCAAATAATAGTCTATTGCATAATTTTTTCCTTCCTCTGTACATATAAATGTGCTTTTTTCACAAATGAAGAAATAATCAATCTCATCTGCTGGTATTGATCTGATATGCACCCCCACCTTTATAACAAACCTGTTCTTGTGTTGATGAACCAGCTGACTAATTAATCTGTCATATATTTCATCATCCGGCCTAAATTCTTTCTTTGTTTTTGGTCCAAAATTTAACCTGAACTTTTCTATTGCGGCAGCCAGCTCCTTATAGTCTATGGGTTTAAGCAAATAGTCTACACTGTTTACTTTAAAAGCCCTGATTGTATATTCATCATAAGCAGTTGTAAAAATAACCGGACTTTTAACCTGTGTTTGTTCAAATATCTCAAAACTCAGTCCGTCAGCAAGCTGAATATCCATAAAAATCAAATCGGGGTGAGGATTGGAATTAAACCATTCAACACTCTTTTCAACAGAATCAAGCACTTTTCTAACCTCTATACTGCTGTCATATTTGCTTATAAGCTCAATAAGCCTTTCAGCCGCCAGTTTTTCATCCTCTATTATTAATGTGATCATATTTTGACGAATATATGAAAGGTACCTTAACTTTAAATTTTTTGTCCGATTCTTCTATAATTACAGGTTTGTTACTTAATACTTCATAGCGTGACTTAATATTATTCAGCCCAATCTTTTCCTTGCTTTCTATTATTTTCTTCTTTTGTAAATTGTTCTCAACTACCAAAAAAGATTCTTCATTATATAACTCTATTGTCAACGGCTTATCATCAGATATTATATTGTGTTTAATTGCATTTTCTACTAATATCTGGACAGTAAGGGGAGCAACATAAAAGTCTCCGGCCTTTATTCTGTTTTTTATATCAAGATTGTCACCAAATCTGATTTTCTGCAAATACAAATACGAATCTATAAACTTTAACTCTGTTATAATATCAACTACCTCCTTATCTTTAAATTCCAGAACATATCTGTATACTTCCGAAAGCTGTTTAATAAACTTTTGGGCAACTTCCACGTTCTTTGATACCAGGGTAGATATAGTATTCAGGCTGTTGAACAGAAAATGGGGATTTACCTGGTTTTTTAAAGTTTCATATTGTGCTATAACACTTTCCCGCTTTAGTCTCTCTTCATTTTCTATGGATTTCTGCCAATAGTTCAGAATTCTATTAATATAGAAAACTGAAATAACTATGTAATCTGCTATAGCACTGAGTAATGCTATTGAAATTAAAATATGAATATGTTTAATGATTGACAATTTAAGAATAAATTTATAGAATAAAGCAGGATATATAGTACATACAAGCAATCCGTATCCTAAATACAATATCATTGATTTTAAAAATGCTTTTTTAGGATTCTCAGACCATTCAAATTTTCTTCCTGTATATTTGCCGATGTATTCATTTCCTTTCCAGAATGAAATGCCTATTATTACTCCAAATGTTATGTTAATGAGAAAAGTATGTCCTGATCTTAATAATCTTGATCCTACAAATGAATAAGATATTAAAAATGATATCAAAAAAACTACTATGAAACCTAATATATGATTTATAATTTTTTTTCTATGTAAGATAATGACACTCTTCATTATATATCAATATAAGTTCTGGCATTTTTCCACTAATTGTAAATTGTAATCTTCACCCCAGTTGGGAGAAATTGAGTCAGCCGGTATAAAGTTTTCATATTTCTCTTTTGCAGTTCTCAACAAAGGGCATGCTGCATCCAGTCCACCTCCATAAGCTTCAGGTGTATAGAATAAATTAGTTCCCAATAAATAATAGGGCCTGGGATTATTTTCATTCAGTTCTATTGCCTTTTCCAAAGACTGTGCTGCCTTTGGTGAATAGATCTGTCCCCTTGTCTGAGGATCAGCCATTATTCTCGCCTGGTATAATAATCCCTGTAATGTATACAATTCTGATTCATCCTGTATTAACTCCATTGCCATATCAATATTTTCCTGGGCAATATCAAGATATTCATCAATATTCCCGCTTCCCTGTTGTTTAAATCCAAGTATAACATAAATATAACCTGTGTAATAATAAGGAAGCCATTTATCTTTTTCAGCCTTTGCTATACGTTGAAAAATGTTGGCTATATTATTAAAATCCTCCAGTGATTTTATATTATTCATTGAATCAACAGCATCTTTCATGCTATTATAATAAAGGCTGTCCTGCCCGTAAATACTTAAAGATAAAAAAATAATCGTGTTTACTACTATTTTTTTCATGATTCAAAATTTTAAAAAAGTTAATATTCTATTTAATTGAAATAAACATTGCCAATACAAATGTTCTTTTTGCATAGGGTTCAATTGGATGTGCTTCAAAAATATTATCTGTACCCGGTTCGCTGCTATATGTATAACCAAAGACATTATTAAAACCCGGTAAATTATTTACTGAAAAATGTATTATTGTAAATTTCCCGAACAGCTGTGTAATATAACTGCCGTTAATGCTTAAATTCTGGTATGGTTTTGTTCTGTCACTCAGAAAGTTATCATTGTTAGGATTATAATATGGCCTGCCACTGGCATATTTGTATGTAATACATACCTGGGTGTTAAGTTTTGAAATCCAATATTTAAAAACAGCAGATAAATTGTGGGTTGAAACAAATGTTGGAGTAGCCGGTTCTTCATAATTTTCATAATTTCTTTTTGTATCAATAAAAGAATATGATATCCAGTAATCAGAATTCTTAAAGGTCTTTTTATCTCTCCAGAAGATATCAATCCCCCTGGCCATGCCATGACCTCCATTATTGTAACTGTCTGTTTCAGGTGAATTCAGATAATCGTATTTGACTAATTTCTCATAATCTTTATAATACGCTTCAATTCTGAAAGTACGGTTTTCTTGCTGATACTGAAAATTCATAATATAATGATTTGCCTTTTCAGAACGCAGTTTATTATTAAATTTCAGATAGTCATCCTGAGGCGTCTGGTAAAATATTCCATAAGCAAACGATACCTGGCTCCTTTTAGTAGTCTTATATGCAATTGATAATCTTGGTGCCAGCGTATTTTCATTTAGCAGCGAAGAATGCTCTATTCTGCCTCCTATACGGGCAGCTACTTTGCTCCCTCCTTTTAAATCGCTTTCAATGAAAACTGAAGAAATACTATTGTTAAAATTTAAATCGTATCCAATGCTGTCCTGTACCATATTATAAATCTGGTTAAATTTTTTGCTTAATATCTCACCGCCAAATTTGACTGACAAACTTTCAGTCAGGTAATTTATTAATGATAACTTTGCCTGAAAAGCCCTTATATTGTCTTTTATATAACTATTATCGATATCCATATTTTCCCTGTCATAGTTATAGGTAACTCCTCCTTTTACCATCCATTTATCATTGAGCATATCATTATATGTAGTATTGAGATAGTAATTATTATTTAGTAACTGTATCAAATCATTGGTGTTTGAACTGTAATTAGGGTAATATAAACTACTATGAGAATGGCTCACAGAACTAAAAACCCTAATTATGCCTTCTTCCCTTACTTTTTGTCTGAATACCACTGTCCCGCCGATACTTTCAGGTTCCTTTTCCCAGTTTAGGTTATGTTTGAGAATCTTAAAATAGGGTGTCAGGTTAGTGTAATCCAGCGAACCTGTAATTGACGAGTTATCCCATCTTTTTGTATGAGAAACTCCGCATCCTACTGACAATAATGAAATGCTCGTAACGTCTTCTTCGGCCAGTGCATTTGTATTTAGTATTAATGCAGAGGATAACGCCTGTCCGTATTCAGCAGAGTAACCACCTGTACTAAATACCATTCCGTTAAACAGAAAGGGAGAGAATCGTCCTCTAACCGGAATATCGGGCATTCTTGAGGTATAGGGTGTTTGCACCAGCATACCATCCATAAATGTCTTTGTTTCATAACTGGCACCACCCCTTACAAATAACCGTCCTGTTTCTCCAACTGTTTGCGTACCCGGTAAAGTATTAACAGCTCCGTAAATATCACCCTCCGCACTTGCTGTAGTAACAATATCAAGTGGTTTAAGCAAAACTGACTTCTTTTTGTCACTGGCTTCAAAAAAACCGGCATTTATTACAGCAGCATTTATGGAATTGCTGCTTTCCTTTAGTATGATATCTAAATCCAGTTTAGAGTTATTGAGAATTAATTCTTTTTCAAAATTTGTATAACCCATAAAGCTTATTATTAATATCCTGCTGCCGCTAAGATTTGTTTTAAGCATGAATTGGCCTTCTTTGCCTGAAGTACAGCCCTCATAGGTATTTTTGAAATAAATATTTGCCCCGGTCAGGGGTTCACCTTTTCTGTTTGTGACCGTTCCTGAAATAAAAGACTGGGCTTTTATTCCTGTCAGAAACAAAAAAAGCATAATATATATTAGAAAAATTTTCACGGCATAGTTTTTAAATTCCGTGACAAATATCAATGATTATTGGCGCCCTGAAAAAATTAAGTTGCTGAACTGTTGAAAAAAGGTGTTGGATTGTAATAAATACAATTATTCATATTTTTGGACTATGAACAAAGAATTAGTCATAACAAAGGATGGTTCGCATACACTTTTTGTGCCGGAGTTGAATGAACATTATCACTCAATATTCGGGGCAATACAGGAATCAAAGCATGTATTTATTAAAGAAGGATTGAGTTACATTGACAAAAAAAGTATTTCAATCTTTGAAGTAGGATTAGGAACCGGTTTAAATGCAATGTTAACCTTAATGGAAACCATTCATAATAATTTCCGGATAGATTATTATGCAATTGAAAAATATCCTCTGGATATTAAAACAATATATCAGTTAAATTACCCTGAACTATTAAAATTAAATGAGCAGGAGAAAGAACTTTTTTATAAAATACATAAAACCGCATGGGACACAAAGAATGAGTTTAACAAAAATTTCAGCCTTACTAAAATAAAAAATGATATAACTGAATTTAGTATATCTTTTTCATATGACATAGTATATTTTGATGCTTTTGCTCCTGATAAACAGCCGGAAATGTGGAGCAGAATGGTTTTTCAGAAAATTTATAACAACCTGAACCCTAAAGGCATACTAACCACCTATTGTGCAAAGGGCGGAGTAAAACGAATACTTATGTTACTGGGATACCGGGTTGAAAGTATCCCGGGTCCCCGGGGAAAAAGAGAAATTATCAGGGCTCATAAATCATAAATACCAGGTTATTATTTATGAATTAATCTGTCTCCCCGGGATTCAGAATCACATAATTTTCGTAAAAACTTTGAACATATATTAACATTTAAATGTTAATATTCATTCATGAAAGAATTTCAATCATTTTATTTCTATTCTGATCATAATTTGTATTTTTACTAAAGCAAGAAAACTATGAAACAATTAAAAGAAGGTGATAAAGCTCCTGCCTTTGAAGGCATAAACCAGGATGGTAATGCCATCAGGCTCAATGATTTAAGAGGGAAAAAAGTTATTTTATATTTTTACCCTAAGGATGACACACCAGGATGTACAGCGGAAGCCTGCAGTTTGAGGGATAACTATGCAGAACTGGCTGAAAGGGGTTTCGAAGTAATAGGCGTTAGTCCTGATAACGAGAAATCTCATATCAAATTTAAAAGTAAATACGGTCTGCCGTACAACCTTATTTCCGATACGGAGAAAAAAATTCTAAAAGAATACAGTGCATGGGGTGAAAAAAATATGTATGGTAAAATTGTCGAAGGTGTTTTGCGTACAACCTTTATTATTAATGAAGAAGGAGTTATAGAAAAGGTCTTCACAAAAGTCAATACAAAAGACCATGCACAGCAGATTTTAGAAGGGCTGGGTGAAAATTAACATTTCACTCCCGGAGAATTGCTATTATTAAGGTACGAGGGAACAGCAGGGAGTGAGAAGTAAATTCTAACATACTAATTATTATCCTTAACCTAAAAACTTTAATAATGGCAAAAGAACAAACTGTTGATGAAATTAAACAGCAAAAACTCAAAGCACTGGAACTTACTTTAGGAAAAATCGAAAAAGATTTCGGTAAAGGAAGCATAATGAAGCTGGGAGATCATGCCGTTGAAGATGTATCTACTATATCCTCAGGCTCCATTGCACTTAACATAGCACTGGGTATTGGCGGTTATCCCAGGGGAAGAGTTATTGAGATTTATGGACCCGAAGCATCAGGCAAAACAACATTAGCCATACATGCAATAGCCGAAGCACAAAAGGTAGGGGGAATAGCAGCATTTATTGATGCCGAACATGCATTTGACCGTATGTATGCACAAAAACTGGGTGTTGATGTGGAAAATCTTTTGATATCCCAACCCGATGACGGCGAACAGGCATTAGAGATTACCGATCATCTTATTCGTTCCGGAGCTATAGATATAATAGTTATCGACTCGGTTGCAGCGCTTACACCACGGGCCGAGATAGAAGGAGAGATGGGTGATTCCAGGATGGGCCTCCAGGCAAGATTAATGTCGCAAGCCTTAAGAAAACTTACTGCAAATATTAATAAAACCAAGACGTGCTGCATTTTTATAAACCAGCTGCGGGAAAAAATAGGTGTACTATTCGGTAATCCTGAAACTACAACAGGTGGAAATGCATTAAAATTCTATGCCACGGTTAGAGTAGATATAAGGAGAATAACCCAGATAAAGGAAGGAGAAGATGTATTAGGGAACCGCGCAAGGGTGAAAATCGTGAAAAATAAATTAGCTCCTCCTTTCCGCAAAGCAGAATTCGATATCATTTACGGTGAGGGAATATCCAGGCTGGGTGAAATAATTGACATGGGAGTTGATGCCCAGATTATTACAAAAAGCGGTTCATGGTTCAGTTACGGTGATACCAAACTGGGACAGGGAAGGGAGGCTGTTAAAGCACTTCTGGCAGATAATCCTGAGCTGGCTGAAGAACTACAACAAAAAATTATTGACAACATAAACAAAAAATAACTAAAAGTCATCTGTAACAGGTATATCACTTATATGTGATGTTTCACCCCATGACTCCAGTTTCCATTCTCCATTACCGACAGTAAACCTGTTTATACTTGCATTAAATAGTGAAAAGTTCCTTTTTTTATTTAGCGGTATACCAAATGTATGTCTTATGATACAATCCAGGACACCTCCGTGTGCAACCAGTAATATGTTGTGACCTTTATGCTTTCTGATAATCTTTGCAAGTATTCCTTTAACTCTGTTATATAATTGTAGCTTGCTTTCGCCACCGGGTATTACATATTCAGGATCAGCATGATAGTTTGAAATGACTTCAGGATATTTTATTATAAATTCATCCTTCTTTAATCCCTGCATTACACCTAAATTTATCTCTCTCAGGTCTTTTTCCGTGTATACTCTCATATTTAACTTGCGGGCAATAATCTCAGCAGTATGTTTTGCTCTTTCAAGATTGCTGCTATAAATCACATCATAAGCTTCGCCTTTTAGTATATCAGCAATTGCTTCAGCCTGTTTTATCCCGGGAAGTGTTAGTTTGCTGTCCAGGTGTCCCTGAAACCTGTTTTGAATATTCCATTCTGTCTCCCCGTGCCGTATTACAACTAATCTGGTTATATTATTGCTCATCTGTAACAGCTATATAGTTTCATCATCCCTGTCTCTCAGAAATCCTGGCCCAGGTATCCTTTAATGTTACCGTCCTGTTAATAAAAAGCTTGTCCTCTTCCGAATCAGGATCAATACAAAAATAACCCAGGCGTTCAAATTGAAATTTATCTTCTGGTTTAAAATCTTTGATAAATGGTTCAATGTATCCTGTAATGGTTTTTAATGAATCAGGATTCAGGTTGGATGTAAAATCCTTGCCTGGCTCAAAATCATATGGATCTTCCTTTTTAAATAAGCGATCATATAATCTTATTTCTGCTTTAACAGCATGCCCGGCTGACACCCAGTGTAATGTCCCCTTAACCTTTCTACCGTCAGGAGACTGACCTCCCTTTGATTCAGGATCATAAGTGCATACTAATTCTGTTATTTCCCCTTTCTTGTTTTTAATAACATCCTTGCATTTAATAAAATAAGCATATCTTAACCTTACTTCATTGCCCGGAGATAAGCGAAAGAACTTCTTAGGGGGATCCTCCATAAAATCATCCTTTTCAATATATATTACACGTGAAAAAGGAATTTTTCTGTTTCCCATACTTACGTCCTCAGGATTATTCACCGCCTCTAACTCATCAGTTTCACCTTCAGGATAATTTTCAATAACGACTTTTAAAGGATTGATGACGCCTAAAATTCTCTGGGCCCTTTTATTCAGATCTTCTCTCAGGCAGTATTCCAGTAGTCCGATATCAATTACATTTTCACGCTTTGCAACACCAACACGCTCAGCAAAATTCTTAATTGATTCGGGAGTATATCCTCTTCTTCTTAGTCCCGATATGGTAGGCATTCTGGGATCATCCCATCCATTTACGTAACCTTCCCTGACCAGTGACAAAAGCATTCTCTTGCTCATAACCGTATAGTTAAGATTAAGCCTTGCAAATTCATATTGTCTGGGTCTGTAACCGGACGGATCATCCAGAATATTGTCCAGGCACCAGTCGTATAATGGCCTGTGTACCTCAAATTCCAGGGTGCATAAGGAGTGTGTAATACCCTCAATATAGTCTGACTGCCCGTGTGCCCAGTCATACATCGGGTAAATACACCACTTATCACCTGTGCGGTGGTGTGAAGCATGTTTAATTCTGTAAATTACAGGATCACGCATATGCATATTAGGAGAGGCCATATCTATTTTTGCCCTGAGAACTTTCGATCCGTCAGGAAACTCACCATTTTTCATTCTCTCAAATAAGTCCATGTTCTCTTCTACCGAACGATTCTTAAACGGACTCTGTTCTCCTGCACGTGTGGGCGTACCTCTTGTAGCTGCCACTTTTTCAGCGCTGCTCTCGTCAACATAGGCGATCCCCTTTTTAATAAGTTTAACTGCCCACTGGTATAACTGATCAAAATAATCTGAAGCATAATATTCTCTGTCTTCCCAGTCAAAACCCAGCCATCTAATGTCCTCCTTAATGGATTCAACATATTCGACCTCTTCTGTTAAGGGATTGGTATCATCAAAGCGCAGATTGCACTTTCCATTATATTTCTCTGCCAGTCCGAAATTTAAACATATAGCCTTTGCATGCCCTATGTGCAAATACCCGTTAGGTTCGGGCGGGAACCTTGTATGAACCCGGCCGTTATGTTTGCCTGTTCTTATGTCATTCTCAATAATTTCTTCAATGAAATTCAGTGATTTGTTGTTCTCTTCTTTCCCCATTATAACAAAAATTAATAATAAGCTTAATTCCTGTAAATATTTCAAAATGCAAAAGTAACTATTTTTAAGTTAGATGATTCTGAATATTAACAGAAAGATTTCCTTCTTATTGCCCGGAATTAGAGTGCTAAAAAAAATCCCGATCGCTCCAGACCGGGATTTCTTCTGTGAGGATTTCTATTGTTTGACAAATTTGGTACTTACAATTCCGTCAGCAGTATCAAGAGTTATGAAATAAACTCCTGATTCAAGGGAAGAAACATCTACAACCTTGTGACCGGTATGCAGGAATTCCAGTGATCTGATCCTTTGTCCGATTATGTTTGTAATTGTAACCTGTCGTATTTCCGGATATTGTATTGTAATCATGTCATTAGCCGGATTTGGAAAAACACTCATAAAGACATCGTTTACCTTTCTTACCGAGCTGGCAGTAGCCCAGCCAAGGTTATCAACGTGATTTATTGATCCTGCAGTCCTTGCCTCGTCAGGAAAATCAGTGAAGAAAACCAAAGCTGGATATGTGTACCCGATAGCGTCTGATAAGTCAAATGTCAATAACTCCCATTCGCCGGTCACAGTATTTGAGACCTTCACCTCTACAGCAGGACCTCCATCAGTGCTTTGTTCTACTTTCATGCCACAGGGACTTATAATTTCCTTATACACCATCATTTGCATGGTATGTTGATCAGCTGTAAATTCCATAACACCATAAGCTGTTGAGACTGCTCCTGCCCATTGGTCAGCAGTTTCATTAACAATGTGCTTAGCGCAGTAATCCGAAGTGTTAATCCCGCCTTCATCCGGATTATCTACAAGGGTGAGATCTTCAGGAGCATCCGGGTTATTGGCAAAAGAGATCCAGTTTGTATCCTCTTCCGGCGTTTCAAAGTCCACGGGCAGCGCATACTGGGCTGTAACTCCGATTGTAAATAACGCAAGTAATAATAAAGTAATGGTTGTTTTCATAGTTTATAATTTAAGTTAATAATTAGAAAGTTAATGATTTAATAAACATGTTGTTAGTTGTTGCCTCCTTTCTTATTTTAATTTTATATAATTATTGCTTGACTAGCTTAATTGTTTTAATTTCCTTATTATTTAGTGTTAGCCTGGCAAGGTAAATACCAGGTTCCATGTTTTCTTCATCGATCTTACAACTATACCATCCGGGATTAACTTTATCATGGATTAGGGTATATTTAATTTTTTTACCAACTAAGTTATAAATATCTAATTGAACCTGGGATGCCATGCCAGTTTTAAATTTAATAATAAAGCCTGAAGCAGAAGGATTTGGAAATACTGAAATATCATCATCCGAGTATATTTCCTTAACTGAATAAGGATAATAGGTAATCCCAATTGCATCCATCATAGGCTGGATTTCAGGGTTTGACATAAAAAGATCCCATAATAACTGGCTCCTGTAATTTTCAATCATCAGTATTATAGGTCCCTGGTCAATAGCAAGGTATGAATCTGCGAACCAGTTCCGCTGCTGATTGAAGGCATCTGTAAAGCCCATCCATCCCCATATCTTGGCCCCCAGATTTCTGTAAAAATGCTTCAGCGCCAGCATTGATTCTTCCGGGGTATAGGGAATGGAGGAAAGTGCAGCAGTAGGTGTAATGGTACCGTTGTCATTGGAGGAATATGGTTCATGGGCACGGTATCCATCAGGATCATCACTGGCGGTCAGCCCCCAGCAGTCGGCGCTGTATCCTGTAAAGCCCTTTGGATTGTCTTCACAATATGCCTGGTTTATCAGGGAATGATTCCGGTTCTGCACAAAGTAGTATACATGATCATCCTTTTTATCCCGTGGATCAAATCCCAGGAAAGAGTAGTGAGAGAAAAACAGTGGTCCCCCATAATCCCAGCCAACATAGAGCTTATGGCCATAAAAACTTTTCCCGTTCACGTAGCTTGAACTTGCCTCCCATCCGGTATTCCAGAGGCTTGCCGGAACGCCATACGTGGGTGAGGCAATGGCAAGGAGATAGACTATAGCAGCTTCATTCCATCCCGTTACCTTCATATTCATCGTCCAGTCGTAGTTAGGGGACCAGTGCCAGTAGATGGCAGAGGAACCGTCTCTCCTGTACCAGTCCCATTCGATCTCTTCCCACAATTCAGTGGCCAGCTGAACGATCTGCTGCTCCTCTGCACTTGCACCATCGAAATATTCTCTTATTGTCAATAATCCCTGGGCAACATAGGAAGTCTCAACAATATCCCCACCATTGTCATAGGTACTAAAGGGGATGACATCGCCTGTATTTCCGTTTATCCAGTGGGACCATGCACCATGAAAGCGATCTGCATTAGAAAGGAAGTCCAGAATCTTCAGGATCCTTTCCACCCCTTCCTGGCGGCTGATAAATCCTCTTTCAATCCCAACCGGAATAGTCATTAGTCCGAATCCTGAACCTCCCGAGGTAACGGTGTTGCCCGAAGTATTCCTTTCACGGGCCATTCCGGACGCTTCCTGTGCAAAATCCCAGAAATAGCGGAAGGTATATCTCTGCACCATATCCAGTAGCTCCTCATCTGTCATGGCATGAGTTGTGTCACTTACAGCCACGGACGGATCGGAAGGCTTATCTGCTTCACCCAGGGCTATCACCCTGTAGGTTGCCGCCACCGTATCCCCGAGATCCTTTACCCAGTCCACATAAATGCGTGTATCTTTGTCCACCTGTTCCAGAGTCGAGTAATTTGAGCCTCCGTTAAGAGAGCGCTCGATCTCGTAACCGAACCGGTATGATTCCTCATTATGATCCCATGAAACTTCGATATGGCATTCGTAAGCTGTTGCACTAACCACCTGCGGGGGTGCTAACGGGGGGTAGGTTCCGTCTCCCTTGTTAACCCTCATATTGTCTACCAGCAATGTATGTTCAACACCATCGCTGGCGTTCTGGGCAAATCCTATGGTTTTTATTATTGTGTAGTCAACCCCGTCACCCGACTCCAGAAAATATGACATGGGTATCGTTATTCGCGTCCAGGCACCGGCGGAAATATCTTCTGTCCAATCCGATATGGATAGAAAGACGCTTTTCCTGTTAGTAATATCCTCCATGAATACTGAAGGCAGATCCTGTGCGCTGATCCCTTCAATGCTGTAAACCCGGAAGGCCAGTGTATCAGTATCACTGATATCCTTCTCTTTCCATTGATCACCTGCGGCGATGGCATACCAGTTTCCACCTGAAACGGAGCGCCACTTCAGCCTGAGTGAATTTACTCCCTGCTGTGCAGGTATTACCGATTCGACAGGAAATTTGCGCAGGTCGGGTTCAAGCTTTCTTTCCAGTTCACTAGGAGCAGTCAATTCCATCCAGCTGTAATCGTAATAGTCTGAATTCGGACTATCCTGGAAATATAAATATGTCTGTGCAAGTGCTCCTCCTGCTCCCACAAGGATCAGGAAAACGATAAATAACACATTGTTTCTTAAATTGAATTTCATAGCTAATTATATCTAAATGTGAAACCTGCTTCTTTCAGTCTTTGCGAGTCAGGGCCGATCAGTACTTTAAAGTCCCCGGGTTCAGCTATATAATCAAGGTTCCCGTTAATGAACTTCAGAGCTTCAATGGTAATTGTAAATTTTACTGTTACCTCATCACCTTTTGCCAGCAAAATCTTTTTAAAGGCTTTTAATTCCTTTACCGGACGGGTAAGGCTTGCAACCATATCTTGTATATAGAGCTGAACAATCTCCGCTCCGTCAAAATTGCCTGTGTTCCTGAGGGATATTGATACTTTAATCGTATCATTCTTTCCCATAATTGTATCGCTTAGCTCTATATTCCCATAATCAAAGCTTGTATAGCTCAGCCCGTATCCAAAAGGGTAAAGAGGTCCATTGGGAACATCAATATATTTAGTTGTATACTTATAGAATTGATCAAATGGCCTTCCGGTGGATTTTGTATTGTAATACACCGGTACCTGCCCAATATTCCTGGGTATACTCATCACCAGCTTCCCGGACGGATTACATGTTCCTGAAAGAATATCGGCAAGGGCCTCTCCGCTACGGGTGCCTAAATGCCAGGCATAAATAACAGCCCGGGCCTTTTCATTCAATTCAGGGAAAGTTAAGGGACGTTCAGCCATGATCAGTACAACAACCGGCTTGCCGGTCTCAATAAGTGCCATTGCCAGATCCTCCTGGATTCCCGGAATATCAATAATAGAGCGGCTGGCGGCCTCCCCGCTGTGTTCCTGGTCTTCACCTATGGCAAGAATAACAACATCAGATTTTTTCGCAAGGTCAAGTGCTTCTTTGAATCCCGATCTGTCATCGGAATACAAATCACACCCTTTTGCATACCTTATTTCAGAGTTTGTAAACTTCCTTTTCAGCCCCTCAAGCAGGGTTATAACCCTGGCATGATCTCCGGCGGCATGCCAGCTTCCAAGCATATCCAGCTGGTTGTCCGCCAGGGGTCCGATTACAGCTATTATTGCAGGGTTGGAGAGGGGCAGGATTTTCCTGCCGTTTTTATTTTCATTTTTCAGCAAAACAACTGATTCCCGGGCCGAAATCAGTGCATGTTCCATAATTTCATCAGAATAAACAATATTATCCTCACGGGCCTTATCGAGATAACGATATGGATCATCAAACAGTCCAAGCCGGAATTTCAGCCTTAGGACCCGTCTTACTGCAACATCAATTGCTGCAATATTAATTTTCCCTTCCTCAAGGGAACGTGACATATAGCCAGAGTAGATCCCGGACTGCATATCCATATCAACTCCTGCAGTAAGGGCAAGTTCTCCTGCATGCTGTGCATCCTCTGCTACCCCATGGTTCTGCAGCTGGTTAATACCATCGTAGTCAGAAACAACCAAACCTGTGAAGCCCCACTCTCCCCTCAAGATGTCAGTCATTAAATATTTGCTTGCTGTTGCCGGAACCCCAAAGAGGTCATTGAAAGAAGCCATTACAGTTGCTGCACCTGCTTTCACACCCTTCTGGTATGGAGGCAGGTAGTCCTGCCGGAAGGATATTTCTGACATATCGACCGAATTGTAGTCCTTTCCTGCAACAGGAGCGCCGTAGGCGGCAAAATGCTTGACACATGCTGCCAGAGTATTGGAATCTGCCAGATCACTGCCCTGAAAACCCTTTACACGTGCTTCCGCTATACAACCTGATAAATACGTGTCCTCACCAAAACCTTCAGCAACCCTGCCCCATCTTGGATCCCTTGAAATATCAACCACAGGTGCAAAAGTCCAGTTCAACCCGGATGCCGCTGCTTCTTTTGCTGAAAGTTCCGCACTTCTCTGCATCAGCTCAAGATTCCAGGAACAGGCTTCTGCCAGTGGAATGGGGAAAATAGTCCTGTGTCCGTGGACCACGTCGTATCCGAACAACAATGGAATTCCCAGACGGGCTTCTTCAACGGCGATTTTCTGAAGTTCCCTGTTATATTCAACAGTATGGGCGTTGAAAATATTTCCGCATTTCCCTTTACGTATATCCTCCCTGTACTTCGGGTTCATTACAGGACCTGTTACATCCCAGCTGCTTGTATACATAGTGAGCTGTCCAAGTTTTTCCTCAAGTGTCATCAGCGATAAGACTGAGTCTACTTTCCGGTTAAGCAGGACATCAGCACTGCGATCATTTTTTTTTGTCCCGCAACCGGAAAAAATAAAGGCCGCCAGTATAATCCCGGAAACAGTAGTAAAAGGTTTGTTCATATTTATATAGTATTTCCTATTTATAGCTAAATCCCAGTTTATCCAGTCCATTCTGCACTTCTTCATTTTTCATAAACAGATCCCAGAGCAATCCGCTCCTGTAATTTTCGATCATAACAACAACCGGCCCCTGGTCAATAGCCAGGTATCTTTTTGGAAACCAGTCATATTCAAGGCTGAATGCATCATAGAAACCAAAGGGCCCCATTAACCTTGCTCCCAGTGAATCATAGAAATACCGTGCTGCCATCATAGACTCTTCCGGTAAATACGGAAACGATGAGAGGGCGGCAGTAGGTGATATCACTCCAATATCCCTCGATGGAGCATGTGCTGAATACCGTACAGGAGCCTTCTCAGCCACTTCCTTCTTCCTGTCAGCATCGGCTTCAATAACACTGTTATCAACTGAGTAACTGGCTGTCAATCCCCAGCAATTCTTACCATATCCCTTATATCCTTTTGGATTTTCAACACAATACAGGTAATTAATTTTCACATGATTCAAATTATGTTGCCAGTAGTCCGAGTAAGAATCCTTCAAATTACGAGGATCCAATCCCAGGTATGAAAAATGAGACCAGAAAAGCGGACCTCCGTATTCCTTACAACCATTATGATTCATATCAAGGAGCAAATCATAGGCATAATTATTCCCATTGATCTTTCCCCCTCGTGCCCAACCGGAGTGGTATGCCTGCGCAGTTATTGGATGTGCCTGGGAGGAAGCACCAAGGACATATGTAATCAGGCATTCGTTATAGCCCCTGATCTGAAAATTCATTTCCCAGCCGTATTGGGATGACCAGTGCCAGTAAAGTACTGGTTCACCATCCTTCTGGTACCAGTCCCATTCAACACCCTCGATAAGTGAGATAATGCGCTTCTTTAATTCATTCTCCAGAGCAGATTCATCATTTAAATATTGCCTTACAGTAAGTAATCCCTGAACAAGATACGAAGTCTCAACAATGTCCCCTCCATTATCCTTGGGGCTGAATGGTTTTACTTTCCCGGTCTCTCCGTTAATCCAGTGTGGCCATGCTCCATGGAAGCGATCACACTTCTCCAGGAAACTGATAATCTTTGTCAGCTGTCTTATCCCCTTGTCTCTGGAAATAAATCCCCTTTCAATACCAACTATAATAGCCATAAGACCAAAGCCTGATCCGCCTGAAGTAACAATGTTCTTATCGTTCTGGGGATATATCCCGTCTGCATGGAACCTCTCCCTTGCCATACCTGACACGGGCTCAGCACCATCCCAGAAATACTGGAATGTCTTATACTGAATGGTATCAAGAAGCTGCTCATCGGTCAGTGCCGGCATTTCACCCTGAACCATATCGTTTTTTTTGCCTGGGATCGGCCTGGTACAGGAGAATAGTATTACTACGGATATTAGTATATTCACCATAGGATTCATCCTCATATTTTTTGATCCGATCATATATCAGATACTAATTCTTGCAATAATATCCGGTTTACCAGCCCGGATTCTGTTCCAGGAGGCCACCGCTCAGGTCAACCTCGGATTGCGGTATGGGATACCATTCATGTTTTCCAACCTTGAATCCGTATTTTGCAAGCACCGTTGCCGCCCGTCCTGTTCTGAGAAGGTCCCAGTACCTGTCCTGCTCACCTGCAAGTTCCAGGCGACGTTCTTCCCAGATTTCTTCGATAGTGGGATTGCTTATTGGCGAAAGCTTGGCACGGGCTCTCACCCTGTTAAGCGGAGTTGCAGCATCGCCGCCTGTATGAAGAGCCGCTTCCGCATTTATCAGAAGAATATCAGCAAATCGGAGGATCCTTACGTTCTGATCGCAGCCATACCATATTGTTACCTTTGGAATCCTTGTTGGTACATACGCTTTGCCATTATACCGGGGAATACCATCAATTCCTTCTATCAAGTCAACTCCTTTAATTGTATCACCATCCTCGGTAACATTTCCTTTATAAATAATAGTTACTTTTTTCCTTATAGTATCACCCGCTGTGTCAAATGCATCGGCAAGTTCATCTGTGGGGACGAACCATCCCCAGCCAAACTGGCCTCTTACGGCCTGGCAATCAGCAAACTGGCTGTTGGAGAGTTCATTTTCACCAGGTACCTGGGTGGCTACAATTTCAAATAGTGATTCCTCATTGAATTCCTGTTCAGGCCTGAACAGCTGATAGAAATCCGGGTGAAGATCAAAGGGCCCATTATTTATGATATCATCCGATACCGATTTACACTCTGACCAGTCTTCCCGGTACATAAGAACTTTTGCCAGCAATCCCTTTGCAGTCCACCTTGTTGCACGCCCGAATTCACTTGAAGGTACTGTTTCCGGCAGATCGGGAATGGCCTCCCTCAGATCTGTCTCAATGAAGTTCCAGGTATCTTCAAGTGTTGTCCTTATTAAACCTTCAGGTCCCGCAGGAACCTCTTTAATAAGGGGAACCCCTCCGAATGCCCTGACAAGGTAATAATAATGGAAAGCACGCATGTATTTGGCTTCGGCAATCATCCTGCTTTTAACAGATGCACTCATTTCAATATCCGGAATATTTGTAATAACCTGGTTGGAAAGGTTAATACCTTCATACCGGCCGGCCCAGAAATCACTGATCTGGATCTGAGTCTTGGTATGCTGAAAATTCACATAATCATTTGCCCATGAACCATCCCCGGGACTGCTTCCTTTAATTATTTCGTCTGAAGGAAGGGATCCGAGAATGAGATAGTTGAATGCCGAGATATCCCAGGATCTCAGGTAGCCATACATTGCATTTACAGCTTGCTGAGCATCCTCCTGGGTTTCAAAGAATTTCTCCTCGGGTATTTTACCTTCTGGCGGGAATTCCAGGTAATCCTCGCAGGATATCAGCAATCCAAGTCCTATTATCAATAAAACAATATATTTTTTCATGACTTCTGTTTTTAAATTATGGTTCATAAATTAAAAATTCAGGGTTAAGCCTACTGAGATGATCCTGGACAGGGGATAAACCCCGTAATCCATACCTGCTGTTGTCGGTTTCCCTCCCGGAACTTCCGGGCTAAACCCATTATATGAGAATACAGTAAGAGGATTCTGCGCACTTACGTATATCCTGAGCGATTCGAATGAAATACGGTCTGTAATACTTTTGGGAATAGTGTAACCCATCTGTATGTTACGTATCCTGAAATAAGCTCCTGTTTCAACAAAGAAAGTACTTGGAAATGCATTTTTCCCACCGGCCACATCAGCTGACGGGTAGGTATCACTCGTTCCTTCTCCGTGCCACCTGTTTTCAGCAAAATCTGCATCATAATTCTCATTACCAAAGCGGTTTACCCTTTTAGCATTGTAAATCTTATTGCCGCCGACACCATGCATTTCTACAGAAAAATCGAATTGTGCATAAGTGATGCCTATGTTAAAAGCATATAATACTTTTGGAGTATAGCTTCCATAGGGGATCCTGTCATTATCGTCAATAATGCCGTCACTGTTTTGATCCACAAAGCGAAAGTCACCGGGTACGGCATCAGGCATGATCAAATTTCCGCTGCCATCCGTATAATTATTAACCTCGTTGAAATTCTGGAAAACTCCGTCCACCTCCAGAACATAAAACTCACCGACGGGGTGTCCCTCCTGTGTATAGGTTGCAAGTGCACCATTAAAAGCATCAGCATCGTAAAAAGGAAGGGTGCCCGGCTCAAGCCGTAAAATTTCATTATGGTTAAATGAGAAATTACCTCCAAAATAATAGGAAAACCTGTCTGTCACTTTCTCGTTCCAGTTTAGGACAAGTTCAAAGCCTGTATTCAGGATATCAGCATTATTATCAAGATAGCTCCTGCCAGATGTTCCGGATGTTCCAATCAAAGGAACCGGGAAAATTGCTGCATCTGTCATTCTGTGATAATAACCCAGCTCCATGTTTAGCCTGTTATCCAGCATTAGTACCTCTATACCCGCATCCAGTTCTTTCACAGTCTCCCAGCGCAGGAGAGGTTCCACAAGCGAAGTGATGGATGCACCCGTGGAAACTGTTGAACTCCCGAACGGGCCATATACAATGGAGTATCCACCCCAGTTGTTGACTGTAACTGTAAACTCGTTCTGAGGGATCTGGTTATTACCCAGGACGCCCCAGCTTGCTTTAGCTTTAAGGAAGTCGATGAAGTTAATGTTATCGAAAAAACTCTCTTCCGATATCACCCAGCCCAGGCCAACCGAGGGGAAGGTTCCCCAACGCTCTTCCCTGGGAAAAGTTGATGAACCGTCACGCCTGAATGTTGCTGTCAAAAGATAACGATCTTTATAAGAATAAAACAACCTTCCGAAATAGGATGTACTTCTTATCAGTGATCCCCAGTCGTCTGCACTCAGGTCATCAATTGATCCGTTACTCAGATAGAGGGTTGATTCGGTAAAGAAGGGAACCTGACTGGTGGATCCATGCAGGCCCTGACTCTTAAATTGTATTAAAGACAATCCAACCATCGTATTTAGGCGGTGATCACCAAAAACCAGTTTATACGTGGCTGTATTATCAAATGTGTAATTAATGTCCTGTGTGCTGGATTTGGTCAAATGGGAAAGAGTATCATTCTGTGTAACTGAAACCCAGTGCACTGGAGTGTATTCTCTTTTCTGAGTATAGTTTCCGTCAAGTGTAAAGGAGCTCCTTACTGACAGGTTCTTCAGGGGCATGATTTCAGCATAAATATTTGCCAATGTTTTCAACCCCTGGGTAACATTGTTGTGATATTCAATAGTGGCCGCGGGATTTGAGAAGTTGCCAAACCCAAGTAAAACCGGATCACTATAGGTGTCTTCATCAACCTTTGGTTTGAACGCAGGCGGTGCAATAAAGGCCTGTCTAAGCACATTTGCTGTGCTGTCGATTCTCCAGCCGCTGACGGTAATCCCGAAACCGGCTTTTAATATTTTGTTTACCTTTATGTCGGAAGTCCCCCTCAGATTGACACGGTTATAGTCATCGTTCTTTACAAGTCCCTCCTGGCTTGTAAGCCCGACACCAAAATAGTAATTTGACATCTCACTGCCTCCTGTGATATCGATATTGTGATTGTGTATCAGGGCCGGATTCAGAATTTCCTCAAACCAGTCTGTATTATCAGTATATGTGTTTGGATCAAATGGAGTGGAGATTGTTCCCCTGTCTTCGCCTACGGCTAGTTTTTCATTTACCAGTGTAATATACTGGTCTTTATCAGCAAGATACAGAAGGTTGGAAACCTGCTGGATGCCTATGTAACCGGAGTAGTTGAATTTCGCGTTTTGATACTTCCCTGCTTTCGTAGTTATGATGATCACGCCATTGGCTGCCCTGACGCCATATATAGCTGCAGAAGAAGCATCTTTAAGAACAGTGATGGTTTCAATCTGCTGTGGAGACAAAAAGCTGATATCATCAACAAATACATTATCAACTACATAAAGCGGACTGGCATCGGAGCGAACCGTACCCAGGCCCCTGATACGAATGGTTGCTGGTCTTCCCGGGTTTCCATCATTGGAAACCTGCAAACCTGCAACCTTTCCCTGTAAAGCCTGTCCGACATTGGGTACGGCTTGCCTGGTAATCTCGTCTGACCTGATAACTGAAATCGTACCTGTAACATCTTTGACTGCAGCAGTACCATAACCAACCACCACAACCTCGTCCATGTCAAAGGCGGTCTCATTGAGCTGGACATTAATGGTAGTCTGTCCGGAAACATCAATTTCCTCGGTCTGGTATCCTATGAAACTGAATACAAGCACGGCGTCACCAGGGACAGAAATCGCATATACACCGTTGAGATCGGTTATTGTACCCTGCATGGTACCCTTCACCATAACTGTAGCCCCTGGTATCCCCTTATCATTCAGGTCTGTCACCCTGCCGGTTACTTCTATGGCCTGCTGGGCAATAACAAGCATTGCAGGAAGGGTGAAGAAAATTAGCAAGAATAGTTTTTTCATAGTTTATAGTTTAGAATGAATTATTGTTGGTTTTTCAGAGAATTTATAAAACAAGTTCTATAAATTCATTCTGATAACAAAGTAAATGATTACACCTTTAATGCTTGCTTGAGAATGTAGGTATCCACAGGACTCATTTTTAACTCACCTTCTCCGGATATACGTTTAATTAAGTATATGATAGACAATAATTTAAATTATCATCATTATTTAAGTTTTTGTAATATTTATTTTTATATTTATTGAAGTTTTTAGTGTATTATTGTAGTGTTTTTTTATGAAAAATAGTACTTTTTTACTAAATATTCAATTAAAATCCGACCGGAGGTTGTTCTATGCAAAAGATTTTTTTTCAGAAAACTATCTCCATTATCACCTGCCTTTTAGCAGCTGAAATTATCATTAACAGTCAACAACATGATCCATACACTATCCGCAACTTCACGAAAAAAGAGTACAGAGCTGAAAGTCAGAACTGGTCAATCACCAGGGATCAGAATGGTTATATCTATGTTGCTAACAATATCGGATTACTTGAGTTTGACGGAGTTGAATGGAAATTCTATCCGGCTCCAAACGGAACTGTAATACGCTCAGTTGCAGTTGACCATCATAACAGGATATTCACAAGTGGATACAGAGAAATTGGGTACTGGGAGAGAAACCAGACTGGAGAACTGGCATATAAATCACTGAATCAAATAGCAGAACCGCTTTTCAGCCAGAATGAGGAATTCTGGAATACAGTGATTATTGGTAGCAGGGTATACTTTCATTCTTTCTCCTCAATCTTCATTTATGATTTTGAAAAATTCATCGCAGTCAGAACAGATGCACCTGTTAACTCAATAAGCGTTATTAACGGGAAATTATGCGCACATATATCTCTTAAGGGTTTGTATTTGCTCGAAGATACCCTTCTTGTGCCTTTCCTTGTTTACCCGGAGCTGAAAAATGACATAGTTTATTTTTGCACTCCCCTTAAGGATTCAAGCCTGCTGATAGGCACAGCATCAGAGGGATTATTCCTCTATAAAGACAACAGATTCTTCCCTTATCTGAAAGAGTGGAAGGACTTTTTTTCTGAGAATAAGATTAACCGGGGCGAGGTGGCAGAAAATGGTAACATTATAATAGGAACCCTGCTTGAGGGGATTATCATTTTTGATAATAAGGGTAATTTTTTGCATCACATAAATAATACCAGAGGATTGCAGAATAACACAGTTCTGGGTATACATAGTGACCTTGATAATAATATCTGGATTTCGCTGGATCAGGGAGTGGATTTTATATCATTCCTTGTGGATCCTTCATATAACCTATACAGGCATGAAGAAGTCGGTGCGATATATTCTGCTGCAGTTTATAAAGGAGATTTATACCTGTGTTCCAACCAGGGTGTATTCTATCGTAACCTGAAAAATGACGGGCAGGAATTCCGAATCATACCAGGGACACAGGGACAGGCCTGGAGTTGTGATGTATATAACGATCAGTTGATTGTCAGTCATAATAACGGGACTTTCAGGATCGATAATCATATTGCCAGGAGAATCTCAGATGTAACAGGGGGATTCAGTGTAATCAGAAACACCTTAAAAAATAATGTTCTGGTGCAATCAACCTATTCAACTATTGTCTTCTATGAATATCTCAATGGAAACTGGCAGTATAAATATCATCTCCCCGGGTTCAGTGACCTGATCAGGTATATCGAACTGGATCATCTTAATAATCTTTGGGCCAGCCATATGCACCGGGGAATCTACCGGCTGCAACTCAATGACAGACAGGATTCTATAATACAGATACAATATTTCGGAGATTCAGTATTCGGGAAGGATTATGATATACAGGTATTTAAAATCGAAAACAGGATAATATTTACAACAGGGCAACAGGTATATACATTTGACGATTTAAATGACAGTATAATACCATACATTCAGCTGAACAATGAACTGGGAAGATATGCAGAATCTCACCGTGTCGTTCCCGGTCCGGATCACTACTACTGGTTTATCAGCAAAACAGGTATTGCTCTTTTCGAAATTTTTAATTCCGGTGTTAAAAAGATTAAAGAATATCCGTCAGACCTGTTCAGGGAGCATTTTATTTCCGGATATGAGAATATCTTTCCGCTTGATGAAAAGGAAGGCCTGCTGTGTCTTGACAACGGTTACGCGGTTCTGCGGGCGGGACAACCGGATTTTTCACTCCTGATAGAGGATAAGAAATTGATATTGAATAGGATTGTGATAAGCGGACGAACCGGGAAAAGTGAAACACTGCCACTGGATAGCAGGATAATAAATATCCCCTTTAATAAAAACAGCCTAACCCTTTGCTTTGCTTTCCCAATATACTCAAATGAGCCTGTTGAGTTCCAATCTTATATTGAGGGCCTCGATAAGGAATGGAGCGAGTCCCTGGATAAACCGGTTTTCAACTTTGCCCGTATACCTGCCGGAGAGTATATAGTTCATATAAAAGCATTTAATAAATGGAAAAAAGAAAGTATAAATGAACGGATTATTCTCCATGTTTCCCCGCCCTGGTACCTCGAGACTTTTAGTTTCATTATTTATGGGTTTGTATTCCTGCTCATGGTATTTATTGCACGACAAATTATCGTTCAGAGGATCAGAAGCAGGGAAAGAAAAATCAGGGAATCCAAGGAAAAAGAACTTATCACTTTAAGAAACGAAAAGTTAGATGCCGAATTGTCATTTAAAAGCCAGGAACTTGCAACCTCAACAATATCAATTCTAAAGAAAAATGAATTTCTTCTTGAATTGAAAGAGACTATTATGAAGCAGAAAGAGGAACTGGGTGACCACATTCAGGATAAATATCATTCCCTTTTAATTAAGAAAATTGATAACAATATTTCCAGTATGGATGACTGGAATGTCTTTGAGATCCATTTTGAAAGGGCACACGAGAAATTTCTACAGAAAATGATGAACAGATACCCACAGTTAACTCATAGCGATCTGAGGTTATGTGCTTACCTGAGGATGAACTTATCTTCAAAAGAAATTGCCCCGTTGTTACGAATTTCTTTCAGGGGTGTGGAAAATCACCGGTACAAACTAAGGAAAAAGCTTAAGCTGAAAACAGAAGAAAATCTAACTGACTTTATCCTTTCAATTTAAGGTCAAGATTTTAGGTAACCATTTTAATATAGTTGATTCCAAATATGAAAAGAAAGATTTCCTTCGGATCACCCGGCATTAGAGTGCTAAAAAAAATCCCGATCGCTCTCGACCGGGATTTCTTCTGTAAGGATTTCTATTGTTTGACAAATTTGGTACTTACAATTCCGTCAGCAGTATCAAGAGTTATGAAATAAACTCCGGATTCAAGGGAAGAAACATCTACAACCTTGTGACCGGTATGCATGAATTCCAGTGATCTGATCCTTTGTCCGACTATGTTTGAAATTGTAACCTGTCGCATTTCCGGATATTGTATCGTAATCACGTCATTAGCCGGATTTGGATAAACACTCAGGAAGACATTGTTTACCTCTCTCACCGAGCTGGTAGAGAAAAAACCAATGTTGTCAACATAACATGTTGATCCAGATTCCCTGGGATCGGGAAAATCCGGGAAGAAAACTAATCGGGGCCAGGAAGTACCTATAGCGTCCGTAAAGTCAAATATCAATAATTCCCATTCATCGGTCACAGTATTAGGGACAATATCCTGAACATATTCCTGCTGCGTCAGTTCGAGTTTCAAATAACAGTCAGTTATAACATCCTTATAAACCATCATTTGCATCATGTGGTTTTCCTCTGTAATGTCTATCGGACCATAATAATCTGAAAAGGCCCCTGCCCATGGATCGGCATTTTCAACGACGATGAACATAATGCAAAAATCTGACGTATTAATACCGCTAATATCCGGATTATCTACCAGAACAAAGTTCTCCGGATCACTCTCTCCATTGGCAAACTGGGTCCAGGCAGTATCCTCATCAATATTTTCAAATGTAACAGGTAGCTCATACTGGGCACTTACCCAAATAGTAAAAAATGTAAGTAATAATAAAGTAACAGTAGTTTTCATAGTTAGTTAGTTTAGATTGAATTATTGTTGGTCTCCGGTGGATTAAAAAATTATTAGTCGTCAGAGAGCTATGGACAAAACTTGTATATTCTCTCAAATGCCTTTTTAGTTCCGTTAATTAAAAATAAGAAAATTCTTTTTATTTTCCTGTGATTTTCTTGGTTATCTATTCAGAAAATTCATCCTCCTTAATAGCAAGTTTTAATTCCAGTACATGTTAAAATGTCAAAGTAACTATTTTTAATATAGATGGTTCCTAATATGAATTAATTGAATATATTAGTTGCTAATTTGTTAAATATATTATTGCATGGGATTGATACAGCTTGAAAATATGGAGTTTTATTCTTATCATGGGCATTATAAGGAAGAACAGATAGTTGGGAGCAAATTCCTTGTGACCCTTACTTTGAAAACAAATTTAGAGAAACCAGCAAAAACAGATAATCTTAAAGATACTTTAAACTATCACAAAGCATACCAGGTTGTAAAAGAAGAGATGAGTAAGAAATCACATTTACTCGAGAACATAGCTTCCAGAATACTTGATGCATTATATGCCGGTTTCCCTGAAATTGATTCTGCCACCGTAAGAATTTCAAAAATCAATCCGCCAATAGGTGGTAAAGTCGATTGTGTAACCGTTATTCTGGAAAGATAAAAGGGGACAATAAAAGGGGACAGCGCCCTGGGACAGCGCCCTTTAAAAATCAGGGCATGGCAGCATTTTGGGCTTTCTTTTTCTCACTTTTGTTTTGAAATTATACGAGAGGGATATTTCATGCGACCCCCCTGTTCTTGCTATAAGTTTTGAAATTGTGAAGTCGTAACTGTATCCTATATTAATATCCTTTATTTTGTAGCCTGTTAATATTGTAAATGCATCCCTGTTATAATTAGAATTGTAAAACGGTATTCCCCTGTACCAGAATCCGATGACAATCGGACTTCTGTACCAGTAAACTCCCAGGTCCAGTTGGTTATATTGCTTCTGCGATTTGAACAGAAATGCTATCTGCAGGCTAGTAGGTATAGGTCTTAGCAAATGTTCATGCCTTATAAATTTTATCCCTCCGAAAACAGAGTACTTAATGGGTACATGAGCAGGATTTCCGTCCTCCTCATCATAAAAATAAAATGAATGATTTGGTTTGAGGAGATGGTCGACACAAACTCCAAACCAGAACTTATCTGAATAAGTTAATGCTGAGGTAGAAAAATCAAGGGCACCAACACGATTCATGGGCAGCACTTCTGCTGTTGCAGGGGCGTTCTCATTAACCGATATCTGGTCTGCCCATAACAGGTCCTCAAAATTTATCGCTCTTTCAGTATATAAAAAGTGCATTCCCGGCCTTATATGCCACAATGTACCCAGTTTAAAATCATAAGAGTATTGAAGTCCTATATTCGTTGAACGTAATCTGCCACTTCCTGCTTCGTCCCGCAAAATAAGTATCCCCATCCCACTTCTGAATTTTTCAAAGTATCTGTCGAATGAAAATGAGTAAGTGTCGTAACCATGGGCAATCTGAGGCCATTGCTTGCGGTAATTAACTGCCACGCGGTTATTCTCAATTAAACCGGAGAAGGAAGGCGCAAGATATAAATAATTAGAGTAGAATTGAGAGAATTGCGGATCCTGCCCGAATAAAGGTCGTAACAGTAATGACAGCAATAATATAGAAAACAGTTTTTTCAATTCGTATCAGGTTTTAAACAGATTCTGTTCATAAAAACATAAATAATTAATAATTTATCTTAGTAGCGTTACATCCCCGCTATCCACAAAACTTTCTCCGCTGGCATACTTACCCTCAACCTTCCATACATAAACATCCTGTTTTGCCAATTTCCCGTTTATATGGCCATCCCATCCCATATCTTTATTATGGCTTTCAAATATTAACTCGCCCCAGCGATTAAAAACCATTAAATGGTATGTATCTACATGATCAATCACTGCGGGTTTAAACACCCTGTTTTCTTCGAGCACGGATTCCGGTCTGAAAGCATTCGGATAAACAATTTTACCGCTGGGCTCAACAAAAACAGCATTCTCCATTACATACAAATCAAAACAATCCTTATCTGTCCATACACATAAGGTAACATCATAAACACCTTCCTCGGCATAAACATGGGTAGGATTAAATTCCGTTGAGGTAGTACCATCTCCAAAGTCCCACTCAAATACGTCCCCATTGTCAGATAAATTGAAATAATGTACAGCTTCATCGTTTATGTATACGTATCTCGGGGCCAGATTAAAATAGGAATTAGGAAGGATATAAACATCATTTACTGTATTATATGTATCTTCGCCCCCATCTCCTTTTGCTGTTAATTTTATTTTATACCTTCCCGCCTCATAATAAGTGTATACAGGATTAGGTTTGTTGGAAACAGCTCCGTCACCAAACTCCCACAGGAACGAATGGGAATAGGAAGATGTATTTTCAAAATGAATGGTAAGAGGCATACAACCTGGTTCCACCGGTTTGAATTGTGCCACAGGCGGATGCGGGACAATCTCAATGTTTGTTGAAGCACTGTCAGAACAATGCTCTCCTGACACCACCAAAGATATTGAATATTTATCCGCCTCAGGATACATATGTGATCCCGGATTTCTGCCATATGATATTGTTCCGTCGCCAAAGTGCCATTTGTAGTTCCATTTTCTGTCCTCTGTTCCATTAACCAGACTGACAGTTCTGTCAGGATACATCTGTTGTACCGGAGATGCTGTAAATAAAGCCTCCGGAGAAGGATATACAATAATATCGGAAAATGAAGTATCTAAACAATTAAAAAATGAGGTCGTTACAAGTTGTACATGGTATACTGTGTCTGATACAGAATTATTATAATAAGTATGCATAGTGTTATACCCTGTTTCTTCCTCTTGATTGTCCCCGTAATTCCAGTTATACTTATATCCCCCGGGCGTTGCAACTAAAAGTATATCGGCAGGATGACATGCTTTATCAGGGAAAACCTCAATCGATGTCTCAGGATTGGGAAATACCGTGACATACTCATTTGATGTATGACTGCAACCATATTTACTATATACAGTAAGTTTAACATTATAGTATTCTACAGAGGTCGATATATTCCTGAATTCGTGTGAAGGATTTTCAATATTGCTGATGTCATTATCGCCAAAATTCCAATTATAGGAAACTGCATCTTCAGACTGGTTTAAGAAATTAAATGTAACAGGACTGCAACCCGGAACAGCGTCAGAAATAAAAGCAGATTTTGGGATATCATTAATAATATGTATCGCATCAGAAGCGCTGCAACCATTATCATCCACTACAGTAAATCTTAAAAAGTAAGTGTCTTTTATTGTTGTATTGAAAACAGGATTACGAATATAAGTATCAGACAAAGGAATTACCTGTCCGGTCCACTCGTATGTTTCATAATTTCCTGATCCCCCGCTAATAGCAGTATTCAGCTGAAGACTTTCACCTGCACATACTATAGTATCTGAAATATTAATACTGGTGTACGGATTTGGATTTACAGTTATTGTCAGGCTGTCTGATGCCGAATTCAGATTTATATCGGTAACATTAATATATAATTTATAAATACCCGGGTTACCGGACATAAAAACAGGATTCGATATATTTGTTGCAGACAGATATTCTGTGGCTCCTGTCCAGTTGAATGTATAAGACGGTGTACCTCCTGAAGGCATTGCAATGATCTGCTGGGATTCATAAGCACATACACTACCCTCTATTATGTTCAGATTAACATATAGCAAATCTTCTCTTACATTTATTTGTTTTGTTGATACAGGACCCGGACATCCTATGTTATTGATTTCTGTTACTGAAATATTATATAATCCCAGATTAGGAAATTCAAGGATTACAAAATTATCATTTTCCAGAATAACAGTAATCCCGTTAGGAATAGTCCAGTTATAAGTAGAACCAGGATTATAATTTACCGAATAAATTGCATTGGACTGTCCCTGGCCTACTTCACCGGCTCCCTGTATGGGGTTTATTCCAGGAACGGGAAGAATTACTGCCTGTACCTGAATTCTGCTGCTAATACAACCTGTAACATCGTTATAACTGGATACATAAAAACTTTTTGTGTCAGTTAAATATGGAGTTGTAAATATGTCTGTCTCAGCAAGCAGGTTTCCTTCTACTATGCTGTCATACCATCTGTTAACAGTACCGTTTAAACCTGTAACTGAAGTTATCTCCAAAGAATCGGGGCCGCAGTTATACACATCATTTGCTAAAGGTAAAGCAGGAATAGGATTAATAATAGCACGGGCTTCAATTCTTTCACTTTCACAGCCAGTAGTATTATCAAGGCTGGCAACCCAGTATGAAGCAGTATTTGATAAGTAAGGAGTAGTAAATACTGTACCTGTATCCAGAAGGTTCCCATTATACTGAGAATCATACCAGTTATTTATATTACCGTTTAAGCCGACTGTGGAGGTTAATGATAGAATTCCTGGCCCGCAAATACTCTCATCATTTACAGCAGGCTCTTCAGGAACAGGATTAATAGTAATATCGACCCTTATTCTTTCACTCTCACAGGCAGTCAGCTCATTATAGCTGCTAACCCAGAAAGAGGTTGATGCTGTGAGGAATGGCGTTGTAAAATCCTTTGAGGTTCCTAAAAGATTACCTCCTGTTGAAGCATCATACCAGCGGTTAGTAGTGCCGTTATTCCCAATGCTCGCTACTATCAACAAGGAACCCTCCCCACAATGTTCAATATCATTGGCAGCCGGCTCTTCAGGAACCGGATGAATAATAACATCTACCCTGCGGCGGTTACTTTCACAATATGTAGTATCATTATATGTAGCTACCCAGTATGATTTACTTGTATCAAGTACAGGAGTAGTAAAACTTGTTGATGACGAAATTATACTACCTCCAAATCCTGATTCATACCACCGGTTACTGTTTCCGTTTACTCCTATTGTTGATGAAAGTGTGACCGATCCTGCGCCGCATTGTTCGGTCCCATCTGCATAAGGCATCCCGGGTATGGGTTTATATAATACAGAGACTGTGTCTGCTGACGGCGGACATGATCCGCTGGTTATTCTCCATTCAAATTCATAAAGTCCTTCATCACCCTCATTAATCCTTGCGAGTACAGAAGGAGAATTCAATCCGGGCAGAAAAATAACATCTCCCGGTCCGCTTACTTTACTCCAGCTTCCAGTTCCAACCGGAGGATCGTTACCATTTAAACTTGCCGTAATGCCACATACAGAGTCATTTAATCCGGCATCAGCAGGCGGTGGTGTCGCTCCAAAATCTATCATGACCCTATCTGAAGTGACACAACTCTCATTGGTAATAGTCCAGCTCAACTCATAAATACCTTCATTGCCCGGCATTATTTGTACTGTAGCATTCTCATCGTTTAGTGACGGATTGAAAACAGGAGGAACGCCCGAAGGATTGGTAACAACAGACCAGACACCAACACCTACTGAAGCGGGATTGGCTCCTAATGGCAATGATATAGTATTACAAAGACTCTGGTCTGTTCCCGCATTTGAAGGATCCGGAGCTTCATCCCTTGTTATATTAATAATATCTGATGAACCGCTACAGATTCCATACTGGCTTGTTATTTCCCAGCGAAACTGATTTATACCGTAAGTTAATCCGTTTACGCTGGTTTCAGGATTATTTGGATCCGTTATAACTGCGCTCCCTGTGAGTACTGACCAGAAACCCGAACCTCCTGCTGATACGGTATTCCCATGCAGCAATATATCAGCCGAATCACATACGCCCCGGTCTTCACCGGCATTTGCCGGCTCAGGAGTAACATCTCTTAGAATAACTGCAGTATCTGAAGTAGTAATACAAGCTCCATATTGACTTGTGACTGTCCATACAAATAAATTTTCTCCTCCGTCAATATTTGTGATACTTGCCTGAGGATCGTTAATATCAGAAAATTGAGCGTTGCCTGCAATTATGGACCATTCACCTGTTCCGCTGTTTGAGGGGATGGCTGCATTCAAGCCAGCTGAGGAATTATCACAAAAAGACTGGTCTGCCCCTGCATTTGCCGGATCGGGCTGCAAATCTTTTGTTATTATGACCTCGTCCAATGATAAACAGGGTCCGTTTTCTACAGTCCATCTAAACACATTCTGACCAAAATCCAAATTACTTACCGTCGTTGCAGGATCTGCCGGGTCATCAATAGTTGCACCCCCTGTAGTAGACCATATACCGGTTCCGATAACAGGATTGTTCCCATTTAATTGAAATATGTCAACACATACTGCGGTATCATTTCCTGCATCGGCAGGGGGAAATGGATTATCAAAAATTTCTAATGTTATTTCACTGGGTGCACTTTCGCATGCTCCAAAACTTTCTGTAACATAGTAGGAATATCTGCCGCTTACTGAATTGTTAAAAGATGTAGGAGGGTTGGTCGGAACAAACGGATTACCTGTAAAGATAAGATTGGTTAATAATGAATCCGTGAACCATCTTACTTCTCCTCCGGAGGTTGGGAGTGTAAGAACTATAGGATCATTTACACAAAATTCAAATGCCGGATTTATTATTACAGGGGGAGTTGCAATAATCTCAATTAATGCAACGGTAGTAATCGGTGGATTATCACCATCAATAGTATCACTGGGCGGACTGCTGTCAAATGGATTGTTATCATATGCGTTACAAATATTCCAGTTACGCATTGTAATCTCAAATATATCTCCTGCAACACCACCTGCAGGTGCACTAATGGACCATGACACCTGATTAGGGCCATCTGCGGGCATAGGAACCTCTACAACAGGTCCCGATACAGTACCCAACGAATTTCCTGATGCATCGGTAAGCTGGTAAGTATTTCCCAAACCATCATCTACAGTAACATTGGGAATCCTTTCACCCGGAGTTGTTGAGGTACCATAAATAAACTGTACCCATCTTGTCAGCCTGTTAGGCTTATCAGGTTCAATATTAACATTACAGTTAAAAGTTGAATTGTCTGCAAATATAACGTCTACAATGTCGTCACCTTCACAAAATTGGGCTATTACCGGATCTGTAATAATTATACCGCCATTTTCATTATCACGCGCCCAGGCACTAAAAGTTTGTTCCTGGCGGCTACTGCTGGTACATTGCTCACCGTTAAATATAACATAAGCCTCGGCAGTATATGAACACTCATCTGAAGGGGGATAATTATGTGCGGCCGAAGCAGTGAAGATGGTATCACCCTGAGATATGGCAGGGACCAGTGTTGTGGCACCGGTACCGTCATTCCACACGTATAGTATTTCAATCAATGAAGGATTAACCGGAAGAAGGAACTTATAACGAACATCCATTGTCATATTTACAGGGGCGCATACACTGCTGGGAATCTGACCACTATAGTTGTCAGTAATTAATGCACACTGGTTGTAACTTCTTATAGTTGACAACAGCATTAATATTAATAGTACAGTTAGTAGCTTTGTTAGTTTACAGTTCATGAAAAAAAATTTAATATTCCATTAAAGTCTTATAATTATTGCCGAACAGACTTTTTTAGAACTTTTTTTTAATTGAAAGCACTTAATAATTGTTTCTTCTAGGGGTAAATTCTTTAGGGCAAGGGTGTTAGTAATTTATTTAATACCAGTTAATTATATTAAATTTATCATCGATTACCGGTTATTTATACGTTTGGCTGGTAAAAACGTTTCAATATTTTTATCAATATGTTCTGATGAAAACAGACCGGAATAATAAAAAAATGTCCGGTACATTGGTAAATACCGGACATTTTAATATAAACTTAAAATAACTGTTTAATTTATTTAATCATTATCTTTTCAGTAAAAATAGATTTGCTGCTTAATTTTACTTTTATAATATATAATCCTTTATTTAAATTCTCAAGACTCAAAACAACCTTATTGGTTCCTGTATCATATTTTTGTATAAAAACCGAACTGCCAACAATATCTAGTATTTCAATCATTATAATAGAATTCTCTGCAGTAATAGTGAGTTCATCTTCAATAACGGGATTAGGAAATATTGTAACCTTCTCAGGATTGTTATTATTAAATAATCCTGCTATATAATTATTATCGCAGATATTATCTGCTGTTAAGGAAGCACTTGATTTTATTAAAACCGAACTGAATACGATAACTATGCTTAATAGTAATAAAACTCTTTTCATTTTAATTGATTTTAAGTTTTTTACTAGTTCTGATTATGCTACAAAAATCGTACCTGATTCATCTTAATAAACATGTTTTTTTCATCTCATAACATTCCTAACTCAAGTAATGCTTCATCAGACATCATCGATTTATCCCAGGGAGGATCAAATACAAGTTTAATATTTACATCATTTATATCATCTATTAAAGTAATGTGTCTTTTGACATCCACAAGGAGCTGGTCTGCAATTGGACAGTTGGGAGCAGTTAATGTCATGGTAATTTCAACATTACTCTTTTCATCCACATTAATATTATATATTAATCCAAGATCATAAATATTAACCGGTATCTCGGGATCATATATATTTTTCATCACACGGACTATCTCTGCTTCAAGCTGTAATAAAGCATTATTTTCTTTCATAATAGTAATTAACGTTAAGATAACCTGTTTATTATTTAGTCATTCTTTTTATATTTCACATTATATGCAACAGCATAAAGCTTCATTTGTTTAATAAAAGCAATAAGACCATTGGAACGGGTTGGTGAGAGGTTCTGCCTTAATCCTATCTTATCAATAAAATACAAATCTACATTCATAATTTCTTCCGGGTTTCTTCCTGAAAGGACACGTATTAGCAATGCTATTATTCCTTTTGTAATAATGGCATTGCTGTCAGCTGTAAAATTGATTATCCCGTTTTTATATTCAGCATGCAGCCATACTTTCGACTGGCATCCGCTTATCATATAGTCATTGGTTTTATATTTCGGATCAATTACAGGAAGATTTCTGCTGAGTTCAATTAAATAGTTATATTTATCCATCCAGTCATCAAATACTTCAAATTCTTCAATAATTTCTTCCTGTATTTCATTAATATTTTTCAACTTATTCTTTTATATGTAATACTCCTTATTTATTCAGGCTAACTCTTTTATATAATAAAAATAATGTGCTTTTATGTTAACATTGATTTTACTTTCTCAATAGCATCACAAAGGATATCAATTTCCTGCCTGGTGTTATATAAAGCAAAGGATGCTCTAATCGTACCATCAATATTATATCTCTGCATAACAGGTTGTGCGCAATGAGTTCCGGTTCTGACAGCCACTCCCATCTTATCAAAAATCATTCCGGCATCATAGGGATTAATGTCACCGATGATAAATGATAAAATAGAGATCTTGTTTTTTGCAGTACCATATATTTTTATGTCACCTAAATCTTCAATTTTTTTTGTTGCATATTCAAGAAGTACTGATTCGTGTTCCGCAATATTTTCTTTACCTATACTACTAACGTATTTAAGGGCTTCTCCAAGTGCTATAGCTGCAATATAATTGGTCGTTCCGGCCTCAAATTTAAAAGGAAGCTCATTATAAGTTGTTTTTTCAAATGTAACTGTCTCAACCATTTCTCCGCCTCCCTGGAATGGTTCCATATCTTCCAGCCATTTCTCCTTGCCGTATAATACACCTATTCCTGTTGGTCCGTATATCTTATGGCCTGAAAAAACAAAAAAATCACAATCCAGTTTTTGAACATCCACCTCCAAATGCTGAATTGACTGTGCTCCATCAATCAATACAGGAATGTTCCTCTGGTGTGCCTTTTTAATAATATCTTCTACCGGATTAATAGTCCCCAGTGAATTTGAAACATGGATAATCCCTACAATTTTAGTTCTGGGAGTTAGCAGATGCTCAAATTCATCTGTCATTAATTCTCCTTCATCAGTAAACGGTATTATTTTAAGAAGGGCTTTTTTTCGTTCACAAAGCATTTGCCACGGGACAATATTGGAATGATGCTCCATTGCCGTAATTATTATTTCATCGCCCTCATGAAAATATTTTTCTCCAAAAGATAATGCCAGTCCGTTTATTGATCCGGTTGTACCACTCGTAAAAATAATTTCGTGTGGAAATTTAGCATTTATAAATTCTTTTACAGTCTTTCTTGCATTCTCATAAGATTCTGTTGCCTGTTCACTCAAATAATGAAGGCCCCTGTGAATACTGCTGTTACGATTCAAATAGAAATTATTTATACAATTAATTACGCAAAATGGTTTTTGAGTTGTAGCTCCATTATCTAAATAAACCAGAGGCTTATTGTATACTTTCCGGGATAGAATAGGGAAATCTTCTCTGATTTTAGAAACATCAAAATTCACAATAGAGAGTTTTATATTTCACATTAGCCGCATTTGATATTACAATTATTACACCTGCTTAATTCGCCTCTAAGTCGCTTGTCAACCAGATTAATGATACGCTCTTTAAGATATTCGACATTTATTTTGCTGATAATCTCATTTGCAAATGCATACATCAATAAAAATTTTGCTTCTTTTTGGCTTATACCTCTGGATCTAATGTAAAATAATGCTTCATTATCAAGCTGTCCTACAGTTGCACCATGGCTGCATTTTACATCATCAGCATAGATTTCCAAATGGGGTTTGGTATTCATTCTGGCATCAGCCGATAATAAAATATTGTTATTTCTTTGATAAGCTTCTGTCTTTTGAGCATCAATATTTACATAAATCTTTCCGTTAAAGGCGCCCGTTGCTTTACCATCGAGGATCCCCTTAAATAACTGATTACTTCTGCAATATGGTTTTTTATGCCTGATATATGTATAGTTTGCAACATGTTGCTGCTGATCACACAGGAAAAGTCCGTATGTATTATTCTCGGATCCTTCGCCGTTAAGATTTACAAATATGTTATTTCTTATCAGCCCTCCATGCAGTGTAATTGTATTTGTAGTAAGATTACTGCTTTTCTGCTGATTTACGAAAGTATTGGAAATTTGTGTTGACAGACTATTTTCGTTTTGAATTTTTGAGTAATCAATGAATGAATTATCATTTGCAAATATTTCGGTCAGAGAATTTGTCAGGTAACTCCTGTTGCAAAGTGTATGATCACATACTATAATGTTTGCTTTAGTATTTTCTTCAGCCACAATTAAATTGCGACGGAATATTCTCAGATTTTTAAACGAATAGCAAATGTTAATAATCTGAAGGGGTTTTTCAAGCACTGTGTTCTTGGGAATATAAACAAATATACCATCCTGGGCAAACAGGGTATTTAATGCTACTAATCCGTCAACCGAAGTACTGGCATTTTGCGAGTAATACTTTTCGAATATTTCAGGATATCTTATTGAAGCTTCTGCAAAACTACATACTGTTATGTTTTCAGGTAGTATTTGCATTCCGTTGCCCTGGTAATAAAATCCATTTAACAAAAGCACTACATAAGTATCCAGCTCAGGAACATCACATCTGAATATCTCCTTTAAGTTTATTTTAAAAAAAGTATCATGTGAAAATTCCGATATATAATCTCCCTTAAAAAAGGGCTCCATATTGGTATATCTATAAGCTTCGTTTTTCCTGTCAGGGATACCGGCTACATTAAAATCTGACAGTGCCTTCTCTCTAAAACTGTTGACCTGAAGTCCTACATTACTGTTAATCTGGCCTGAGTTATAATTATAAAGCTCAATCAACTCCTTTTTAATATCGGTAAGTATATTTACATCACTCATATGGCAGCGGTTAAATAACCATTTAAAATTAATATTTACTCTTCACTAAGCCATTCATAACCCTTTTCTTCCAGCTCTCTGGCCAATTCTTTACCACTTGACTTCACTATCCTGCCCTTATAAAGTATATGCACAAAGTCAGGTATAATATAATCAAGAAGTCTTTGATAATGCGTTATAACTATTGTAGCATTATCCTTACTTTTAAGTTTATTTACTCCATTTGCTACTATTTTCAGAGCATCAATATCCAACCCTGAATCAGTCTCATCAAGAATTGCCAGTTTTGGCTCCAGCAAAGCCATTTGAAAAATTTCGTTTTTCTTCTTCTCTCCTCCTGAAAATCCTTCGTTAACTGATCTGTCAGTAAGCTTGGATTGGAGACCAACCAATTCCTGTTTTTCCCGCATAAGTTTGAGAAAGTCAGCTGAAGACAATGGTTCAAGGTTCTTAAACCTCCTCTGTTCATTTATAGCAGTTCTTAAAAAGTTTACCATTGTAACACCAGGTATTTCAACCGGATACTGGAACCCGAGAAATATTCCCTTTCTGGCTCTTTCTTCAGGGGATAATTCCAACAAGTTTTCTCCCATATATGTAATAGAACCTTTCACAATCTTAACAATGTCTCTTCCAACCAGCGCTGATGCTAAAGTACTTTTACCGGAACCGTTTGGTCCCATAATGGCATGCACTTCCCCAGTGTTAACTTTAAGGTTAATCTCTTTTAATATTTCTTTTCCGTCAATTGAGACTTTTAGATCTTTAATATCCAGCATTTTTTAATAAAATATTTAAATAAATCATATAAAATCAAGTATAATTAACCCACACTTCCTTCAAGACTAATTTGCAATAATTTCTGGGCTTCAACTGCAAATTCCATAGGAAGCTTATTTAATACTTCTCTTGCATAGCCATTAACAATTAGTCCAATAGCACTCTCCATATCAATTCCTCTCTGGTTACAATAAAATATCTGATCCTCATTAATCTTTGATGTTGTTGCCTCATGTTCAATTATGGCAGTATCATTATCCACCTCTAAATAAGGGAAAGTATGCGCCCCGCATTTATCGCTCAATAATAATGAATCACATTGAGAAAAATTCCTTACATTTTTTGCATTCTTTGCAACTTTAACCAGACCGCGGTAACTGTTCTGGCTGTGGCCCGCGGAAATACCTTTTGAGACTATTACACTACTGGAATTCTCGCCTATATGAATCATTTTTGTGCCGGTATCAGCTTGCTGATAATTATTAGTAACAGCAACTGAATAAAATTCACCAACAGTATTATTCCCTTTAAGAATACAACTCGGATACTTCCATGTTATAGCAGAACCCGTTTCAACCTGGGTCCATGATATTTTAGAATTATCCCCTTTACAAATGCCCCTCTTGGTTACAAAGTTATAAATCCCTCCTTTACCCTCTTTATCTCCGGGATACCAGTTTTGTACCGTCGAATATTTAACTTCGGCATTTTCCATTGCTATTATCTCAACAATAGCAGCATGTAACTGGTTCTTATCCCTTATCGGAGCAGTACACCCTTCAAGATAACTGAGGTAGCTGTCTTCTTCAGCTATTACTAACGTTCGTTCAAATTGCCCGGTATTAGCTGCATTAATTCTAAAGTAGGTTGAAAGTTCCATCGGGCATCTCACACCTTTCGGTATATAACAAAATGAACCGTCACTAAACACTGCTGAATTGAGAGCTGCAAAATAATTATCAGTATATGGAACAACTGTTCCCATATATTTTTTTATTAAATCAGGATGCTCCTTCACTGCTTCGCCAAAAGAACAGAATATTATTCCGAGTTCGGCAAGCGTTTCCTGAAATGTGGTCTTCACAGAAATACTATCCATTACAGCGTCAACTGCAACTCCGGTTAGTCTTTTTTGCTCATCTAAAGGTATTCCAAGCCTGTCAAATGTTCTCAGCAACTCCGGGTCAACCCCATCAAGTGTTTCAGGCCCTGCTTTTTGTTTGGGTGCAGCATAATAAATCATATCCTGATAATCAATTTCCGGTAATTTAATATTTGCCCACCGCGGCATCTTCATCTTTAACCAGTGCCTGTATGCTTTTAAACGAAACTCTAATAAAAATTCAGGTTCTTTTTTTATTGAAGAAATCTTACGTATAATCTTCTCATTTAATCCTTTTGGGAAAGTCTCTGTTTCAATATCAGTAACAAATCCATATTTGTACTCACTTTCTGTAACCTCTGATAATATTTTGTCCTGTTCGTTTTCCATAGTCCTGCAAAAATAATAAATATTAAAGCTTTTAGGATTCTATTTGTTTTTATTTAGATTTATTCTAAATAATACAAATATACAAAAAGTATTTCAATTAATATTGATATTTGCTGATGAATAAAGTACAATTGATGGCAGAATTATGGCCGATGATCCTAAGAATAATGAAAATATTTCCAGACTCGGAGAATTTCCATTGATAAAGCATCTTACCGGAAAAATCATCCTGAAAAATAAGAGTTCCCTGTTCGGAGTAGGAGATGATGCGGCAGTTCTTGATTATGGTCAGAAACAGGTAATAGTAACAACTGACTTACTAACCGAAGGTATTCATTTTAATTTAATGTATACACCTTTAAAGCATTTAGGATATAAAGCAGCAATTGTTAATTTCTCAGATATATATGCGATGAATGCTTATCCTAAACAGATTATTATTGCAATAGCGGTTTCACGTAAGTTCACCACCGAAATGATTGATGAGATATATTCTGGTATTTATCTGGCCTGTGATAATTATGGAGTAGATGTTGTAGGCGGGGATACTTCTTCATCTTTAACAGGATTAACAATAACCATAACTGCTGTTGGCGAAGCCAGCTCCGGGGATATTACATACAGACATGGGGCAAAAGAAAATGATCTTATATGCGTATCAGGTGATTTGGGAGGTTCATATATGGGATTACAATTACTGGAAAGAGAGAAATCAATATTTGAGAAAGATACGAGTATTCAACCTGACCTGAAGGGGTATGAGTATATTCTGGAAAGACAACTCAAACCTGAGGCAAGGAAAGATATTATTCAGCTCCTGGAGATAAATAAAATTAAACCTACATCTATGATTGATATTTCAGATGGTCTTTCTTCAGAGTTGTTCCATATATGTTATGAATCAAAAGTAGGATGTAAAATATTTTCTGATAAAATTCCGATAAACTCAGAAACAAGAAAAATGGCTCAGGAATTTAATATAGAACCATTAGTAGCAGCCCTGAATGGAGGGGAAGATTATGAGTTATTATTTACAGTTCCCTTAAATAAGTTTGAGGATACAGCCAAAAATCCGGAAATATCAATTATTGGACACATTACAAATTCAGGTGAAGGGAAAAACCTAATAACCGGTGATGGAAAATTAATTGAACTCAAATCGCAAGGATGGGACGGGCTGAAATGATAATTTGGAATTTAGAATTGAAATTAAACTGATTGTAGTTAATAACTGACGGTGTTTCAAAATAAATACCTGTAACATTCTAGCCGAAGAGATTTTCTCCTTGCCGTGCTTTTATAATTCCCCTTTTTGAGGTTTCAAAAAACTTAATTATCTCGTCTCTTTCTTCAAAGGGTTGATAATTATTTTGAAGGTATTCAATAGCTTGTGAATTATTCATCCCTTTATTGTATATTACTCTGTAAATTTCCTGTATCTCATTAATTCTATCATTTGTAAAATTCCTTCTGCGTAATCCAACAGCATTAATTCCTATGTATGCTACTGGTATTCCTGCAGCCTTAATATATGGAGGCACATCAATAAGGACTCCGCTTTTACCGCTAACAAATACATGCTTCCCTACCCTGGAGAATTGATGAGCCACTGACATTCCTCCTATATATGCCCAGTCATCTATTTCAACCTCTCCTGCAATTTGAACGCAATTGGAAAGAATAACATTATTTGCGATAATACAATCATGGGCAATATGAACATAAGCCATAAGCAAACAGTTATTGCCAATTACTGTTTCTCCTTTTGTAACTGTTCCGCGGTTAATAGTTACACATTCACGTATTGTAGTATTATCTCCAACTGTTACAGTAGTTTTCTCACCTTTAAATTTTAAATCCTGGGGAATGGCTGAAATTACGGCACAAGGAAAAATTTTACAATTTTTCCCAATCCTGGCGCCGTCCATTATTGTTACATTAGGACCAATCCATGTTCCTTCACCAATTTCAACATCTTCGCTTACAGTTACGAATGATTCTATTTTTACATTTTTTCCAATTTTTGCCTTGGGGTGTATATTTGACAATGGCTTATTCATAAGTTCATAAGTTAAATTCAAAAGCCAGTAAAACCGGCATATTTAATTTTCAGAATACTTATTTATCCAGTAAAACGCATAAAGTTAATTATTTTTAAGGCTTTCTTACCATCTGGGCCATAAAATCAGCTTCAATTGCTAATTTATTCCCGACGAATCCCTGTCCGTAAGTAAGTGCAATGCCTCGTCTCACAGGTCCTTTTAAGGTCATTCTAATAAGCAGTGTATCACCAGGTTCAACTTTTTGTTTGAACTTAACATTCTCAATTTTTAAAAAGTATAATGAATATTTTTTCGGATCCGGAACAAAGCTCATTAACAAAATACCCCCGACCTGTGCCATTGCTTCAAGCTGTAAAACACCTGGCATAATTGGTTCATCAGGAAAATGCCCGCTAAAAAAAGACTCATTCATTGTTAAATTTTTGACTCCACAGATCGTCCACTTATCCATATATGTAATTTTATCTACCAGTAAGAATGGCGGTCGATGAGGTAATTTTTGCATAACCTGGTTGATATCATATAGCGGTGGTTTATTAGGATCGTATGGTGGGGGAGTCGGTGTAGACAACTCCTTTTTAAATTCCTTTCTCAGTATTTTTACAAACTCCGTATTAATATAATGTCCCGGTTTTTTAGCAATTATTCTTCCCTTTATTTGAGCCCCGAGTAATGCCAAATCACCCACTAAATCTAGCAGTTTATGTCTTGCCGGTTCATTACTAAAATATAGTTCAACATTATTTAGTATTCCTTCAGACTTAACTTTAACTTTAGGTTTATTGAATAACACGGCCAGTCTGTCCAGCTCTTCCTGTGTTACTTTTCGATCCATAATAACTATCGCATTATCAAAATCACCTCCCTTAATTAAGTTATTTTTCTGAAGATACTCTAACTCATGTAAGAATACAAAGGTTCTGCACTGGGCTATTTCACTTTTAAAATCGTTAATATTTTTTAATGAAGCATATTGATTCCCAAGTATTTTAGAATTATAATCGATATGCACATCCATGCTAAAATTGTCATCAGGATATGCAACAATTTCGAATCCATTTTTTTCGTCTTTATAAAAAACCTTTTCTTTTAATATAAAATATTTACGTTCAGAATCCTGTTCTTTTATTCCTGCATCAAGAATTGTTTGTATGAAATATTTTGAACTTCCGTCCAAAATAGGTACTTCCGGGCCATTTAATTCAAGTAATGCGTTATCTATACCCAGTCCATATAATGATGCAAGTATGTGTTCAACGGTTATTATCTGAACATTCATCTCTTTCAGGGAGGTCCCTCTTTCAGTTGCATCAACATTCTCAGCTACAGCTCTGACCAATGGCTGTCCTTCAAGATCCAGACGCTTAAATACATATCCATGATTTATTGGGGCGGGTTTAATTGTTAATTCAACATTTATTCCTGTATGCAGACCACTTCCACTGATTGTAGCAGACTTTAAAATCGTTCTTTGCTTTTCCGCCATTTATAATAGAAATATTATTATAACATATTAATTCGCAAATATTAATTGCGAAATATATAAAAAAATATGAAATCAGGATAAAAAGAAAATTCTATTTTTCTTTTTCACGCAGTTTTTTAATTTCTCTTTCGAGATTATTAATCTTTCTAAGTAATTCCGGCAAATTTCTATATATAACGACAGCTCGTCTTTTGTTGTGTATGTTAAGGGCAGGAGATCCTAAAACTACCTCTCCCTCCTTATAAATATTGTTTGTGACTCCGGATTGGGCCCCTATTTTTACGTTATCAGCTATTTTAAGATGCCCTACAATACCAACTTGCGCAGCTATCATACAATCCTTTCCAATCTTTGTTGATCCTGCTATACCTGATTGTGCAGCTATTACAGTGTTCTCTCCTATTTCTACATTATGTGCTATCTGAATGAAATTGTCTAATTTCACGCCTTTCCTTATAATGGTGGATCCCATCGTTGCCCTGTCTACTGCACTATTAGCTCCTATTTCAACATCATCTTCGATGATAACATTACCCAGTTGAGGAATCTTTTTATAATTATCGTCTTTTACAGGTACAAAACCAAAACCATCACTGCCAATAACAACACCTGAATGAATAACACAGCCAGCACCAATTATACAGTCATGGTATACATTAACTCCCGGATTAATAGTTGTATTATTTTTTATAACTACATTGTCACCAATATATACATTAGGATATATTTTTACGTTATCGCCGATTATTACATTATCGCCAATAAATACAAAAGCCCCGATATAAACCTCTTTACCTATTTTGGCAGTTTTGCTTAATGCTGCCATCTCATGAATTCCTTTCTTTTTGGGCAATGCCTGAGCATATAAATCCAAAAGGGAGGCAAATGCCTTATAAGCATCATCAACCCTGATTAAAGTAGTTTTTACCTCTTTTGCGAGTTTTAAATCTTTGTTAATCAGGACTACGGATGACTGTGTTGTATATAAGTATTTTTCATACTTTGGATTTGCCAGAAATGACAAAGTCCCTGTTTTACCTTCTTCAATTCTTGAAATATCAGATACTTTTACTTCCGTATTACCATCAACTTCTCCGTTTAAAATTTCGGCTATTGTTTTTGCTGTGAATTCCATAAGTAAAAGTTTGCGCACAAAACTAATCAATATATGCCAAACTCAAACATAAATATTGAAATTTATTACTGTAACTTATAATAAAGAGTTCTGATTTAACTAAGATCCATTATATCAGGTTATTTATATTGATGTACTTCCCTTACATTACAAAATCAGGAAAGCATAAAAAATACTTCTTTACAATCTTTGATAAAACAGAAACATTAAAAATATCCGATGCATCAACAATATCTTTAGTTTCCCCTGTATTATACAATATCTTAATTTTATCATCAAGTTCACTGTATGCTTTGTTAGATATACTACCAGTAAATATATAATAATCAACATCTTCAATATGCCAGTTATGAATTTTTGCTGATCGTTTGATTAGGTTATCCAGATAATTTTTCTTAAAAGGCTGATCCTGAATAATAATTTTAGGAAGCTTTCTGTTAATCAAATTACCGGAGAGAGTAGAGAGTACTTTATCAGGATGGTTATGCCACACTTTAACTGATGTAATTATATCATTATCATCCAAATTCACAAAATTGCTTATTATCTCATTTTTACCCCGGGATAGATTCTCCCGGGTAATACTATTTTTAAAAAAGTATTTAAGGCCGTTCACAGCAAATAGATCACTATCATGGGAGGCAACATATTTTGCCCGCTGCAATACTTTAACTACAAGATTCTCGGCTGCTAACACTGTTTTATGCAAATAAACCTGCCAGAACATGAGTCTTCTGGCTATCAGGAAATTCTCTATGGAATAAATACCTTTTGCCTCAACAACAAGGTTATCATCGACAACATTTAGCATTTTAATAATTCTGTCAGAACCTATCACACCTTCAGAAACTCCTGTATAAAAACTGTCTCTCTTAAGATAGTCCAGTCTGTCCATATCAAGCTGACTCGATACCAGTTGATGCAGAAACTTTTTATGGTATTTATTATTAAATATTCTGAGCGCCAAATCCAGCTTTCCCCCAAACTCTTCATTCAGTTTATCCATTAATAATGCAGAAATATCTTCATGAGTAAAGTTCTCAATAATACTTTGCTCTAAGGCATGAGAGAAAGGGCCGTGACCTATATCATGCAATAAAATAGCTATAGTAGCTGCCTCGGCTTCTTCTTCAGTTATCTCTAATCCTTTTAAGCGTATATTTTGAATGGCCATGCCCATTAAATGAGCTGCGCCTAAAGCGTGCTGGAAACGGGTATGAGTAGCTCCGGGATATACATAGCTTGTCAGTCCCAATTGTTTTATTCTTCTTAAGCGCTGAAAAAAAGGATGTTCAATAATATCATAGATAAGAGCCGAAGGTATCTTAATAAATCCGTGTACCGGATCGTTAATGATTTTTCTTTTATTGGCAGGTGAATATTTCACGATTTGTTTGTTTATAATAATTGACCTTAAAAATAAGTACAAAAATCACAAATTCTTTCAAAACATTAAATTATGAACAAGTTATTTTGTCAATTGAACTATTATTGTTAGCTTTGCATAGGAATATGAAGGATTTGATTTATAGGGGACAAGAGTCCCCTATTTTGTTGTAATTAATTTTAATGATAAGCGAAGGGTATATAAAAAGCATAATCAATAACGAAATAAAGAACAGAAATTTATTTCTTGTTGATTTAAAAATAAGTTCTTCTAATAAGATAAATGTTTTTATTGACAGCATGAAAGGAGTAACTATAGAAGAATGTGCAAAATTGAGTTTTATGATTAAAGAGAAATTGAACAAACATATTGATGATTATGTTTTGGAAGTATCTTCACCAGGGTTGAATAAATCTTTAATATTGCCTTTGCAGTATGAAAAAAATCTGGGAAGATACCTGGATATAATTACAAAAGATGGTATTAGAAAAACTGGCAGATTAACGAAGGTATTTAGAAATGGTATTCAAATAAAATCAGAAGTTACAGTAAAGAATAAACAGGGCAGGAAAAGAGAGCATGTAGCAAAGGATTACGTATTTGATTTTACTGATATCAAATCAGCTAAAATTATTGTGTCATTTAATTAAAATTTTTGGGATATGGAAAATATTGATCTAATTGATACCTTTTCGGAATTCAAGGAACTTAAAAATATTGACAGGGCAACTATGATGAGCGTGCTTGAAGATGTTTTCAGAAGTATGCTGATGAGGATGTATGGGACCTCAGATAATTTTGATATAATTATTAATATAGACAAGGGTGATTTTGAAATCTGGAGAAACAGGGAAGTTGTTGAAGATGATAAGGTAGAAGATACTAATTTGCAGATTGCCTTGTCAGAGGCAAAAAAAATTGATAAAGATTATGAGATTGGTGAAGATGTTACGGATGAAGTCAAGTTAGCTCATTTTGGCAGAAGAGCGATCCTGGCACTCAGGCAGAATCTTACATCTCGCATACTTGACCTTGAAAAGAATAATGTTTACGAAAAATACAGGAATAAAATAGGAGATATTGTTACCGGCGAAGTTTATCAGGTCTGGAAGAAAGAAATTCTGGTTCTTGATGAAGAAGGAAATGAACTTATACTTCCAAAGACTGAGCAAATACCATCTGATTATTTTAGGAAAGGTGACACTATCAGGGGTGTTGTTATTAAGGTTGAAATGAATAATAATCCTTTAATAATTTTATCCAGAACATCACCTGTTTTTCTGGAAAGGCTTTTTGAACTTGAAGTTCCTGAAATATTTGACGGACTTATTACGATTAAAAAGATTGTACGTATACCGGGTGAAAGAGCAAAAATAGCTGTTGAATCATATGATGAAAGAATTGACCCCGTGGGAGCCTGTGTTGGCATGAAAGGCTCAAGAATACATGGTATTGTCAGAGAGCTAAAGAATGAGAATATAGATGTAATAAACTTTACAACAAACATTCAATTATATATAACAAGGGCTCTTAACCCTGCAAAAATATCTTCAATTAAAATTGATGATGAAAAAAAACAGGCTGAAGTTTATTTAAAACCTAATGAGGTTTCTCTTGCAATTGGCAAAGGCGGTCTGAATATCAAGTTAGCAAGTCAGCTCACAGGTTATGAAATTGATGTTTATAGAGAAATTGAAATTGAAGACGATGAAGATGTCAATTTAGAAGAATTTGCCGATGAGATTGAGGGATGGATTATTGATGAATTAAAGGCTATTGGCTGTGATACAGCTAAAAGTGTACTGGATTTAAGCGTTGAAGATCTTGTGAAAAGAACAGATTTAGAAGAAGAAACCATCAAAGAAGTAATTAATATTTTAAAGGCTGAATTTGAATAATTTGTTGTAATAGTTATAATTTAGCTAAATTCTCAAATTGCAGCTTAAATATAAAATTATTTTAACTAAGTATGACAGATATCAAAATTACAAGACTTAGTAAAATAGCCAGGGAGTTCAACGTAGGAATTTCAACAATTGTTGAATTTTTACATAATAAAGGGATTAAAATTCAGTCTGATCCTAACACAAAAGTTACGCCCGAGCAGTATGAGATGTTGTTGAAGGAATATAGTTCTGATCTTGATATAAAAAAGGAATCGGAAAGAGTTACTCTTAGGCATTTGAGGGAAAGACAAGAATCTGTTTCAATAAATGACATACAGGTTGAACAGGATAAAGATACTCAGGAAGAAATGGACGAGGTTTTTATCAAAGATACCAGTTCATCCTCAGCATCATATGAAACTGATACAGAAAAATTAATTGAAAAGGACAAACGAATTAATATAAATATTGTAGGAAAAATAGATGTCGATGAACAGGTTAAAGAGAAGAAATCTGCCGCTGAAAAAGCAGAGGAAAAAGAACTGGATAAATCCGTAAAGAAAAAAGCACCTGCAGTACCCGAACAACCCGAAAAAACTAAGGGTGATACCGGAATAGAAGAAAGTAAACCAGAAGCTCATGAGGTTGAAGAAGACATAATATTAAGACCTGAGAAAAAAGAAGTTGAGGTAAAAGTACTGGGTAAGATTGACCTGGAATCTATGAATCAAAGGACAAGGCCTCCCAAGAAAACAAAAGAGCAAAAAGATGCAGAACGAAGAGAAAGACTGGCACAAAAACAATTATCTGCAAAAAAAGCTAAAGAAGAAAAAGAGGTACCGGAAGAAATTACAAAGGATGAAAAGCTATATATAAAGAAAGAAGATGAAAAAAGAGATATAAGTCTTGATTATATTTCATCAGAAGATTTAGATACTGCTATTAAAGAAGACAAGGTTATATATCCCGAAGATTCGCTGATGATTGAAAAAAAGAAAAAGAGAAAAAGAATAAAAAAAGAAAAGGAACTTATAATATTTGAAAAAGATAAAGAAGAGAGGGAGATTGAAGATATTCAAAAAGGTAAACAAAAGAAGAAGAAAAAGAAACCGATATTTAAACACGAAATTAGCGAGGAGGATGTTCAGAAACAAATTAAAGATACACTTGCCAGGTTAACTACCAAAGGAAAATCAAAGGGAGCAAAATATCGCCGCGAAAAAAGAGAAGCCATTAGCCAGAAAATGCAGGAAGAAATAGAAAAACAGGAACAAAAAAAGAATATAATCAAAGTAACAGAATTTATCACTGTAAATGAACTGGCAAAAATGATGAATGTTCCTGCAAATGATGTTATTTCAACCTGTATGAGCCTTGGTTTGTTTGTTTCAATAAATCAAAGGCTTGATGCTGAAACAATGTCATTAGTCGCTGATGAGTTTAATTATAAGTTTGAATTTACTACTATCGATATACAGGAAGCAATACGTGAGGAAGGCAGTGATAAAAAGGAAGATTTGCAGCCAAGGCCTCCTATTGTGACAGTAATGGGGCATGTTGACCACGGAAAAACCAAGCTCCTTGATTATATAAGAAATACAAATGTTATTGGTGGTGAGGCAGGTGGTATTACCCAGCATATTGGAGCATATAGTGTGGAACTTAATGATGGAAGACAAATAACTTTCCTTGATACACCAGGGCATGAGGCATTTACTGCTATGCGGGCACGTGGTGCACAAATTACCGATGTGGCTATTATTGTTATCGCAGCAGACGACGGTGTTAAACCACAGACAGTAGAAGCTATAAATCACGCTCAGGCTGCCGGCGTACCTATGATATTTGCAATAAACAAAATCGACAAACCATCAGCTAATTCTGAAAAAATTAAAGAAGAATTAGCCAATATGAAAATTCTGGTTGAAGACTGGGGAGGAAAATATCAATCACAAGAGATTTCAGCAAAAAACGGTATTAATATTGATGAATTGCTGGAAAAAGTTTTGCTGGAGGCAGAAATGCTGGAGCTTGTTGCAAATCCTAATAAAAGAGCTGTTGGAACTGTAATTGAATCCTCACTTGATAAAGGCAGGGGTTATATTGCTACTGTCCTCGTACAGGGAGGAACACTGAAAGTCGGAGATATGGTACTTGCCGGTACTCATTCCGGAAGAGTTAAATCGATGTATAATGAACGAGGGAAACAAGTGCGTGAAACAGGCCCTGCTACACCTGCCCTTATTCTTGGTCTGGATGGAGCACCTCAGGCAGGAGATAAATTTAATGTGATGAAAAGCGAGAGAGAGGTAAAGGAAATTGCAAACAAAAGGGAACAATTGCAAAGAGAACAGGAATTAAGAACTCAAAAACATATAACTCTCGATGAAATTGGCAGAAGAATAGCAATTGGAAATTTCCAGGAGCTTAATATCATAGTCAAGGGAGATGTAGACGGTTCTGTTGAGGCCCTTTCTGACTCATTAATTAATTTATCAACTGAAGAAATACAGTTAAATATTATTCATAAAGCTGTAGGCCAAATCTCAGAAGGAGATATTCTGTTAGCTGCAGCTTCAAATGCTATAATTGTCGGATTCCAGGTTCGTCCTTCAATGCAGGCCCGCAAGCTGGCAGAAAAAGAACAGATTGATGTCAGATTATATTCAATCATTTATGATGCTATAAATGAAATTAAGGCTGCTATGGAAGGCATGTTATCTCCCGAAATAAGAGAAGAAATTTTTGCTACTCTTGAAATATCGGAGGTTTTTAAAATTTCAAAAATTGGTACAGTAGCAGGTTGTAAAGTAAAAGAAGGTAAAATAAAAAGAGATACTAAAGTGCGTGTTATTCGGGAAGGTATTGTTGTTCATACTGGTAAGCTGGGTTCATTAAGACGATTTAAGGAAGATGCTAGCGAAGTAGTAAGTGGTCTTGAATGCGGACTTAATATTGAAAATTACAATGACCTGAAAGTCGGTGACATAATTGAAGGATATGAAGTAACTGAAATAAAGAAAAAACTTTAGCATCTTTCTTAAAATTTATAAATTCACACTTATCTCTGCTTATAAATCCTTAACATACCCTGATTTTTCATTCCGAATTTATTGAAATGGTATCAAAGCAAAAACTTTCAGAAATGATCAAATCTGAAACAAAGCAACTTGGCTTTGATGCTTGCGGTATAGCCAAGGCTGAATATCTTGAAGAAGAAGCCAGGCATCTTAAACATTGGCTGGACTCAAAAATGCATGGTGATATGAAGTATATGGAGAACTATTTTTATAAAAGAGTTGATCCGGCAAACCTTGTTAAAGACGCAAAATCAGTAATCGTGGTTTTATTAAACTACTATACTGATAAATCACAAAAAGACAAAAATGCCCCGGTAATTTCAAGATATGCTTATGGTAAAGATTATCATTTAGTCATAAAAGGGAAATTATATCAATTATTGAAATTCATTAACAGTAAAACAAATAATATTAAGGGACGGGTTTTTGTGGATTCTGCTCCTGTGTTGGAGCGCGCATGGGCAGTTAAAGCAGGGCTGGGATGGACAGGAAAAAATTCAAATTTGATTTCCCCTGTTCATGGCTCATTTGTATTTATAGGAATGCTTATTATAGATTCGGAACTTCATTATGATAACCAGATCAACGAATCGTGCGATACGTGTACCAAGTGCGTAACAGCTTGTCCTACCAGTGCAATAATAAGTCCGAAAGTTATTGATGCCCGAAAATGCATTTCTTATCTGACTATCGAATACAAAGGTACTATCCCGGAAAAATATAAGAAAAAATTTAATAATCAAATATATGGCTGCGATATTTGCCAGGATATTTGTCCATATAACGAAAATGCCGAAAATCATAAGGTCCCGGAATTCGAGCCTGTACCGGAATTACTGGAAATGACAAAACAGAACTGGTATGATCTTAGCGAAAATAATTACAATAAGATATTTAAAAACTCAATCGTTGAAAGAATAAAATATTCAGGGCTGAAGAGGAATATTGATTTTGTTAAGAAATTATAGCTGCAGGATTTGCGTTCCATAATAAATCACTGTGCAGGGATGTTCAATAAACTTGTTTTTTTATAATATTTTTTTTTGTATCTTAAAATCTAAATAAAAAGCAAGGTGGCTATGAAAAAAATATCCTTTTTATTAGTCGTTATTTCCATTAGTCAATTCTGTTTATTTGGCCAGGAACAGTTAAAACATGAAAAAAGAATTTATATATCTCCTGAAGGCAGAATGTTTATACATAAATCACTACCTATTTATCTGAGGATGGCCAATTCCCCGGCTGAAAATTCAGAGAGCTATTTATTAAAAAGTGAAGTGACAAAAAAATTTTCAAATCCTCTATACCTGGATACTGAAGGGTATAATACTTTTCGCTCCCCATGGATTGTGGACACTGCAACACTTAAACCTGTATACCCCAGAGAGGATATAATATTTGAGATATATGCCGATAGTAAACCTCCTGTTACCTCTATTGATTACGGTGAAGTTTCAATTTACAAAACACGCGAAACAATATTTATAAGCACCAAAGGTGAAATAACTCTTAAAGCTGCTGATAAGATGTCAGGAGTTGAAAATATATATTATTCCACTAATGGAGAAAATTTTCAGGTTTATAATTCACCAATTGTTATTGATCAGGAAAAAGAGTACATGTTAAAATACTATGCTGCAGATAATGTAGGTAATGCTGAAACAGTGCAATCAGTAAATATTATGCTGGATAAAACAAGCCCAAAAACAACAATGCAAATTTCACAGGATAAATATGAAAATATTATTTCCGGCAAATCACTGATAATACTTACAGCTGATGATAAAGGCATTGGTATTAAAGCGATCTATTATAAGCTCGATGACGGACCTGTTAAAGAATATGCAAGTCCGTTAAGAGCTGCCTTATTAACGCAGGGGGACCATAAATTAACTTACTATTCAGCAGATAAGGTTAACAATACGGAAGCTGAAAATGTATTTGATTTTTACATTGACAAAACACCGCCAACAATTGTTCAGGAAATTATCGGGAAAAGTTTTTTTGCCGGCGGCAGGGAATATTCTTCGGGAAGAAGCCAGCTTAAGTTAACTACATTTGATAACAAGGCTGGGGTTAAAGAAGTATTTTATTCCATCAACAATAGTGAATTTCAAAAGTATGAAAAACCTTTTTTTCTGTCCAATGTTACGGGAAACCTGATAGTTAAAGCATATGCCCTTGATAATGTAAACAATAAAACCGAATCACTGGAAAAAGGGAGCAAAACCACTATTCCTTATGTTGATTTATCAGGCCCCTCTATTTCATATGGTTTTTATGGCCCGACCTTCGTGATGAAAGATACAGTATACATTAATAACAAAACAACAGTATATCTTAAAGCCAATGATACTGAGTCCGGAGTAAATAAAATTGAATATGTTGTGGATGATGATGAAACAAAAATATTTGATGAACCTTTCTCTATAAATGAAGAAGGCCATCATATTATTAAAGTTACAGCCTACGATAATGTAGATAATACTAATATATCGGATTTTACGGTTATCCTGGATAAAACAGGACCTGAGTTATATTCACGTTTCAGCACATTACCTGGTGAGAAAAAAGATATAAACGGAATAATCCTGAACAGTTATCCGAATCATGTTGTTCTGTTTCTCTCCTCCACTGATAATGTCGTCGGGTTTAATGAAATGTATTATTCAATCAATGATAGTCCGGAAAAGAAGTATGCTGGTTTAATTAGAGATTTTACTTCCGAGGGAATGTACACCGTTAAAATCAGGGCGCAGGATAAATTGGGAAATGAATCCACAGAAGTGATTGATTTTGTAATATATTAATAGTCTTTAAACTAAAACTTAATTCTTAATTATATGAAAGCTGTTAAACAATGCTTTCCTATGCCTTCTATGGCCAGGTGCATTATCTTCAGTTTTTTAATCCTTATATTAGGTTGCGGACGCTCACAACCACAGATTGACAGGTTTAAGGAATTGCGTGAGAATATGGTAACAACGCAGATTATTTCCAGGGGAATTTCAGATAAAAAAGTTATTGGAGCCATGAGAAAAGTAGAACGTCATTTATTTGTACCTGAGAACCATATTCAACATGCTTACGGAGATTATCCCTTACCAATCGGTTACGGACAGACCATCTCCCAGCCCTATATAGTTGCATTTATGACTGAGATATTAAATCTTGACGAAAGCTCAAAAGTTCTGGAAGTAGGTACCGGTTCAGGCTATCAGGCTGCAATACTGGCTGAGATCTGCGATTCAGTTTATACTATTGAAATAGTTGAAGAACTTGGAACCAGGGCCGCTCAACTATTTAAGAAATTAGGATATTCAAATATTAAAGTTAAGATTGGCGATGGTTACGAAGGATGGTCTGAATACAGTCCATTTGATGCAATAATTGTTACATGCGCCCCCACCCATATCCCTGATCCGCTTAAGGATCAATTAAAAGAAGGCGGTAGAATGATCATCCCGGTAGGAGAAAGATATGTTCAGGAGTTAGTATTATTAACCAAGAAAAAAGGAGCATTAAAACAGACATCAGTCCTGCCTGTGAGATTTGTTCCAATGGTAGATGAAGATGACAGGATTTACTGATATTTAAATAAAAAATCCCCTTTCAACAAAATTGAAAGGGGATCTTAAATTTATTTCTTCAATTTATTACATCATACCTCCCATTCCTGGTCCTCCACCTGGCATAGGTTGCTGTTTCTCGTCTTCAGGTTTTTCAGCAACAACACATTCAGTAGTCAGGAATATACCTGCTATTGAAGCAGCATTTTCCAGAGCTATTCTTGCTACTTTGGTGGGATCGATAACTCCTGCCTGTAAGAGATTCTCATATTTATTAGTCTGCGCATTATATCCAAAATCGTCCTTGCCCTCCTTAATCTTCTGCACTACTACGGAGCCTTCAAGACCGGCATTTTCAACTATCTGACGAAGAGGTTCTTCAAGTGCCCTTCTCACAATAGCAATACCAGTATTCTGATCTTCATTATCTGCTTTCATCTTATTAAGCTTGTTAATTGCACGGATATAACCTACTCCTCCTCCGGGAATTATCCCTTCCTCAACAGCAGCCCTTGTGGCACTTAATGCATCTTCGACACGTGCTTTCTTTTCTTTCATTTCAGCCTCTGATGCAGCACCTACATAAAGAACTGCAACTCCTCCTGCCAGTTTAGCCAGTCTTTCCTGAAGCTTTTCTTTATCATAATCAGAAGTTGTTGTTTCTATCTGGGCTTTAATTTGTTTTACCCTGCCATCAATGTTGGCTTTATCACCAGCCCCGTTCACAATAGTAGTATTCTCCTTGTCTATGACTATCTTTTCTGCTGTTCCGAGCATATCAAGTTTTGCTCCTTCGAGAGTCAGCCCCTTTTCTTCAGCAATAACGACTCCACCGGTTAATATTGCAATATCTTCCAGCATTTCTTTCCTTCTGTCTCCAAATCCGGGAGCCTTAACTGCAGCAATTTTTAATGACCCTCTTAATTTATTTACTACCAATGTTGCTAATGCTTCTCCATCAACATCTTCAGCAATAATTAACATGGGGTGACCTGATTGGGCAACAGGTTCTAATATAGGAAGCAGATCCTTCATGGTTGATATTTTCTTATCAGACAGAAGTACATATGGATTTTCCAGAACAGCTTCCATCTTATCGGTATCAGTTATAAAGTACGGAGATATATATCCCCTGTCAAACTGCATTCCCTCAACAACTTCAACGCTCGTTTCAGCAGTTTTGGCTTCTTCAACAGTTATCACACCCTCTTTTTTTACTTTTTCCATTGCACTGGCAACTAATTTACCTATCTCCGCATCATTATTAGCAGAAATTGCGGCAACCTGCTCAATCTTTTCGATATCTTCACCTATAGACTGTGACTGCCTTTTCAATTCTTCAACTACTACCTTTACTGCTTTATCAATACCTCTTTTTAAATCCATCGGGTTTGCCCCTGCTGTAACATTCTTTAATCCGACTGTTACTATAGACTGTGCCAAGACGGTAGCAGTTGTTGTGCCATCACCTGCATCATCATTAGTCTTTGATGCTACATCCTTAACTAATTGTGCTCCAACATTTTCAAAGTGACCTTCAAGTTCAATTTCCTTGGCTACCGTAACACCATCTTTAGTTACTGTTGGAGATCCGAACTTTTTTTCTAAAATAACATTACGCCCTTTAGGACCCAGGGTAATTTTTACTGCATCTGTCAGCTCATCAACACCTTTTTTAAGCAGGTCACGAGCTTCAATATTAAATTTTAATTCTTTTGCCATTTTTATTAATTTTTTTGCTTATTATATCCTTTTAGGTTAGAAACTAATTTTTTTTATATTTTATAACTTATATTATAGCCAGAATATCGGATTGTTTCATTATCAGATAATCCTTGCCATCGAAATTTAGTTCTGTTCCGGAATATTTACCATATAAAACAGAATCTCCGACTTTTACTTCCATTTTTTCGTCTTTTGTGCCAGGTCCGGCAGCTATAACAGTTCCCCGTTGTGGTTTTTCCTTTGCAGAATCAGGAATAATAATACCACTGGCGGTTTTATCTTCTGCTTCCTCAGGTTTAATTAGTACCCTGTCAGCCAAAGGTTTAATTTTTACTTCAGACATTTTAATATTAATTTTTAGTTAAACATTATATTTTTCAATTTTCGAATTGTTCCCTAACATATTCTATGCCAAATAAAATAAGTATATATTTTAGAGTTTTTAATTGTCATATTTTCAGTATAAAATCTATAATATTATAAACGATATAAAGATAATTCTTCCGAAATTGCCGATAATCTGGCATTTTAACCAAAAATCCTTATAACAAATAAGTGTCAGTAAATATGACATACTGACACCTGAAATCAGATAAAGTTTTATATAATCAAGAAAATATTAACCCTCACTTACTCATTTAAGTTATCTTCCTGTGAACCTGGTTTTTCAGGCACCGTTGTAGGAAAACCGGAAAGTCTATCAGGATCAATAGCGTTATCCACCTGATTTTCTATTCTGGATCTGGCCGCTTCATCTCTTTGTCTTGGAACAGCTACGCTTGCTAACAGACTTAACAGTAATAAAGAACTGGCTAATGTCCAGGTTGCTTTTTCAAGGAAATCTGCAGTTTTTCTTACACCCATTATCTGGCTTGAGGCTGAAAAATTAGCTACTAAACCCCCGCCTTTCGAGCTTTGAACGAGAACGACTAAAACCAACAAAATACAAGCAATCACTATTAACACAGCTATCAACCCATACATATCCTTAAATAATTATAAATTGTTAATAATCTTCTTTATTTCATTTATTTGACCCGCAAAGTAACTACTTTTTTCCGGATATTTCAAAATTAATTTTTCATAAGCAAAGATAGCCTTGGAATAATAACCTTGCTTCACATATATTTTTGCGAGTGTATCAGTTATATATCCCTCATTTTCTTTGATACTTTCATCTGATATATCATTGCTACTCACTTTTTCTTTATCAGGTATTATTTTTGGCTCACCTCTGATAAATCTGTCAATTAATTCACCGTTAGTGATTTCTTTTTCTTCCTTACTGTGCCTTATCAAACTGAAGGTTTCTTCATCAATTGAAACAAACTTACCAACTGTCGCAGGCTCCTTTTTTTCTCCCTTTTCTTTCCTCTCTTCATCGACAATCTCAAATTTTGCTCCCCCATAATCAGTTAATTTATCATTCTCAGTTGATTCTTCCCAGGAATCTTGTAAAACCCCTGCATAAATATCCTTACTATCAAAATCTTCTGCATTCTCATCCATTTCTAACAGGCCGCTGTCATCTTTTACAGTGAGATCTTCAGAATAGTCTTCCTCAATTTCTATATCCAAATCTTCACTCTTCTCAACTTTAGGTTCTATTTCCAATATTTCAGAACTATCTAAACCAAAGACGATATCATCAAGTTCAATTCCTTCACCATATTCTTTCCTGACATCAATTGATATTTCAGGAACCAGCTCCATTTCTCTATGACTATGTTTCTTTATTTCAATGAGTTGTGAAGATATAGTATCATCAATATTTTCCTTTAGTGTACCTTTATATTTTTTACCTGTCCTTCCTGTTTCTTTAATATCCCTGTCTAAAAAACTATCTTCACTTAAATCAAGTGGATGAATTAGTTCATAAAGTATTCGTCGATCGGTAATATATGCAGCAGCCAGATTTAATTTTGAGATAAAATCTTCGCTATTTATCAGATACAAATTTTTTACAGTTAATAAATGGGCTGTCTGGAAATACGGATATTGATCTGTAAGCTTAGTTATAAAATTAACAGTCTCATTATCAAGATTCTCAGGATTATTTAAATATTTTATTAAATTCTCTCTTTCCATTAATGCAAGAATTCTAATGCCCAAATCTAAATTACCAGTTTACAAATGCCCTGTTAAATATATCTTCAATTATTAAATCAACTATATCTTTGGAATAATTATTCTGAGCATCTTCAAATGTCATGCTGCTTGAATAATTTTCATATCTGGAGAAGTTCGATTCAAAGTCCAGTTCAGAATTTACTGTATTAGTATATTTTATTTTAACAGCGATAGTAAATCTATTCTGTGCTGCTATATCATCTGCTGTTATGGAAACGGGTCTTTGATCAAAGGTAATAATCTCGCCTTCAAAATCAGCATCTCCTATACCATTTATTAATATCAGATTGGTATTGGACTGTATATAATCTTTCAGAGCATCTGTAAATTCCTGGCTGAATCCGGGTTGAACAATGCCCCCATTGTTTTCCAAAACACGATTTTCAACATATTGTACCGACACAGTTTTTAAACCAGTTGTGGTAGCTCCCTTCATAGAATAACCTAAAGATAAAGAGCCCAGCCTGAATGTACATGCACAAAATGATATGAGACTAATTATTAAAATGAAAAATATCTTATGTCTGCTGAACATGACTGAATATTTAATGCTAAAAATCCTTTTTATTGAATATCATATTCTTTTATTTTTCTATATAGAGTTCGTTCCGAGATACCAAGCTCCCCGGCTGCATATTTTCTTTTACCGTTATGCTTGCTTAATGCTTTTTTAATTAATTCTTTTTCTTTTTCTTCCAATGACAATGATTCTTCAATTATCTCTTCTGTATCCTGTATAATATCATCTTTTGGCCTGCCTATTTCGAATTTCTTATCTGGTTTCTCTTCCTGAGTTGCCGGCTCAACGCTTTGATAAAGCTTCTCAATAATTTGAGCATTATCCTGTTGAATTTCGGCATTTTCTGATCCTTTTTGCATTATTTCAAGTACAAGCTTTTTTAAGTCATTTACGTCATTTTTCATATCAAAAAGTATGCTGTACAAAATCTCACGCTCAGAAGCAAATGTCTTTTTATCAACTGCATCGTAAACAACAGGAAGTTTTGACTCAAAATAATCCGGCAGGTATTTGCGCAATATTTGATCATCTATTTCACGATTTTGTTCAATAACGGAAATTTGTTCGGTAATATTTTTTAACTGCCTGATATTTCCGGGCCACCTGTAATTCTGTAACATAATACGTGCATCTTCACTGAGAGTTATGGCAGGCATACGGTTTCTTTCTGCAAAATCCGATGCAAATTTTCTGAACAACAGCAGGATGTCTTCTTTTCTGCTTCTTAATGGAGGTATTTCAAACGGCACAGTATTTAGCCTGTAATATAAATCTTCACGAAACTTACCGTGCTGAATTGCTGCGAGAATATCAATATTTGTCGCAGCAATAACTCTTACATTGGTTTTAATAACTTTTGACGATCCTACTTTTAAAAATTCACCTGTTTCAAGAACACGCAGTAATCTGACTTGAGTAGAAAGCGGGAGTTCGGCAACTTCATCCAGAAATATTGTTCCTCCGTTGGCAACTTCGAAATATCCTTTTCTGCTATCAATTGCTCCTGTAAAGGAACCTCTTTCGTGACCAAATAATTCTGAGTCTATTGTTCCTTCAGGAATAGCTCCGCAATTGACAGCTATATAGGTCCCATGTTTTCTCGAACTGTACTGATGAATTATTTGTGGAAATACCTCTTTACCTACTCCGCTTTCACCTGATATCAAAACTGATAAATCTGTAGGAGCTACCTGTACAGCAATATCAATAGCCCTGTTCAATCCGGCTGAATTTCCAATTATGTCATATCTTTGTTTAATTTTTTGAATTTCCATAGACTGTAAAATTGACTGACTTATTTTTAAAAATTTACCTGATAAAACCTCAATCCCCTATTAAATCTCTAAATGTCAAATAATTTAGTATTTTATGCCATATGAAAAATATATGACAAAATTACAATATTAAAAGTTATTTACTAATTTGCAAGTGTTAATAAAATTTAAAATTTATATGCAAACTGATTATTTAGCCATCATTCCTGCACGATTTTCTTCATCAAGGTTTCCCGGTAAACCACTGGTTGATATTGGAGGAAAGCCGATGATACAGAGAGTTTATGAACAGGCCTCCAAAATTATTGAGGACACTTATGTGGCTACTGATGATGATAGAATATTAAAAGCTGTACATGACTTTAAGGGTAAGGCAGTAATGACATCACCGCACCATAAAAGCGGTACTGATCGCTGTGCGGAAGCTGTAAAATTAATTGAAGAGAAAACAGGGAAAGAATTTAAAATAATTATAAATGTACAGGGAGATGAACCATTTCTTCAACCTGAACAATTAGATACTCTAAAATCATGTTTTAACACACCTGAGACGCAGATTGCCACATTAATTAAGCCTATTACTGAGCCTGAAAATATTTTTGATGAGAATAAGACAAAAGTAATAATCAATAGCAGAAAAGAAGCTGTATATTTCAGCCGCGCTCCGATCCCTTTTGTAAAAGGCCACCTGAGGAATGAATGGGTCACTTCACATCAATTCTATTTACATATCGGATTATATGCATATAGAAAAGAGACTCTCCTGGCTATTACAAAATTAAATCCCAGTCCCCTTGAAATAGCTGAATCACTTGAGCAATTGCGATGGATAGAAAATGGTTATAAGATTAAAGTTGAAATAACCAGGCATAATTCCCTGGGAATTGATACTCCTGAAGATCTGGACAAAATCAGAAAGATGGGATTGATATAAGATGTGCATCCCACATGATTAATATTATGTTAATCGCGGATACTTTCAGACAAACATTATATAGACTGTATTAATATTGCAAATTTTAAATTCAGGGCCTTAATAACGACGTGAAATAACATCCCAATCCACAATATTCCAGAATGCATTTATATAATCAGGTCTTCGGTTTTGATAATCAAGATAATAAGCATGTTCCCATACATCGCAGGTTAGAATAGGCTTTAACCCTGCTCTCAAAGGATTACCAGCATTACTTTCCTGGATTATGTCCAGTGAACCATTATCTTTCTTTACCAGCCATGCCCAACCAGCACCAAAAAGAGTAGCAGCAGCATTTGAAAATTTTTCTTTAAACTGATTAAATGATCCAAATGATTTGTTTATTGCACCTGCCAGTTCGCCCAGAGGCTCTCTTCTGCCTTCAGAACTAAATCCAAAAAAATAAAATGTATGATTCCAGACCTGTGCCCCATTATTATAAATTCCCCCTTCTGCTTCTTTAATAATTAGTTCCAGACTTGCATTCTCAAAACTTGTACCTTTAACCAGGCTGTTCAAATTATTAACATAAGCATTGTGATGTTTCCCGTAATGGAATTCTAATGTTTTTGCTCCGATATGAGGAGATAATGCATCTAATGCATAAGGTAATTTCGGTAATTCAAAGTTCATGATTAACAGATTTACATTATTATTGAATAATAGAAATTGCTGTTAATTCGAAGTTACAAATTTTTTCAATAAAAATAAAAAAGGCTGTCTCAAAAGTCAAATGAGACAGCCAGGTTTTCTAAATAACCTAAATAAATAGAAACACTAACTAAACCTATATTTAATATCTTTTAGCTACTTCATCCCACGAAACAATATTCCAGAATGCAGATATATATTCCGGTCTGCGGTTTTGATATTTTAAATAATATGCGTGCTCCCAGACATCCAGTCCCAATACCGGTGTACCCTTAACAACTGCTAAATCCATTAACGGATTATCCTGGTTTGGTGTTGAAGTCACCTTCAGCTCTCCATTTGTTTTAACTAACCAGGCCCAGCCAGATCCGAAAATACCTGCAGCTACATTTGAAAATTCATTCCTGAAATTATCAAATGATCCAAATGATTTATTGATAGCCTCTAATAAATCCCCATTTGGCTCGTCGCCTCCTTTTGGTGAAAGTATTTTCCAGAATAAACTGTGATTATAAAAACCGCCTCCATTGTTCCTTACAGCAGCAGAATAGTGAGAAATATTCTTAAATATATCTTCAAGCGATTTACCTTCTAATTCTGTACCTTTAATTGCATCGTTTAACTTGGCAGTATATCCCCCATGATGCTTTGTATGATGAATCTCCATCGTTTGAGCATCTATATAAGGTTCTAATGCTTTATAACCGTAATCTAATTTTGGTAATTCAAAAGCCATGATTTATTGTTATTATGTTAAAAATTTAATATTACTTAGAATCATTATAAATAATAACAGGCAAGGTCATAAATTGTTCAATTAAACAATTAAAAGTAATCCGGTAATACGTTCTTTTTAATTACAGCCTTTTATAAAATATTAGTTATTACTAATCTGTTGTTCTTTTGGTGCAAAAAATTACTTTTGTATTAAACACTGAGCATATGGTTTTCTTTTATTCACTTGGTTTAAAATTTTACTATCTTGCAATTTTACTGGTATCATTATTTAACAGGAAAGCCAGGCTCTGGATTAGAGGCAGAAAGGGAATATTTGATAAAATTAAAAACCAGTTAAAGCCTGAAAATAATTTATTATGGTTTCATGCTTCATCTCTGGGAGAATTTGAACAGGGCAGACCATTAATTGAAGCTTTTAAAAACAGAAATAAATCCATTAAAGTTCTTCTTACTTTCTTTTCTCCTTCAGGTTATGAAAACCGGAAAAATTATAAAACAGCGGATTATATATTCTACCTGCCCCCGGACACTAAAAAGAATGCACATAAGTTTGTCAAATTAACAAATCCCTCAAAAGCTTTCTTTATTAAATATGAATTCTGGTATCATTACCTTTCTCAACTTCAAATAAACAACATCCCGGTTTATCTTGTATCTGCCAATTTCAGGCAGAATCAGGTTTTTTTCAAATGGTACGGAGGCTGGTTCAGAAAGATACTACATAAATTCACCCACATTTTTGTTCAGAACAATAGGTCAGAACAGTTATTAAAACAAGCTGGATTAAACAATGTAACCATCTCGGGAGATACAAGATTTGACAGAGTTGCCGAGATAGCCAGACAAGCAAAAAAAATAGAAATAGCAGAAAAATTCAGGCAGGACAGCCTGGTAATTATTGGAGGGAGTATCTGGGACAAAGATGAGGAGATTTTGGTGGAATTCATAAATACATATTCCCTGAAAATAAAATATATCATTGCTCCTCACGAAATTCACGAATCCAACATTCAGCGCATAATAAAAAGTATAAACAAACCTGTTATAAGGTTTTCGTCAGCCAATGCAGGTAATATTAATGATTATCAGGTTTTAATAATAGACAACATAGGGATGTTATCCTCGCTTTACAGGTATGCTGATATTGCATATATAGGAGGTGGTTTCGGGGTTGGAATACATAACATTCTGGAAGCTGCAACATTTGGATTGCCTTTAGTATTCGGACCACACTACGGCAAGTTTCAGGAAGCAGTTGATCTGGTCGAGTCAGGAGGAGCATTCCCGGTTAATAACTTCGAGAGTCTGAAAATACGATTTGAAAATCTGCTGGGAAAAATTAAAAAAAATGAAGCCGGCAGAATATCAAGGGAATATGTACTGAAAAATCAGGGAGCAACCAGTAAAATTATGGACAGGATTAAGGAATAAGGATTAAGTAGTAAATTGTTGTATTGACATATTGTCCTATTGCCGAATAGTTTTAATTTTTATGAATTAAGAATTACATTTAGAATTTGAATTAAATACTAAAATTATGAATAACACATTATTTGCATTTATACTAATTGCTATGGGATGTCAATTAATCTCATGTGAAAAAGATGATAAGCGAACTAAAGATGAGTACTATTTACCCATTTTAAATCCTGATGATTTTATTGACAGTATAACCAATATATATCTTCCTTTCACACCAGGGAAAGTATATACTTATGAAGGCCAAACAGATGAAGGTACAGAAACAATTGTTGTTACTGTCACGAATGATAAAAAGACAATTCTTGGTATTGATTGTATAGTGGTACATGATGTAGTCAGCCTTGAAGGTAATACTATTGAAGATACATATGACTGGTTTGCACAGGACATTTATGGAAATGTCTGGTATCTCGGTGAAAATAGTAAAGAAATTGAAAATGGGGTAGTTGTTGGCACAGGAGGATCCTGGGAGGCTGGAGTTGATGGAGCCCAGGCCGGTATTGTCATGCCAGCTGTTCCGATTCTTGGTGTACCCTACAGACAGGAATATTACTTTAATGAAGCTGAAGACTGGGGTAAAGTAATTGAAACTGGTTTAAATGTGACAATCAACTACGGAACATTTACAAATTGCATTAAAACAGAAGAATGGAATCCTTTGGAACCTGACGTACTGGAGAATAAATATTATGCACCTGGAATCTGAGTAATAAAAGAGGTAGCTGTAAAAGGTGAAAATGAGGTTGTTGAATTGATTGATATTCAATAAGGATTCAGCATACAAACTTATAATCCATGGGACGAATTATAACCATCAAAATATTAACACTCATAATATTCCAAATGTTACTTATGAGTTGTAACAGTCCAAAAAGCAAATTTCAGAATAAAACAGAACAAAAAATTGCAGCCAGATGGTCTGTTGAACGAGCAAATGCCTGGTGTGCAGATAAACCATGGCTCAGGGGCTCAAATTTTACTCCCAGTACGGCAATAAACCAGTTGGAGACCTGGCAGGCAGAAACTTTCGATCCGCTAACTATTGATCTTGAACTTGGATGGGCTGAGGGTATTGGATTTAACTGTATGAGAGTATATTTGCATCATGTTGCCTGGGAGGTAGATAAATCCGGATTCAAAAACAGGATGAAAGAATATCTGTCAATTGCAGACAAGCATGGAATAGTAACTATTTTCGTATTCTTTGATGATTGTTGGAATCCTGCCTATAAGGCCGGTAAACAACCTGATCCCCGGCCCGGGGTCCATAATTCCGGATGGGTCAGAGATCCGGGTGATCTTTTATTCACCTCAGACAGTTTACTACTTACTCTTGAAACCTATGTCAAAGATATTCTTTCAACTTTTAAGGATGACAAAAGAATTGTTTTATGGGATTTATATAATGAGCCGGGAAATTCAGGTTATGGAAACAAGTCAATGCCTCTTTTAAAAAGTGTATTCGCATGGGCAAGAGAAATAAACCCAACACAGCCATTATCTGCCGGAGTATGGAATCACAGTTTATCTGATCTTAATAAATTTCAGATTGAAAACTCGGATATAATAACCTATCACAATTACAATGATGAAATAAATCATCAGGCAGCTATTGATTCTCTCATAAAACTAAACCGCCCAATGATATGTACAGAATATATGGCTCGCAGAAACAACAGTCTGTTTAGCAATATTATGCCTGTTTTAAAAGAACAAAATATTGGCGCGATTAATTGGGGCCTTGTCGATGGAAAGACAAATACTAAATATGCCTGGGATGAACCAATACCTGATGGTTCTGAGCCAGAACTGTGGTTTCATGATATTTTCCGAAAGGATGGCTCTCCCTATAAACAGGAAGAGGTTGATTTAATTAAAAAATTGACAGGTAAAAAATGAGTGACTTTTGTATTTATGTTAATTAAGATTTTATACCCCTATTCACCAGTCGCTGATGCTCCCATGTTGCAAAATCCTTTGGCGGATCAATAATTTCATTATCAGGTTTACGTTCCAGTCTCATTACTCCAAATTCACAACCAGTAACACAAAGTCCGCACCCAATACATTTCTCCCGATCAACCACTGATGGTCCATCATAGTCCGAGATAGCTTTCATCTGGCATCGTCTTATACAAGTCCCGCAACGCATGCATTTTTCAGGATCGCTTACTGCATAGTAATTAGAAGCTGCAACCGAATTTTCAATTCCATATTCTGTTATGCCCCTAAGAATCCCGCAACAGCACTCACAACAGTTACATACATAGAAAAATCCCTCAGCAATGTTACTGACCGTGTGGACTAATCCGGCCTTTTCAGTTTCATCAATAAGATCAAGTGCTTCCTGTAGTGAAATAGATTCTTCAGATGGAGGACGTTCAAAGGAGGTGAAACTGAGGCATACGTGCACCGGAAAATCACATTTTCTCTCACCAATAAGCTCTTGTTGAACCCGGCAAATACAATCAATTACATGAAAAGACTTTTTTGTTTTTAGTCTCCTCAACTGAAAGTCCTATTCTCTTTGCAATATTGTCGACAAACTCAAACTCAATTGTCAATTGTCCGCATAGCCATGCTTCCTCGGGTGAAAAAATTTTCTTCAGCAGTTGAATTTCTATGTTTGATTTGTAAACATAATTATTTAAATTGTGCTATATTGATAAGTAATTAACAAATACATAAGGTTGGCAATATGATATAGACCTGCCGCTAATAATGATTTCAAGATAACAAAAATATTTTATTATGAAAACCGCTAATACTGTTATTCTGATTTTTGCAACCCTTATATTAACTGTTTTAATCACCTTAAATGTATCAGCAACAAATAGTAATTCAATTTATACCCGGCGTCTGGAAGACCCGGAAGCCGTGTATTTTACACCTGACAAATTTGATATTAAAGCCAATGGCTCGGTTGATGTTTCAGTGGCACTGCAAACAGCAATTAATAAGTTAAAAAATGAGAAAAACTTCGGGGTGATTTTTATACCCGAAGGAACATACAGGATATCCAAAACAATATATATTCCAAAGGCCATCCGTCTAATCGGGTATGGAGAAAAACGCCCGTTGATCGTGCTGGGGAAAGATTCACCCGGGTACCAGTCTCCTGTTCTGTCAGATAAAGGAAAGGCAAATTATATGTTCTGGTTTACAAGCAGGGTGGTTGAAGAAGGAGATGAACCAAGGGATGCCGGAGCTGGAACATTTTACAGCGCCCTTTCGAATATAGACCTTAAAATCGGGGATGGTAACCCATATGCAGTTGCCCTGCGTACACATTTTGCACAACACAGCTTTATCTCCAACGTAAATATTTATATAGGAAATGGAAAAGCCGGCATTTTTGATGTAGGTAATGAAATGGAAAATGTTGCGTTTTTTGGCGGTGACTATGGGATTTATACCACAAAAACTTCACCCTCATGGCCGATGATGATGGTTGATACATATTTTGAAGGGCAACGCAAAGCAGCAATAATGACAAAGGAAGCAGGCCTTACCATTGTCCGCCTTAAAGCTTATGATGTACCTGCCGTAATTGAAATTGAAGAAAATTTCAGTGACAGGATTTTTATGGAAGATTGCACCTTTGATAAGGTAAGCGGACCGGCTTTAATTATCAGTAACGAAAACAATCATACCAACCAGATCAGTCTTTGTAATATCTTTTGCCAGGATGTGCCTGTCCTTGTAAAATATCGCAGAAGTGACACGGAGACTTCAGTAGCAGTTAGAGTATATAAAATAAAAAAATATACGCACGGGCTTCACATCGATAGTATGGCTGCCGAGCCGGAACCCGGGACACAGCTTAGTTTTGAAGCCCTGGAGCAATTACCTGGACCTCCTGCAGGAGATATCCCCGGATTGCCGGCCGTCAGTACATGGGTAAATATTGTTGAATTGGGTGCCACAGGAGATGGAATAACCGATAATACAAAGATATTCCAGGAAGCTATTAAGAATTACCCTAATATTTATGTCCCGCAAGGCTGGTACGTGGTTTCGCAGCCTTTAAGGCTCAACCAAAATACCTGTTTAATCGGACTCCATCCTATTGCCACCCAAATTAAACTTCTTGAAAGCACAGCGGCTTTTAGCGGGTTTAGTGCACCCCAGCCATTGATCGAGTCACCTGCCGGGGGTAAAACCATCCTCTCCG